>OGYR01001022.1_pt1 | contig 11111 bp, 10 predicted proteins | sample 1576661 | NCBI WGS metagenome assembly OGYR01 (sample SAMEA3541490, study PRJEB24748) | human gut metagenome | biome: human gut; feature: human-associated habitat; material: faeces | place: China | collected 2012
GGAAGTGCCGGAAACTCCTGAAAATCCTGAAACAGAGACATCGGATGACGCAGATTCAAAACCGAAAAAATCACGTTTCCGCCTGTCTGCGATTCCGGAACGGATTTGCAGATGGATAGCAGGAATGAAAGCCAGAATCCACAGAATTTTCCAAAGGCTCAAAGGGATTGCCGGGAAATTCAGGCAGGGCAAGGCCCGGTGGGAGACAATCCGTGCCTTTATCCGGGATGAGGAAAACAAAAAAGCATTCCGTCTGGCAAAAAAGCAGATTTTCGCGGTTATCCGGCATGTCCTGCCGCGGAAACTGGAAGGAAAAGTGCATTTTGGTTTTGATGATCCGTACACGAGCGGCCAGGTTCTTACCTGGATCAGTCCGTTTTACGGCCTGTATGGACGGCATGTCCAGGTGATTCCGGATTTTCTGGAACCGTGCCTGGAGGGAGAACTGAAACTGAAAGGACGCATCCGCCTGGGAACGCTTTTGTTTCTGGTATTCCGGATGCTTCAGAATAAACAGATCCGTTTGTGGGTCAAAAAATGGCGGGCCTCTTACTGCCTTTAATTCCTGTCCGTCCGCATGAAGGAGGACAATATGGCAGAGAATCAATTTGTTTCAACAGTAGAAGCCCTGTTTAAGGGGATGGATCAGTTTGTAACGACAAAGACGGTGGTAGGAGATGCCGTGAAGGTAGACGATGCCATCATCCTCCCGCTGGTGGATGTGACCTGTGGCATGGCAGCCGGTTCCTTTGCGGACAACGCAAAGCATAACGGCGGAGGCGGCATGAGCGCCAAGATGAGCCCCAGCGCAGTTCTTGTGATCCAGAACGGCGTGACGAAGCTGGTCAACATCAAACAGCAGGATGCGGTAACCAAGGTTCTTGACATGGTGCCGGATTTCGTGAACAAGTTTGTTGGCGGAAAGCAGGAAGAGGTTTCGGAAAAGGCCATGGAAAGCGCGCAGGAGCTTGCTGCGGCCAGTGAGGAGACAGAAAAAAAGACGGAAGAACAGAACGAATAATCGGTGTGGTTCATCCTGCACGGGTTACAGAATGAGAAAAGAGCAATAGGTGTATAGTATAAGCCCCGGTTCATACCTTGTGGGATACGGCATATACTGATAGTGAAAACTTACGCTGCTGTTTCTGCGTCAGACGATGATGCGGAAATGGCTGCGTTTTCATATCAGGAGGCCGCCATGAGGCGTGTTCTGGGGCTTATGCTTTTTTGTTTTGGGATCGGCATGACGCTTCTTTTGTTTATTCCGGAGACATTGTCGACGCTGATCTTTATTATCGGATGCCTGACTTTGGGATATTATCTGTTTTGTGGGTGAGAAAATGTGAAAAAACACAGAACCCTGCGAAATTAGAAGATTTACGGAAAATCTAAAACGAAAAAGAGGACATGTCAAACGACATGTCCTCAGCATTCAGTTCCAATTATGCTCTTTCAACTAAGCCAGAACGTAAGCAAGAAGTACATACATACATCTTCTTAGCTCCTCCATTAACTTTAACCTTAACGGATTTAACGTTTGCTTTCCAGATCGCGTTGGATCTTCTATGGGAGTGGCTCACGTTATTTCCGAAGTGAGCAGCCTTTTCACAGATTGCACATTTAGCCATGATTGCACCTCCTTAACCGGTACTTGGTCCCGTAAGGAACCACAACATAAAATATGATAGCAGAAAGTCCTCATTTTGGCAAGTGAAATTTCACATTTTTTTTGAGAAAATTATGAAAGGCCCGGAAAAATTGGGGAAAACGTGGAAAAATGTTTTTGGGGTAAATGTTTTCGAGAAAAGTCGTAATGGACATAAATAAGGATATATGGTATGATTAATTAGTTAAATAATGCCTTTTTCTGATTGGCATAACAGAAAGCAATGCAGTGGTGTTTTTCGTCCTGCTGCAAATAAGATAGATATGGAGGGGTTTCTATGAAGGGACGCATCAACAACAAACTGGGCGAGATTCAGATTAGCTCCGATGTGATTGCCATGTATGCAGGCATGACGGCAGTAGAGTGTTTTGGTATTGTTGGTATGGCAGCTGTCAGCATGAAAGACGGACTGGTTAAGCTGTTAAAACGTGAGAGTCTGACACACGGAATTACCGTAGAAGTGCAGGACAACCATATTTCCATCGATTTTCACGTGATCGTGGCATACGGCGTCAGCATCTGCGCGGTATCAGACAACCTGATCGCAAGTGTAAAATACAAAGTAGAAGAATTCACCGGCATGGAGGTTGACAAGATCAACATTTATGTAGAAGGTGTACGAGTTATCGATTAAGGAGGACCTGATCGGAAAATTCAAAAAATCAACGCTTTATAAGAAGATCAGAGCGGATGCGTATGATTCATCCATACCGGCAGAGTTTAAAAAGTGGATATACGGGGGTGGTAAGATTCTTCCGGGGCTTGTCACCCGCCGTGAATGGGAGGCGAAACGTTATCAGGGATTGACGATATGATAGATATAAAGGTTTACCGTGAATACTGGGAAGGCGTGCAAAAACGTATTCCTGAAATAAAGAAGGTGCTGCCCGTTACCATTGACGAGGAAATGAGTAAGACGATACAGGGACTATCTAAAGGAGAATGTCCGGTGCTCTTTATTCTGATCCCGTCGGGAACGGGTGCCAGCCTTTCGGCTGATAATGTGAGGGAAAATAATTTATGCGTTATTTTCCTTATGAGCAAGTACGATCCCCAACGTAAAGGAGCTTATGAGACTATCGAAGAGGTGCAGCCGATTATGGAGCGTATCAAACAAATGCTGATAGAAGATTCTGCGACCGGTTGCCCTGTTACTAAGGAACTGGATTTAACCAGTCTTTCCACTCTTCCGGAATCCGGCTTTTATCGGACGTTTGCAGGGTGGAGTTTGGCTTTCTCATTTAAAACAATTTGAGTAATGAGGTAATCCGAGCCTTTTAAATCGGTAATTGTTCTTTGATGTATTGAATTTACCGCTTTATGTTTATATTTGCATAAAGAATAATATTATGGATAAAGCAAGAATAGTAGAAATCAAGAAAAAGATATATACTTTGCTTGATTGTAATGGATTTGAGAAAAAGCTAAATAGCGGAGAGCCTTTTACCTTTTCATATATAAAACATGGTGATTCGTTTGAGTTGAAGATCAGATTCCCTAAAGATGAATTTGAGTGTTCGCCAATGGTTGCAACTCTATCTTTCCCACGGTTTAATTTAAAATCAGAATTACAATGTAGTTATGATTTATATGAAAAAACGGGAAATAGTTTCTTAGAGTCTATTTACAAATCATTTGCAGAAGAATATAAAAACTTTTTCTTTAAAGAAATTAAAGAGGATTTAAAATAGAAAACAATAACATTTAGGCGGTAAGTTCAATCTCACCGCCTTTTTTGTGCTTGGGGGATAAGTTCAGGCACTTTTTATTTTACGTAAAACAAAAAAAATGAATAACTGAATGAGCGAGAATTTTAAAACGGATTTCTTTACCGATCGGATCGGGCGTGGAATACAGGACATATTTCAGGCCCAACTGGATATCGCTACCAAACGGATTTACCAGAAAGGCCGTGAACGTAAGAAAGTACAGGGAACCGGGGAGATCATACAAGGGCGGTCCGGCGCATTAATGGCTGCACTACAGAATCCGAGTTATTCGGTTATTCCGGACGGCGAAGGGATAATCGCCCGTTCTAACCTTCCATTATATACCCGCTTCCTGGATATGAAGAAACACGGTAATTATCAGATTTATAACCGGCAGATATACGGGATTCTATATCATGATACACTCGGGAAGGTTAAATATGAATATCAGGATTATATAAGGGAAAGGGTAAAAGAAATGTTTGCCAGTTCGCTAAAATAGGTAATAAAATTAATACCTAAATATTTGCAGGTAATGATTTTATTACCTATCTTTGTATCAGTAACCAATAAAACAAAGTTTATGCCTGAAATTTGTAGATTCTTCGGTATTATTATATTCCTCTATTGGAAAGATCATAATCCGCCGCATATTCATTTTACTTATGCTGATTATGAATGTTCTATTAGCGTATTGGACCGGATTGTGGACGGTCAGGCTCCAGCTAAAGTTATCGCAAAGGTTAATGAATGGATTAATTTGCATGAAGCAGAAATACTTTCTCTCTGGGAGAAGGCCCAAAAAGGGGAAAAAATAGATAAAATAGAACCTTTAAAATAAACAGCTTATGTTACGAGTTATAGATGTGGATTATATTAGGAATTACGAGCTTCTTGTTACTTTCAGCGACGGGAATAAAAAGATCGTGAATTTGGAACCTTATCTTACAGGTGAGGTTTTCGGGGAATTATTGGATAAGGAAAAATTTGTTCAATATGGTTTAACCCGTGCCACTATTGAATGGGCCAACGGTGCAGACCTTGCACCGGAGTTTTTATACGAAATTGGTATAGCTGCATAATTTTGGACCTTATGGATGATTGTTTGGCTATTCAAGATAAGAAAGAAGAAACTTTCTTATATCGGATTTTTATTTCTCACCCGGAATTAAATGCTTCTGCGGTGGCTCGACGTATGGGAATAAGTCAAAGCCTTATGTCTCAATACATAAGTGGAATAAAAAAGCCCTCACAAGAAAGGGAGGCCCTAATAGTAAATACTATTAAAGATATCGGTAAGGAACTAATGATGATTGTATGACATACGAAGATATTTTATTTCTGATCGGCTTTTTCCTGGTAATAGCTTTTTTCGTTGGATGTAAGCATAAACCGACTACTTTATTCGGGTGGCTTGCTTTTGCCTTTCTTTCCTTTATCGTGACGCCTCTTATATCAGTACCTTTAACCTGGTACGTTTGCCGGATGCTCGATCGGGTAACAATTAAGGATAAAGGATATTTTGATCCTTCGGATTTTACATTTAAGAGATAAAGTACTTTCTTCTTAGTATAATAAGCCTGTAGAATGGTTCTACGGGCTTTTTTTATGTCCTTTTCCGCCACTTTATACCAGGATAATTTTGCCTTATAAAATTTACTCTTATGGCAAAATTAAAACCTGACTATATCGAATGGGTGTTAACCCTGAACGCCTCCGATGCGCAAAAGGAAATACATAATCTTTCAGAAAAGAACAAGGAGCTCCGGGATAGCAATAAGGAGATAAAAAAATCTATGACCGAACTTATCGCCACCGGGAAAGCTGGCGGTAAACAATGGAAAAGGCTTGATAATCAACTGAAAGAAAATAATAAGACGATCGGCGAGAATAACAAGAAGATTGCCGAATGTGAGAAACGGCTGGATAAAACCACCATGAGTGCCAACCAGCTGGCAAGGAAGGCAAACGCCTTGCGGAAAGAGCTTCGCGATACGGTGAAATCCTTGCAACCGGAAAAGTATGCCGCCCTGGAGAAGGAACTGAAAGAAGTTGAAAAAGCGTACGGGCAGGCCACGAAAAAGGCGGAAGGTTTCGGCGGTTCCCTTCTTTCCCTGAATAAGATAAAAACGGTTCTGGCCGGTGTATTTGTCACTATCGGCGCAATGATAACCGGGCAGATTGTCGGGGGGCTAAGGGATGCGATCAGTACTATTATAGAGTTTGAGAAGAAAAATAGTACTTTGGCGGCTATCCTTGGAACCACGAAAAAGAGTATCAAAGATTTAACGGATGAAGCACGCCGGCTGGGTGCCACTACTTCTTATACGGCTGCACAGGTAACGGAACTTCAGATAGAGCTTGCCAAGCTGGGATTTTTCAAAGAGGATATTAAAGCGATGACGCCTTCCGTGTTGAAATTCGCTAAGGCGGTGGACACGGATCTTGCCTCGGCTGCTACGCTTGCCGGTGCAACATTGCGTATTTTCAACCTTGATGCGGAAGATACGGAACGGGCTGTTTCTACTATGACTATGGGATGTAACGCATCCGCTTTAAGTTTCGAGTACTTAAATACGGCAATGTCTATTGTTGGGCCGGTTGCTAATTCTTTCGGATTCACGATCGAGGAAACGACCGCCCTTTTGGGGGCTTTGGCAAACAGCGGTTTCGACGCTTCATCGGCAGCGACGGCAACACGTAATATTTTGCTTAACCTGGCTGACGGTAGCGGCAAACTCGCACTTGCTCTCGGTGGTCCGGTGGATAACCTGGAAAACCTTATAAAAGGACTTAAAAAATTAAACAGTGAAGGAATAGACCTTAATAAGGCACTGGATTTAACGGATAAACGTTCGGTTGCCGCATTTAATACCTTTTTAAATGGTACTGATACCGTTTTAAATCTCTGTGATGCAGTAACAGGAGCCGAAGAGGGATTTAATGCCATGGCGGAAGAAATGGGTGATAATGTACAAGGTTCCCTCAATACATTAAGTTCAACTATCGAAGGGGTAGTTTTACGTTTCTATGAATCAAAGGGTATTCTTCGGGATTTAATAGACCTTGTTACGCTTATGGTGGAAGGTGTGGGAGGTATGATTGACATGTTTAATAAATGGGGTGTTGTCACTTATACCGTTACCACCTATCTGGTTTCTTACTATGGAGGGCTGAAAATCGCTACCATGTGGCACGCCCGTTTTAAAGCGGCGACCCTTGCTTCGGTCGTTACAGAGAAAGCGCACGCCGTACAGCTTTATATCAGTCGGGCGGCTACTCTGACTTATGCGGCAGCCCAGGCACTATTACACAAGAATACTACCAGATGTACCGCCGCCCTTCGGTTAATGAGGATCGAACTTTTGAAGAATCCATATACGGCCCTGCTCGCATTACTCGTGGCAGCCGGGGTTGCTATCTATCAGCTTGCAAAGAAGACGGAACAGGCTTCGGCCGCGATGAAGGCCCACCAGGAAGTCGTAAAGAAAGTGAATGAAGAATATTCCAGCCAGGAAGCAAAAATAAAAACTCTTGTAGCTGCTATCAATGACGAAAATCTTTCCAACTACACCCGTAAACAAAGGCTTGCGGAATTAAAAGAACTGATACCGGATTATAATGCGGAATTGAATGAAGAAGGCAGACTTATTAATAATAACAAAGAGGCTATAGATCAATATTTGGTTTCCTTGGAAAAACAAATCAAGTTGAAGGCTTACCAGGAGGAACTGGAAGAATTGTATAAGAAAAAAAGGAACCTTGAAAGCCAGGAATCAGAGCAAAGCGACGCTTACTGGGACACTCGCCAGCAAAATACACTGTCAGGATATAACCGGAACAGTCTTACCGCTAAAATGAGCCGTTTATTTGGTACGGAAAAAGAGGCTAACCAGTTGAAAGCCCTACAGACAACACAGAAGGATTTGGCCGGTATAGAATCAGCTATCGCCCAGATCAATAATGATATATTAAAAACAGAGGCGACGGCCACTTCATTAACCGGGACCAATAAAGAAAATATAAATACTGAAACATCCCTCATAAAGAAACTGGAGGCGGAAAAGAAAAAGGTTCAGGAGCAATGGGCAGAAGACAGTGAAGCGAATATCACCAAGAAGAACAAGGAAATAGAACGTATCGACGCCGAAATAAAACGTTTGAATGAATTAGGTAAAGTCAAAAAGAAAGCGGAAGCCGGGGAGTATAAAAATACAGAAACGGACGCTACATTAAAACCTCTGGAGATCGAGCACGAAAAACGTATGCTTCTTATCAAACAGAACCGGGAGAAGGAAAATAAGACGGAAGCCCAGTACATTCTCGAAGGGACGGCGGAAAATCTTCGCTATTACCGGGAACGTATCGACGCACTCCAGAAGCTGGAAGCAAAGACCCCGGCCAAAAAGAAGAAGTTACTCGATGAAATCCACAAGCTCGAAACGGAAGCCCAGGCTGCTATTTTTACGGAAACTGGTAAGCAGGAAGACGCCCGTATAAAACAGGTACAGGAGAAACGGGACGAACGGATAAAGATTGAAACCGCCTATTACAATGTCCAGAAGGACACTATGGAAAAAGCGGTATTAAACCAGAGTATAACGCAGGAAGCAGCCGACGCCTATATGCTGGAAGTTGAACAGGCACATACGGCGGAACTTCTGGAGATAAACCGTACCTATCTGGATGATGTAAACGCCCTGGAGATCACCAGCAGACAAAAGCGTATAGATACCGTTACGGAAGCGGCCGACGCCGTACGTGAAACCGAGATGCAACTATTACGTGACCGGGCGGCCATTGCTCAAAAAGTACGTGAAATAACTTCCGTTCCGGTAGGAATAACTGGTATGCAGGAAATACACCGGAAGCAGGTTCAGGATGTAGAAACGACTTATAATGCTATAATTGAGATAGCGAGACAGGCGGGAATTTCTACCGTTGGTTTGGAGAAACAGAAACAGCAGGAAATTAGCCAGCTTGAATTTGAATACCAGAATAGTTTATACCAGATTCAATCCCAGATCGGCGTATCATGGGCGCAGGAATACCAGAATGAACTGGCTCTGTTAAAGAATCTGCACGATCAGGAATTAATAGACGAAAAGACATACCAGCGTAAAAAACTGCAAATGCAGATGAATAACGCTAAAAAATACTTTGACTATTATTCCGGCCTTTCCTCTTCCATGGTGGAAGCTATTCAGCAGGCCGAAATCGACCAGGTGGAAGCAAAATACGATGTTCTCATACAAGAAGCCGAAAACAACGGGGAAGATACTGCCGCTCTGGAAGAAGAGAAGGAAAATAAGAAACTGGAGATTCAAAAGAAGTATGCGGATGTAAACTTTGCTATCAAGTGTTCCCAGATCATAGCAGATACAGCCGTTTCGATTATGAAGGCGTACGCGGACTTAGGACCGATCGCCGGAACCGTTGCTGCAGCAATGCTTGCGGCTACTGGTGTGGCCCAGCTTGCATCGGCCAAAGCAGAACGGGACAGAATTAAAAACATGTCCCTGAAAAACACTACCGGCAGCAAGACCGCCACGGCCGAACGTGTTGTTTCCGGTTCTTCCGGTGGTGGATATTCGGAAGGTGGTTACACCGGTCCGGGTGGACGCTATGAAGTGGCCGGCGTAGTTCATAAGGGGGAATATGTGGTACCACAGCCGGAAATGAATAATCCTAAAGTAATCGACGCTGTTAGCACTATCGAAGCGATCAGGCGGCAGCGTACCAATGCGAACCCGTTGCCACAGAATCCGGGTGAATATGCGGAAGGCGGTTACGTTACCTCTTCTGCGGGGGATTCTTCCTACCGGGAGTTCCTGGAAGCGGCAAAGGAACTTCGCGCCTCCTGTGAGGCTATCAAATTGATAAAGGCCTATATCGTTTATCAGGATTTGGAGAAGGCCAAAGAAACTATAGATAACGCCCGCGACACCTTTACACGCGGAAAATAAGTAATCATTATGCTAAAGATTAAGACGAACAAAGGTTATCTGGATTTAGGGGGTGACTTTACCGTACAGATTGATGAAAAATCCCCTGTCATGAACGACCGGGGATCGCAAACCGTACCGGTTACGGTTCCATGTACCGGCAACAATGCTAAAATAACCGGTTTTGCTCACCGTCTGGACATGGGTATAAAGCCGATGAATGAAGATCAGGCATGTACAGTATTGGACGGAGCATATAAACGTACCGGGAAGATAAATATTGTTTCCGCCGGTAAAAAAGAAGGTATTACCCTTAACATCGGCTTTGACAATTCGGAAGCCTACAGCGCATGGAAAGCAAAAAAATTAAATGCTATTACGTTACCTGTGAAGGAGTATAGCAGCGTTAATTCTCTTTGCGCACATTTGCAACAAGTTTTAGGAGGTTATCAGACTGATTATGCCGTATTTCAGATTATGACCGGTAACGATTCGAAAGATAATCAGTTTTACCCTAAATACTTGAACTATATCACACCTGTATCAGAAGGAAGTAAAGTATATCGCTTACGTTATCAAGCAAGAACAGAAACTTTTTTAGTAAATGGTACTCCGACTGCAGTAACACTTCCGGAAGGTTACGGCGTAACGGCTTTTTTATATGTATGGCGTGTACTGGAACTTGTTTTTTCCGAATTTGGATATACCATAACCGAAAATCCTTTTAAGACGAACAAGGAACTTTCTAACCTGGTAATATTGAATAATGCGGCCGACTGTTGTGTTAAAGGGAAACTTTCTTATGCCGATTTGATGCCGGATTGCACGGTAGAGGACTTTTTAAACGCCCTACATGTGCGTTTCGGACTGGTTTATAATGTTTCTTCCGATACGAAAACAGCCACGTTAAGATTAATCCGGGATATTGTGGATGATGTTCCGGACATTGATTTATCCTGTAGTTTGACGGATGAACCTTTAATAACTTATGAAACAGCCCGACAAATGAAGTTATCGGCTAAAACTTCCTTTACCGGAGCCGCTCCTTCCGTTGAACGGTTTGAAGACTATTTAAAGGATCAGGAAGTGGCCAGACTGGCGAAAGTTGACATTACCAAAAGGGTGATACATCTAAATTATGAGGAAACGACGGGGCGGTGGTTCAAATGGGATGAAGACAACAAACGCCTTACTTATTCTTCATCGAGTTTCTTTTCCTGGGATCGGAAAACCGACAATATCGAAGATAACGAATTAACCAGCGACGACGAATGCGTTCCAATGGATTTTGCCCCGAATGATATTCTTTCCCCTCAATATCTGGCCGATTACGTTCACCGTTATACATATCTTAAAACATCCTCTAATAATGATGATGAAGATTCGGAAAAAGTAGAAACGCCTTTATCCTTCGTGTTTGCTTTTACATCCTCACAGAATAGTAAATATCCTTTCGGTTCCGTACTGCCCTATACTTCCGAGGGTGAGGAAGTCGTATTAAAAGACGGAAGTAAACATACGATATCACTTTTGTTTCAATATAAAAACGGTCTGTTTATAAACTTCTGGAAAAAATATGATGCTATAATAAGACACTCTTTCAACCAGGTAGAAACGAATGTCCTGTTACCGGTCCACCAGCTTATGAGTATGGATATATTGACACCTGTAGCACTTCGGGGGCAGTACTTGCTTTTTGACGGGCTTTCTTATTCACTTCCGGCAAATAAGATTGTACCTCTGCACTCCAGCCTGGGTATCAGAAACCTTGCTGGAAAAAAAAATCATGGA
>OGYR01001023.1_pt1 | contig 11104 bp, 10 predicted proteins | sample 1576661 | NCBI WGS metagenome assembly OGYR01 (sample SAMEA3541490, study PRJEB24748) | human gut metagenome | biome: human gut; feature: human-associated habitat; material: faeces | place: China | collected 2012
TTTATTATAACATTTTCTGGCGGAGTTGTTATTGCGTTGCTGATATTACTCTTTTATGCAATAGGTTTGGGAAAAAATATTAATCCTATGATAACGGGAGCTATTATGCCGCTTGTACCAGGTTTGGCAATAACTAATGCAATTCGTGATATTATTGCCGGAGATTACCTTTCGGGCGGTGCGAGATTGTTTGATGCGGTAGTTGTGGCGATTGCACTTGCCACAGGTGCGGGCAGTGTTATGTACATTTTCGGTCATATGACGGGAGGTATTATGGGATGATTTTTCTTGAAATGTTTGTCGCTTTTGCGGCGACAATGGCTTTTGCAGTGATATTTAACGTGAGCCGAAGTGAATTGATATTTTGCGGAATCGCAGGTTTAGTCGCAGAGGGGGTGTATTTGTTTACACTTAGAATAAGCGACGAAACGGCACTTGCTATATTTGTTGCGTCGATTGCCGTGACGGTATTGTCGCGGATTTTGGCGAACGTAAGACGTATGCCCGTTACGGTTTATTTGATTTCGGGAATAATATCGCTTGTACCCGGTGCGGGTATGTATAACACTGTTTATAACATCATATCGTCGGACTATATGAAAGCAATGTACACAGGTGTTGATACAATAAAAGTTGCCGTGGCGATTGCGGTGGGGATTGTACTTGTGTTTGCATTGCCGAATAAAATGTTTTTCAAGAGAAAATAATGCCAATTTAGATTTTTTCTCTGAAAATACTCAAAAAATACATTGCAAGATGTGATTTTATGAGCTGTCGACAAAATATCGACAGCTCATATACTTTGGCTTGACAGAAACGATGTTGTATAGTACAATAGGCAAGATAGAAGTAAAAATTATACACCGCATTTTTACGGTGCAGGAGGAAAGGATTTTACGATAGTAATGAAAAAGATAATTGCCGTTATGGCGGTGCTTATAACGCTTTTTTCAATGGGTAACGTGTCGGCAAGTGCGGCGGCAAAGGTTGCGGCACTTATGTATCACAGTGTGACAACTGATTCGTCACGTTGGAATGACTATACAATATCACCCGAGCAGCTTGATGCGGATATACAATACTTTAAAAGCTGCGGATATATACCGATGACCGCGACAGAACTCGCAACGGCGAATATGGCTGATATTGACAACAGAAAAATATTGCTTTTGACATTTGATGACGGATACTCAAACTTCTATACAGAGGTATTTCCGATATTAAAGAAAAATGACGCAAAGGCTACAATGTTTTTGATTGGCTCATACATAGACCGTTACGGTTATTTGACTGCTGACGAAACATATGAAATGGCGAACAGCGGACTTGTCGAAATAGGCAATCACACAAACGGTATTCACAGTATGCCTAAGGAACAGTTAAAGGCGATTTACAACAATACAAACGCTTACGGCGATATACTCGCTGATATTCAGAGTAACGGAGAAATTTTGAAAGAAGTTACCGGAAAAGATGTGACAAGTATTTCGTGGCCGTACGGATATTATACGACAACACTCGATAATGCGGTTAAAAGTCAGCTTGGTTATAAGATTTCATTCAGTACGGTGTACGGTGTGAATTTCTTTACCGGCAATACATACAGTCCGTTAAAACGTATGAACAGAGAATACTCTGCCGGAACTCAACAGGTGTTTGACAGGGCAAACGGTAAATTTTATTAATCATCAGCGGTACGGTGAAAAGTACCGCTGTTTTTATAAATGAGGGGTAGTATGATATGAATAGAATAGAGATTAAAGATTTTTCGATAAAAATAGATAAAGATAAAGTATTAAAAACTTTGGGGTGTTTTGAGGGGAGCAGTGTGTATGAAACTGTTTCTTCTTATTTTGACGAGCTTGAAGAAACGGTGATGGATTTACTGTCCCCGCGTGCAGTTGCCGTAACGGAGGATATGAAAGCATATTGCATACTTACGGTCGGTGAAAAAATTAGCGGAATATCAAAAAGCTTTTTTGATAACGGTGAGGGTATGAAAGGTATACTTGTTGACGCAATGGCGGACGAGTATCTTTTTATGATGGATGATGTGCTTGCCGAAAATATAAAGCTTTTGTGTGCAAAAAAGTCTTGGGGTGTTAAAAAACGTCTTGATGCACCGAAAGATTTTCCACTTTCTCAACAATCTGTTATTGTCGCAAAAACAGGCGTTGACGGAATAAAAATGACAAGCGGTTTTATGTTTGAACCCGTAAAAACTTTTGGCTACATACTTGAATTTACGACTGATGAAAAGGTATTTAATGCACAGCACGATTGTTCAAAATGTTCTAATTTCGACTGCCCGAGAAGAAGTAATATAAAAAACGGCAGATTTGAAGTGCTGTCGAGTTATGAGTATAAACCGAATTTTAAAGAGGGTGACAGTGCAGTCTGTATTGATATAGGTACAACTACTGTTGCTTTTGAACTTGTGACGGATAAGGGGACACTAAAAACATACAGAACAATTAATCCTCAAAGACGTTTCGGACTGGATGTTCTTTCAAGAATCGAGTCGGCAAACAGAGGAAGGTTGGACGAGCTTTCGGCTGTTATGCGTTATACGATTATAAGCGGATATAAAAAATTGACTGAAGAATTTGGGGACACTAAAAAAGTTGTTATCGCGGGCAATACAACAATGGTACATCTGCTTATGGGATATTCTTGCGGTACACTCGGTGAATATCCTTTTAAATCAAAACACTTGGGGACACTAAAAACTACGCTTGATAAAGTTACAAAAAGTAAGGTTTCGCCGATTGAAACAATTGTATACGGCGGTATATCTGCGTTTGTGGGCGGCGATATAGTGAGCGGACTTTATATGAGTGATTTTGATAAATCGGATAAGGTTAATATGTTTATTGACCTGGGTACAAACGGTGAAATGGCGTTGGGCAATAAGGATAAAATGATTGTTACGTCTACTGCCGCAGGACCTGCTTTTGAGGGCGGAAGAATTTCGTGCGGAATAGGTTCGGTTGACGGTGCGGTATGCGGTGTTGATTTAAAAATGGGGACACTAAAAACTATCGCGGATAAACCGCCTGTCGGTCTTTGCGGAACGGGTATAATTGAGTTGGTTTCGGAATTGCTTGACGAAAAAATAATTGATAAAACGGGTCTTTTAAATGACGACTATTTTATAAACGGTTATAAGGTCGCGGAGGACGTTGTGTTTACGCAAAATGATATTCGTCAGGTGCAAATGGCAAAATCGGCGGTTAGAGCCGGTATTGATGTGCTTGCGAAGTCGTGGGGAACAGAGCTTTCACAAATTGATACGGTGTATCTTGCCGGCGGTTTCGGTTACGGTCTTTCGATTGAAAAGGCTTGCAATATCGGAATATTGCCGCGTGAGTTTTTGGGTAAGACGAAAGTTATCGGTAACAGCTCGCTCGGCGGTTGCGTCAAGTATGCCGAAAGGCAGGACGGCGATGAAAGAATCGGTCGTATAAAGGAAATCAGTTCCGAAATTTCACTCGGAAACAGTGAAGATTTTGAAAAATTGTATATCGAATATATGAATTTTTGAAAGAAATAAAAAGTTACGCAAAACTAACAACGGCATAGTTAAGCCATATTCGAAAAACATCAATATTTTTTTGAAAAAAATTCAAATTTTTTGTTGCATAATCATAAAAATAATGCTAAAATATATGTTAGATTGGCACAACAGAGTGAACCATAGCAAACATTGTACACTCTGATGAGAAAAAAATTTAATTTTTAGAGGAGGTTTAACTATGTCATACGCACAAGACGTACTAGCAAAGTTAAAAGAGAAAAACGCAAGCGAGCCTGAATTTATACAGGCGGCAACAGAGGTTCTAACATCACTTGAACCTGTATTTGAGAAGCATCCTGAATTCGAGAAGGCTTCATTGCTTGAGAGAATAGTAGAGCCTGAGAGACAGATTATGTTCCGTGTTCCTTGGGTTGACGACAACGGTAAGGTACAGGTAAACAGAGGTTTCAGAGTACAGTTCAACAGTGCTATTGGTCCATACAAGGGCGGTCTAAGACTTCACCCATCAGTAAACCTTGGTATTATCAAGTTCCTTGGTTTTGAACAGATTTTCAAGAACTCACTTACAACACTTCCAATCGGCGGTGGTAAAGGCGGTAGTGACTTCGATCCTAAGGGTAAGTCAGACAGAGAAGTTATGGCATTCTGCCAGAGCTTTATGACAGAGCTTTTCAGACATATCGGTGCTGATACAGACGTTCCTGCCGGTGACATCGGTACAGGTGCAAGAGAAATCGGATTTATGTTCGGTCAATATAAGAGATTAAAGGACGTATATGAAGGCGTTCTTACAGGTAAAGGTTTAACTTGGGGCGGTTCACTTGCAAGAACTCAGGCTACAGGCTACGGTCTTGTATACTACGCTCAGGAAATGCTTAAGGATTTGGGTACTGACTTTAACGGTAAGACAGTTGCTATTTCAGGTGCAGGTAACGTTGCTATTTACGCTTGTGAAAAGGCACAGCAGCTTGGTGCAAAGGTTATCACTGTTTCTGACTCAAACGGTTACGTTGTTGATGAAGAAGGTATCGACCTTGCAGCAGTTAAGGAAATCAAGGAAGTTAAGAGAGGCAGAATTAAGGATTATCTTAACTACAGACCAAATGCTAAGTATGTTGAAGGTGCAGGTCTATGGCAAGCAGTTAAGGTTGATGTTGCTCTTCCATGTGCTACACAAAACGAATTGCTTATTGACGACGCTAAGGCTCTTGTTGCAAACGGTACAATGATCGTTGCAGAAGGTGCTAATATGCCTACAACTCTTGAGGCTACACAATATCTACAAGAAAACGGCGTTTACTTTGCTCCTGGTAAAGCATCAAATGCCGGTGGTGTTGCTACTTCAGCTCTTGAAATGAGCCAGAACTCACAAAGACTTTCATGGACATTTGAAGAAGTTGATGAAAAGCTACATAACATTATGATTACAATTTACAAGAATTCTGTTGCTGCAGCTAAGGAATATAACTGCGAAATCGGCGGAAAGACTAACCTTGTTGCCGGTGCTAATATTGCCGGATTTATGAAGGTTGCTGACGCTATGATGGCTCAGGGCGTTTGCTAATTATAATATTTTGAATTTTAAAAGGTGTTTCCAATCGGAAACACCTTTTTTGTATTGTTTGATGTATTTTATTGTATTATGCCACCTCTCAGTCAACTGCTTTGACAGCTCCCCTCAATGGGAGCCTTTATGAAGTTCATCGGCAATTTTATTCGTAGGATACGGTACCTCGACGTTCCGTATCCCTTACCACCACTCCACCGCAAGCGGTCCCCCTTTCCTCAAGGAGAGGCTTTTGAATAACAGCCAATCCAAAGGCTCCCATTGAGGGGAGCTGTCGGCTATGCCGACTGAGGGGTGGTTTTCTTGTTTATTCTCTATTTTAAAATGGGCGGCCAATGATCGCCCCTACATCGTTAATGGGGGGACCAATGATCGCCCATACATCGTTCGTAACAACTTCTCATTACTGAAACGGGTCATTCTTTGGTGAATCGTCTGTTTTTTTATAAACCGACAATGTATTATTACCGTCGCAAAGTGCGATGAACACATCTTTCACATTGCCGATTTTTTGTTTTTGCAATTCGTTTTCAAGCCACTTTTTATTATTGCCGCTGAGTTTTAAATTTTCCTCCATAATATGTCCGTCAAGAACAACTGTAAAGGACAGCTTTTCTTGTTTTGCTGCGATGTTCATATCCTGCACATTAACAGGGCGTGCCTGTACTTTGGGCAAAAATGATATTTTACCGTTTTGTTCAAGTATTGCGGTATCGACATCATCTAATGTGAAAAAACCGTTTATTCTGCATTGTACAAGGAAATCGTTTATATCTATTTTTGAAGTCTTAAAATTTTTCTGATATATTTTACCGCTTTGCATTAAAACTATTGACCGTCCCGTAAAGAAACGTCTTAGTTTAATATTTTTTTCGGTAAGATATGATATAAACCACATAATGACGGTATAAATTACTATCGCAGTAAGGGGATAGTAAAACTTGCCGTCAAGCGAAGTCGCCATTTCGGCGGCGATAGAGCCGATAGTTATACCGTTTATATAGTCGAACATACTCAATTCCGACATTTGCTTGTTGCCGATTATTTTTGTTGAGAAAAACAATGCGATGATTGAGCCGACTGATGTAAGTATAATTTTTATAAATTCCATAATAATCTCCGTTCTTTTGGATGGTAAATATATTAATAGTATGCACAAAAAAACAGTATTTTAAAAATACTGTTTCAGATTTTCTATATTCATAATAATATTTTTCATTTCGGGATAATCTTTAATAATTCGTTTAATACATCGTCTGCAAAAATCGGCTCTTAAAAAAGCATTGTCGCGCATTTGCTGTTTCATACCCCATGTATGCGTAAACATATTGTCGCCGTTTTTAAAAAGCCTGTTCAAGTCCGAAAATGACATAATGCTCATATTGAGCTTTTTTGCACACATAGGCAACATACGCTGTTCCGCAAACACCATATATGCAAGTCTGTCGTTTTGTTCGCTTGTATGACGCATAAATTCGATTGATTTATCCGTATAATAACGGAGCAGTTTTTCGTTTTTTATTACACAAAATGCGGTGTTACACGCTTTTATGTTCCAATCAAAATCATTGTCAAATTCATAGTTATCCATATGAAAGAACTCTTTTGGGGGATAAACGTCCGGATAGAGATTTTCAAAGTGGATAACCGACACATCGGCGAGTTTTTCTTCGTCGATTTTCTCCCACACGATAAAATCCGTGTCAATCATTGCAACAGGTGCGTTTTGCTCCTTTAGGGCAAATATTTTGCCTGCCGCCCAAAAAGCATTGCTGTTGACATCGACATTGTCAAGAATATTTTCAACGCTGTTCCAAATAACGTCAAGACCTGTTTTTTTATAATATTGTGCACCTACGGAATCGGTAACCATTTTTATATTACCGTTTTTTTCACGCCATTTCAATGCGGAAAGAATTGTTGTGAGTATTTCAAAATCTTCGACTTCATAAGGTGCGTTAAATCTGTTTCTGAAAGGCTTTGTCCAATTTATATGTATTGCGTCCATATTGCCACCTATATGAGATTAATTCCGTAACCGTTTATATATACACACCTACTGCCTGTTACAAAGCTTGTGGCAAATGATGATTGTGCCGAGGTGGTGTATGATGATGAATAGCTTGTTATGTATTCGTACTCATATTCATATTGATATGATGTTATATATGATGTTATATAGGAAGAAACCGAAGTAGAATGTTCGCATATCTGTGGTGCAAATTGCGGTACAAATCCGATACAATTTATGTTGTGCTTTTTCATATCGTCTTTTTTGAATTTTGCTTTTGCGGATATTTCGCCTATTGATATGTATGTTACACCGGCTATTTGCGGTAATATAAAGTCATTATCGCAAAGCCCGATTGACGTACAGCATAAGTTTAACGCATTGTCAAGCTCGTCCTGCGTAAATGCGATTGTGTCAAATGTCATACGTTAACCCCCCTATATAAAGTATATTATAATTATATCATAAAGATGATAAAACGGATAGAGTTATTTTTGAAAAAAACCGTCCTCAATCATTTTATTTATCTGTGCACCGAACAGGAATATGTTCATACAAAAATAAAGCCAAAGCATTAAAAATACGATTGCGGCAAGTGAACCGTAAACGAATGAATAATTTGAAAAGTGTTCTATATATATTGAATAGAAGAATGAGAACACCATCCAGCCGACCGCCGAAAATGCCGCACCGGGAAGCTGTGCCTTAAATCGATTGTCCTTTTTAGGCAGAAACTTGTAGAACAGTGCGAATACAAAGGTAAGATAAATCATAAATATAAGTATCTTGCCCCTTAAAAAGAAGTCGAGCAATGTCGAGAAAAACGGCGAATGTGAATTGATAAAGTATTCGAGCTTGCTTCCGAAACCGAAAAACACAATCGTCAAGATAAGTGCCGCAATAAATGCAAGCGTATATAATATAGAAATAAGTCTGCCGATAAAGTAATTTTTGCTGCGTGAACGGTAGACTTTGTTAAGTCCCGTATACAGTGCCATAACGCCCCTTGACGCAAGCCAGAGTGTTGATACGGCGGTTACGGAAATGACTTGCACCGAGCCGCTTTTGGTAAATAAATCGGTTATTGTTTCCGTAAGAAACGTGCTGATTGCCGCAGGGGCAAATGAATTTATTGTGTGCAATATTGAGTTTATGTCTATATTAATGAACAGTTTGATTATTGAAAGTACAAGCATACTGAACGGTATAACCGAAATTATAATAAAAAAAGATGCCTGGGCGGCGTATATGCTTAAATCATCACCGGTAATTTTCAATATAAATTTTATGATTTTTGAAAATATGTCTTTTATCGTTTTCATAAAACTTTCTCCTATCAGTTACTATATTATAATATACCACATATTGAATTTTTAGTCTACTAAATTTAATTAACATTTGCGTTATATTACCTTGACAGTGAGTGAGTATTAGTATATAATATCCACATAAAAGGGGAGCTTTTCGGCTGAGAGGAAGTTTGACTTCGACCCATTGACCGTATGCGGGTAATGCCGTAACGGGATTTTGGAAACAGCTCTCTTTTTGAGAGCATTTTTTTATGCTCAATAAAAAGAAAGAGGAGATATATATGAATTATACAACACAAATGGATGCCGCTAAAAAGGGTATTATAACACCTGAGATGGAAATAGTGGCTAAAAAAGAAAATATAACCGCAGAGGAACTTCGTGAAAGAGTTGCAAGAGGCAGTGTTGCAATTCCTGCAAACAAAATGCACAAGGCTATAAGTCCGGAAGGTGTCGGCGAAGGTCTTAAAACAAAGATAAACGTAAATCTCGGAATTTCAAAAGACTGTACGGATTACAGTATTGAATGGGAAAAGGTTAAGATGGCTGTTGATATGAAAGCTGAGGCTATTATGGACCTTAGCTGTTACGGCAAAACTCACGAATTCCGTCAGAAACTTATTGACGAATGCCCTGCTATGATCGGTACAGTGCCGATGTATGATGCGGTTGGTTATCTTGATAAAGAGCTTGCGGATATTACGGCTGACGAATTTTTGGAGGTTATAGAGGCTCACGCTAAAGAGGGTGTTGACTTTATGACACTTCACGCAGGCATAAATCGCAGAACTGCTCAAATATTTAAAGAATCGGGCGGTCGTCTTACAAATATCGTTTCAAGAGGCGGTTCGTTGATTTTTGCTTGGATGGAAATGACAGGCAATGAAAATCCGTTTTTTGAGTATTATGACAAGGTGCTTGACATACTTGCAAAATATGATGTAACAATCAGTCTTGGTGACGCTTGCCGTCCGGGTTCTACACATGATTCGACAGACGCGTCACAGATTACAGAGCTTATCGAGCTTGGCATTTTGACAAAACGTGCTTGGGAAAAGAATGTGCAAGTTATGGTTGAAGGTCCGGGACATATGACGATAGATGAGATTGCGGCAAATATGAAACTTGAAAAACGTCTTTGCCATAATGCACCGTTCTATGTATTAGGTCCTCTTGTAACCGATATTGCACCGGGATATGACCACATCACTTCTGCAATAGGCGGTGCTGTTGCGGCGGCAAACGGTGCTGACTTCCTATGCTATGTAACGCCTGCGGAACATTTAAGACTTCCTAATGCCGATGACGTTAAAGAGGGTATTGTGGCCGCTAAAATCGCCGCTCATGCCGCTGATATGGCTAAGGGTGTGCCGGGTGCAAGAGATATTGACAACAAGATGAGTGACGCAAGAAGACGTGTGTGCTGGGACGAAATGTTCCAATATGCTATTGAACCTGAAAAACCACAGAGATATTATAACGAATTGCCGCCGGAAGAAAAACATACTTGCTCAATGTGCGGTAAGATGTGCGCTGCAAGAACTATGAATAAAATTCTCGCCGGTGAAAAGGTTGATGTTAAATAATTGAATGTGTACATATTTAAAGCGGATAACTAAGGTTGTCCGCTTTTTACGTGGGAAAATAGGCATTGCGGAGATGTTGTGAGCAATGTAGGGGCGATCATTGGTCGCCCCATACGGAGGGATGGGAGATAAAAGATATGAGAGAGCCACCCCACAGTCAACTGCGTTGACAGCTCCCCTCAAGGGGAGCTATGCGGAATGCGTTGTGTGTCGAAAGCCTCTCCTTGAGAAAATGGGACCGCTTGCGGTGGAGTGGTGGCACGGAGTTGTGTAACAAATTAGACGATATATTTATTAAAAACGGTATTTTTGAGGATGTTTTTATTAATGAAAATTTATTCGATAAAAAATATAATATAATAAGAAGAAACTCGAATGAAAATGAGTAAAATATGGTGTGATTAAAAAAATATTTTAAAGAATTTCTCGGGAATTTTAACAGTAAAAACCGCACAGTGGTGCGGATTGTAGCAATTTCTTCACAACTTCTTAAAATTTTGTAACAAAGTTGTAATATTATGTGCAAGTTTTAACATAAATCGTTCAATATCTTGCGTATGATAAAAAAATATGTCAATATATTGTAGATGTAAAGTTTTTTATGTTAATCGTAAATGTAATATACTGTAAAAACGATGAACAAATTTTTGTAATATTTCAGCTTAATTACACGGATGTTTCAGTTGTTTTACTGTAATTTTACAAAAACAATACAAAAATTTTAAGAAATTTAACATTTTTACTTGCCAAAGGCTTGACACAGCTATTTTTTAGTGTTACAATACAGTCAACGTTCAAAAAGCAAAGACTATGAACGTAAGACAAAATATTAACGCGGATAATACAAACATAGAAAAAAACTCATAGGGTAAAGGTCTTTAAAGTGAAAAGGAGAGATTATATCTTGAATAAGTTAGCGAAGAAGATTATCTTATCTGTTATATCGATGTCAGCGGTTTTAGGAACTTCTGCTTTGGCGGCAGACCTAAGCGGCTGGGCAGTATCCGACTACCAACAGGCTAATGAAGCCGGCCTTGCTGCGGACACCAGCAATACTGCCAGCAGCCATGCCAGCGATGTCTTGTAAAACAC
>OGYR01001027.1_pt1 | contig 11078 bp, 12 predicted proteins | sample 1576661 | NCBI WGS metagenome assembly OGYR01 (sample SAMEA3541490, study PRJEB24748) | human gut metagenome | biome: human gut; feature: human-associated habitat; material: faeces | place: China | collected 2012
ATAAATATTTGAAGCGGCTGCCGGGTTGCAAGCTGCCGATGGGTCGCCCTCCTCGCGGAGGGCGTGGATAGAAATTTCCAGCGCGGTGAGCCGTTCGCTCGCTCCTGCGAGGTCGCCCTCCTCGCGGAGGGCGTGGATAGAAATTCGTGTTGGATTCACCCCGGCGGGGTGTGGGATCGTCGCCCTCCTCGCGGAGGGCGTGGATAGAAATATCTGGAGGTGCTGGTATCCATTCTCGCGCCACTCGGTCGCCCTCCTCGCGGAGGGCGTGGATAGAAATGCCATATCTGTCGTAGCACACATCGATGTGAACGGTCGCCCTCCTCGCGGAGGGCGTGGATAGAAATTCGCCGACGATAGCAAAGCCCGGCGCAGCGGATTCCGTCGCCCTCCTCGCGGAGGGCGTGGATAGAAATCTCCATGTATGGTTTCTCTGGCAGTCGCGGCAATGTCGCCCTCCTCGCGGAGGGCGTGGATAGAAATCAGCTCCCGGACCTGTACACCGGATATACGACGGGTCGCCCTCCTCGCGGAGGGCGTGGATAGAAATCGGTTATTTCCGGCGAAACAATCGACAAAGTAGAGGTCGCCCTCCTCGCGGAGGGCGTGGATAGAAATTTTGGTCGGTTTGACCTCCGATGCTTTACGCCAAGTCGCCCTCCTCGCGGAGGGCGTGGATAGAAATCGTTACATACACCTACAACGAAGAACACCACCCTGGTCGCCCTCCTCGCGGAGGGCGTGGATAGAAATCTCAAGGTGAACGACGGCTGGATTAAGCAGCTCAGTCGCCCTCCTCGCGGAGGGCGTGGATAGAAATCTCGACCTTGGCGAACATGCCGCCGTCGCCCAGAAGTCGCCCTCCTCGCGGAGGGCGTGGATAGAAATCGCTTGTATTGCCGGTTCTCGCGGCGCAGCTCGTACGTCGCCCTCCTCGCGGAGGGCGTGGATAGAAATCCTATAACGCCCAAATCGAGACCTACCGCACCGGCGTCGCCCTCCTCGCGGAGGGCGTGGATAGAAATATCGCGTCAACGGCGAGGATATGCTGGCGGATGTGGTCGCCCTCCTCGCGGAGGGCGTGGATAGAAATCGCATCCTTTGCAAAGGCTGTCATTGCCAGCATGGTCGCCCTCCTCGCGGAGGGCGTGGATAGAAATTTTGCTCCTTTGCTTTTCAGGTTTTGCCCGGCGGCTACCGGGGTAGTGGGGCGGGGCCGCTTTGTTTGAGCGGTGCAGCCCTGCCGGGGTATCCGCTTGACTTTACCGCCTGTCGGTGGTAAAATCATTGCAAGAAGGGCGGTCAAAACCCCATCTTGCTAGGCTGTCAACCGGTGGTGCGGTTGGCGGCCTTTTTCTTTTGCCACTCTGCCAGATAGGCGACCCAGATGACACGCTTCAGGGCGGCGGGCAGCTTGAAAGTCGCCCTCCTCGCGGAGGGCGTGGATAGAAATCGGTGGATCTGGCGGCACGTCGCCAAATACAACAGGTCGCCCTCCTCGCGGAGGGCGTGGATAGAAATGTTATGGGCATCATCCTCTCTCTGGCACAGCAGAAGTCGCCCTCCTCACGGAGGGCGTGGATAGAAATACCGTCAATCGTCTGGAAGCTCTTGTTGACCGAGAGTCGCCCTCCTCACGGAGGGCGTGGATAGAAATATCGTAAAGCGCGATGCGATGATAGAGATCGTCGCGTCGCCCTCCTCGCGGAGGGCGTGGATAGAAATCCATCATGCTCAGAGAGAACAGAGCCTCGCGCAGTCGCCCTCCTCGCGGAGGGCGTGAATAGAAATGCCCTGCAAATACCATTGCCGATATATCCGGCGAGTCGCCCTCCTCGCGGAGGGTGTGGATAGAAATACCCGACGATAACCAAAGGGAGCCAGACCGGACGGTCGCCCTCCTCGCGGAGGGCGTGGATAGAAATACTTGAACAGCTTGTCGGTGCTTTCCGCATATTCGGTCGCCCTCCTCGCGGAGGGCGGGAGATGCCGCCCTCCGGGGTGAGCACATTGGCCATCTCATTCTCCTGCACGACAGCGGACAGATACCCGCTGTGGCAGTGATAACGCAGCAGGCCGACCCGGCTGAGCTATGCTGCAAAGTGCATCTTCTGAGATGACAATTTCTTTGTCATCTCGCTTCGCTCGAATCTTATAGCTAAAGCATTTTCTTCTCCACCAGCGAAGCTGGTGGTTGTCGCTCGCTCAAGCTACCCAAAACAAAAACAACAGGCGGCATGACCCGTTGTATGGGCCACGCCGCCTTTTGCTTCAGGGCTCGTTTGCCTGCAGCACACAGGCACAATACCCCGGTTCGGGCTGATAACAGTGGATGGTCAGGTATTTGTCCACCTCCGGGCTGTAATCGTGGAGGGTATGCTTCGTACCGTTCAGCGCCACATCTGCATAGGACACCAGCCACTTTTTGTCCCCATTGGGGAACACCTTGTAAAACGAGCGGTCCAGCATTTCCTCCACCGGCACACCCTCGATATTGGCCATTTCCGCATTGCAATAGCGGAAGATGAAATCCACGCCGTGTCCGTCCTCATTGAAGACCAGCTCGATGACGCAGAACGCCAGCGGCATATCATCCAGCAGGCTGCATTTTTCCAGCATGCTCATGCTCATGGGGCGAGGCTTCGTGTCGGACAGCCCGATCTCCGTGCGCAGGCGGCGGTGGCTGCTCAGGCCGCGCTTGCGTCCCTGAAACGTGCGGCCATCCGACATGGTATAAATGCCATCGTTGCCGATGTTTACGATCTGGCTGCGGTTCACTGCGATCCCCTTGCTGATGTTCAGGAACAGATCTTCCGGCAGCACAGACAGGACGCTGTGCATCGGCGCATACAGCGCGGCTTCCCCGCCGTCCATGCGGTGAAGGACCGTTTTCCGGTCGCTGCGGTAAAGATATAAAATGTTTTCCGGGCAGAGATTGTGTTTTTGCATCCATCGATTCAGGTCGCTCATTGCAGTGCTCCTTTGTCAGTTGATGACTTTAGTATAACATACTGCCGTGCATCGGACAAGGAGGATTCACAAAAAGCACAATTCAATGGAGCTTTCAACAATAATCTGAGGTGCTTTTTGTTGAAACTCACGTTTTTGGCGTATCGTGCATAGAAAGTGTTGACTTCCCGGCATTCTTTTCGTATGATGAACACAGAACACCGAATGGTTATTCCCATAAGGCGCATATGCCTAAAACAAAAAGCATAACAGGAGGTTTCATGTTATAAAAATGACCCGCCGGAGATTTCTGAACGTTTCCACTGCGGCTGCGGTGGTCTGCGCAGCTACACTTTTGCCCGTAGAGAAAGCCGCCGCAGCACAACAAACGATGGCGGCGCAGGAACTTCTGGAACAGGCGTATCTGTACGCCTTTCCACTGGTGATCATGGACGCTACCCGGACGGCTTCCACAAACACCCGCACAGCTACAAGCAACAAGGCTCCCATCAACCAGTTCATCCATGCGGAAAAGCTGGCAGATGCAACGACCCGTGTGGTGGTTACGCCGAATGTGGATACCATCTATACGCAGGCGTTTCTGGATGTCGGTGCAGAACCAATGATCTACGGCGTGCCGCAGACCGACCGCTTTTTTAATGTACAGGAGCTGGATGCGTGGACAAACACCGCCGCCGTGCTGGAAACGCCGGGGCTTTACGCCATTACCCGTGCAGACTGGCAGGGCGAACTGCCGGAAGGGGTGCAGCGCATTGATGTGCCTACCACGATGGTCTGGACCATTGCCCGCATCGTGCTTTCCGGACAAGAGGACCTGCCCAACGTCCGGGCCATTCAGGATAAGATGCAGCTGATGCCGCTTTCCGCCTATCAGGCGGGTGGATGGACCGCCCCCGCAGGCAGCTATGACCCTGCCAATGACTTTGTGCCGGTAAAGCACGTTCTTGCCATGGACGCAAAGGAATTTTTTGATACCGCCAACCAGCTGATGGAAACCAACCCGCCCGCTGCGGCAGACGCGCCGGTACTCCGGGAGCTTGCAGCACTGCACATCGGCCCCGGTGAGAAGTTCGATGACAAGGCGCTGGGTCTGTTCAGTGGGTTGCGCTGGAAGCTGATGCTGCTCCAGCTGAAGAAAAAGCTGCTGAGCGAATCGAAGGGCTATACGCGCCAGATGGGTCAGTGGACCTATTTCGGCGACCCCATCGGCAACTTTGGCACAACATATACCTACCGTGCCATGGTGGCGCTGCGGGGTCTGGGTGCCAACACCACCGATGTTGCCATCTACCCCAAAACCGATGTGGACAGCACCGGCGCAGTCCTGACCGGTAAAAAGACCTACACACTGCATTTCGATTCGTTCCCGCAGACATTAGAGAAGGGTTTTTGGTCCGTAACCGCCTATGGCAAGGACGATTTTCTCATCGACAATCCCATCAATCGCTACTGCATCAATGACCGGTCTGTCTTGAATCGAAATGCAGACGGTTCTGTTGATATCACACTTTCCCATGCGATGCCGGAAAACACGGAGAACTGGCTTCCCATCGGAGAGACTGAATTTCATCTCTTCCTGCGCATCTATAAGCCCGACTGGAATGCCCTGCGCGGCTGGCAGCCGCCCACGGTTTGTGTAAAATCGTCCCAGATATAACGGAGGCAAACGACTATGAAGATGACCCGCAGAAACTTTATTTCCGCTTCGGCAGCTGCAGCTTTGGCCTGCGGCGCATCTCTGACTGCACATGCAGCAGGCAGCACCGATGAAAACGGTCTGAACTTTATCACAGACATTTTCAAGGACTCCACCCAACCGGGCGAGATCGAAGAGGCAACAGCTATCACGGCAGAAAAGAACGCCGCATGGTATGAAGCGCTGGATTTTTCCGACCGGCGGGAGTTTGCCAACGCAGAGCGCGGCTGGCTGGACAACGCGGAAGGCAGGATCATTGATGGTGATGATAACAGATCTGCATGGGATCTGCAGAGCTACGGCGATTTGAACCGGGACGCGCCGGACACCGTCAATCCGAGCCTGTGGCGGAACACGCAGCTGAACGCCAAGGCCGGTCTGTTTGAAGTGTGCGACGGCATCTATCAGGTGCGCGGCTTCGATATGGCCAATACGACCTTTATCCGCACCGACCATGGCTGGATCGTGTTTGACGTGCTGATGTGCAGGGAAAACATGAAAGCCGCCAAGGAACTGATGGAAAACCGCTTCGGCCCGCTGGAGATCAAGGCCGTACTGTACAGCCACTCTCATGTGGATCACTTCGGCGGCGTGGAGGGTATCATCGACCGCGCACAGGCAGCAGATGCGAGCCTTTCGCTCCAAGACCAGCTGGCTTCCGGCAAGGTCCCTGTGCTTGCACCGGCGGGCTTTCTGAAGCACACCATCCGCGAGAATGTCTACGCGGGCATCGCCATGGCGCGGCGCGCACAGTTCCAATATGGCACGGTGCTTGACAAAGGCGAAAAGGGTGCACTGAGCGTGGGCATCGGTATAGGACAGTCCACCGGTACGGTGTCCCTCATCGCTCCTACCTACGAGATCGGGGAAGATCTCCCGAAACTGACCATCGACGGACTGGAGATCGAGTTCCAGCTGACCCCCGGCACCGAAGCCCCCGCCGAGATGAACGCCTATTTCCCGAAATACCGCGCCCTCTGGATGGCGGAAAACTGCACCGGCACCCTGCACAACCTCTACACCCTGCGCGGCGCAGAGGTGCGCGATGCCAACGAGTGGGCAAAGTATATCATCGAGGCCGACCAGCGCTTCTGCGATAAGACCGATGTGGTGTTCCAGAGTCACAACTGGCCGCATTGGGGCGAGGAGATCCATGAGTATCTGCTGAACACAGCCGCCATCTATAAGTTCATCCACGACCAGACCCTGCATTACATGAACCAGGGGTATACCTCGAATGAGATCTCGGCGATGCTGACCCTGCCCAAAAAACTGGAAAAGGTCTGGTACACCCGGCCGTATTACGGCACACTGGCGCACAATTCCAAGGCCGTTTACCAGAAATATCTGGGCTGGTACGATGCCAACCCGGTCAACCTGAACCCGCTCCCGCCCAGCGATACCGCCAGGAAGCTGGTGGAATATCTGGGCAGCACAGAGCTGGTGCTCTGCAAAGCGAAAAAAGACTACGAAAAGGGCGAGTATCAATGGGTAGCGCAGATCACCAAAGAACTGGTCTACGCCGACCCGTCCAATCAGAAAGCACGCAATCTGTGTGCAGATGCACTGGAACAGCTTGGCTATCAGGCAGAGTCCGGCGCGTGGCGCAATTCCTATCTGATGGGTGCCGCCGAGCTGCGCAAGGGCAACCTGTCCAAACTGGCGCGCACAGCCAATGGACTGACCGCGACAATGGGCGAGATGACCATCGCCATGCTGCTGGATTACATCGCGATCATGACCGATGCCAATGCCGCCCAGAACGATGATCTGACTCTGAATCTGACGGTGACAGATGTGAATGAACAGTTCTATGTAACCCGTAAGAATGGCATCCTGCTGTCTTACCCCGGCGAGAACCATCCGGATGCGCAGGCTTCCGTCACCTGCAAGCGTCTGCAGCTCTTTGCCTTGATGACAGGTCAGCAGGCCGGGCAGGTACAGATCAGCGGCGATGCCACCGTTCTGAAGCGCCTGCTGGCGTACGCCTCCAAGTTCGAGAAGACGTTCAATGTGATCGAACCGTAAAAACTGACTGCAAACAAAAAACGACAGGAGCTGTTTTCTGCGGCTCCTGTCGCTTTTTGTTTCCTGTGCGCGTTCGCGTGAACTCTCAGCTTGCCTTCTGGGCCTCCCCCTTCGGGAAGATGATCTTACAATAGGCCGCTGGAGTATGCCCAGCTTGTGCTGGGTGGGGAGATTGTGCAAGCAAATACGCTTATTCCGCCTTCCCTTCCAGCCTGTTTTTATACCCTTCGCCCCATGCCCGCATGGCATCCAGAACCGGTTTCAAACTATATCCCAATTCGGTCAGAGTATATTCCACCCGGGGCGGCACTTCAGCATAGACCTTCCGGGTCAGCAACCCGCTTTCCTCCATCTGCCGCAGCTGAGCGGTCAAAACCTTCTGGGTCACATGGCCGATGGACTTTTTCAGTTCTCCAAAACGCTTTGTGCCCAGCATCAGATCCCGGAGGATCAGCACCTTCCATTTATCGCTGATGAGGGTCAGGGTGGTCTCCACCGGGCAGGCCGGGAGCTCTTTGAGGATTTCCTTTTCCATAATTACCTCCAAGGGAATTTCAAGTGGTCATCGTGCCAGATGCACGGATACTACAAACCGCTTTATGGCATCATTATAGCTTTCAACCGCAAAAAAAGCAAGCAGCATCGCAATGGTATCTTTCCGGTAACTACACCACAATATTGTGCGTACTTCACAAGCCTCACAAAGCGCATTACAATAAAGCTGTCAGAAAAAACAATGTATGGAGGTACATCCCATGAATAAAGTCGTAGAATTTCTGAACGCAAACCCGGTGCAGTATCTGGCCACCGTAGGCCGTGACGGCAAGGCCAAGTGCCGCCCCTTCATGTTTGCCGGTGAGCTGGACGGCAAGCTGTGGTTCTGCACCAACAACCAGAAGGATGTTTACAAGGACCTGCAGGCAAACCCCAATATCGAGATCTCCGTTTCCAGCCCGGAGTACGCATGGATCCGTCTGCATGGCAAGGCTGTGTTTGAAAACAACATGACCGCCAAGGAGATGTGCATCGCAAACCCCATCGTGAAGAGCCAGTACGGCGAAGCTGCCAACCCCATCTTTGAGGTGTTCTATCTGGAGGATGCCCACGGCATCATTGCAGACTTCTCCGGCAACCCTCCCTACGAGTTCTAAGAAACTCTCTCAATTCAACATCTTCGGGGCAAGGTGAAATCCCTGACCGGCAGTAAAGTCTGCGAAGCGCAAAAGCGCCCGATGCGGTGAAACTCCGCAACCGACGGTATAGTCCGGATGAAAGAAGATATGAGGAAGCAGCCCCGCAGGAAAACCCGTCCTGTGGGGCTGTTTCAAATCCAAGCATATCCTCTCAATGGAGCATTATGAACCGCACTATCATCCTGCAGCAGTCGAAAAAAGCTGCCGCCCTCAATATCCGAACCATCACCATGACCGCACTGCTTTCTGCAATGGCATATGTGCTTGCTTTTGTGGAATTTCCTGTGCCGCTGTCTCCGTCCTTTGCAAGGATGGATCTGTCCGATTTTCCGGCACTCATCGGTGCATTTGCCTTCGGGCCTCTCTCCGGTCTGCTCATTGAACTTGTCAAAAACACATTGCAACTTATGACCACCTCCACGGGAGGCATCGGAGAGATTGCCAACTTTCTGATGGGTGCTTCCTATGTGGTCGCTGCCGGAGCTATTTATAAACGCCACAAAACCAAGAAAACAGCATGGATTGCCTGTGTCACCGCCAGCTTTGTGATGGGTATTGCCGCCGCACTGGCGAACTACTTCATCCTGCTTCCTCTGTTTGAAGCCTTTATGCCGTTGGATCAACTCATCGCCTCTTTCGGCACATTCCTGCCCTTCATCCACACGAAGCTGGACATCGTACTGTTCAACGCCTTACCCTTCAATATTCTGAAAGGGCTTATCATTGGCAGCGTGACAATGCTGATGTACAAGCGGCTTGCGCCGGTCCTGAAAGGTCGTTGACGGTATGACGAAACAAGATTATTTGGAATTACTGGTGAAAAATATCCATTCCACCACCGTGGCAACCATCGGGGCGGACGGTCATCCCCAGACCCGCGTGATCGACATGATGCTGTGGGATGAACAGGGCGTGTACTTTCTCACAGCCAAGGGCAAAGCGTTCTACGCCCAGCTGATAGAGCAGGGCTATATCGCCTTGTCCGCCACTAAAGATAAGCTCTCGATCTCCCTGCGCGGAAAAATCAAAAATATCGGCAGAGAGAAACTAGATGAGATTTTCGAGAAAAACACCTATATGCAGTCCATCTATCCCGGCGATACCCGCAGTGCCCTAGAGGTGTTCTGCCTGTATGAGGCGGACGGCGAATATTTTGACATCAGCGTTCCGGCGCACATTGTCCGGGACAGCTTCACCATTGGCAAAGCAACACAGGAAGCACCGGGTTACTATGTAGGCAAAAGCTGCATCGGCTGTAAGCTGTGCTACTCTGTCTGTCCGCAGAAGTGCATCGACATTACCAAGAAGCCGGTGGTCATTGACCAGCACCACTGTCTCCACTGCGGGCGGTGTGCGGAAGCCTGCCCTAAGCAGACAATCGAAAAGAGGGTTTGACTATGAACCAGAGTGAGCGGCGAATGAGCCTCATTCGGGTGCTTTTGAAAGAGCACCCGGAGTATCAGGGACTGCGAATCCCGGCAGACGCAGACACTCAGCGGCAGCTCCTGCGGGGCTTGATGAATATCCGTGAACCACGGCGCATCGGCACAGACTTTCTGCAAATACAGGATGCGTACCTGCAAGAGGAAATCGCCGCAAAAGGCATCACCGATGCGGCTGACCTGACGCCCCTGCAGCCGGGGCTGTACCTCTGGAAGGGGGACATTACCACCCTGAAATGTGATGCCATTGTCAACGCCGCCAACAGCGGCATGACCGGCTGCTACTGCCCGAACCACGGCTGTATCGACAACGCCATCCACACCTATGCCGGGGTGCAGCTGCGTCTTGCCTGTGCGGAGATCATAGACAGGCAGGGACACCCGGAACCCACCGGACAGGCAAAGATCACGGCTGCATTTGATCTGCCCTGCCGCTATGTGCTGCACACCGTCGGCCCGATCATCAACGGGCGCGTGACAAAAGCAGACAAGGAACTGCTGTCCTCGTGCTACCGTTCCTGTCTGGAGCTGGCGGCAGAAAAGGGGCTGGAAAGTGTGGCGTTCTGCTGCATTTCCACGGGAGAGTTTCACTTTCCAAACCAGCTTGCAGCAGAGATTGCGGTGCAGACTGTGAAAGAGTTCCTGCAAACACCCACAAGCATCAAAAAGGTGATCTTCAATGTTTTCAAAGATATGGACAAAAAAATCTACGAACGACTGCTCCGGACCGATTGATACGCTGCGGCAGGTTCTGCGCCATGCCGATGCAGTGGTCATTGGTGCAGGTGCAGGGCTTTCTACCTCGGCAGGTTTTGCCTATGACGGGGAACGGTTCCGGGAATATTTTTCCGATTTTGCGGCAAAGTACGGCATCCGGGATATGTACTCCGGCGGCTTTTATCCATATTCTTCGCCGGAAGAGCACTGGGCTTACTGGAGCCGCTATATTTACATCAACCGTTATCAGGACGCGCCCAAGCCGGTGTATCAAGACCTGTTTTCTCTTGTGAAAGACAAGGACTACTTTGTGCTGACCACCAACGTGGACCACTGTTTTCAGAAAGCAGAGTTCGACAAAAAACGGTTGTTCTATACACAGGGTGATTACGGTCTGTTCCAGTGCAGTGAACCATGCTGTCAGGAAACATTCGACAATGAGGAAGTCATCCGGCAGATGGTAGAAGCGCAGGGGTATATCATTGCATCGGATAGTCAGCTGACCGTGCCGGAGAATACCATCCTGAAAACTTATATCCCGTCCGAGCTTGTTCCCCACTGCCCGCACTGCGGCAGACCCATGAGCATGAACCTGCGTGCAGACGATACCTTTGTAGAGGACGAAGGCTGGCACCGTGCGGCAGAGCGATACCGTGAATTTCTGCGCCGTCACGAGGGACAGCGCATCCTCTTTCTGGAATTGGGGGTTGGCTACAACACCCCGGTCATCATCAAGTATCCGTTCTGGCGGATGACCGCTAAAAATCCAAACGCATTCTACGCCTGCATCAATCAGGGGCAGACCATTTGCCCGCCGGAGATCAAGCGGCAGTCTGTCTGCATTCATGCAGATATTGGCGCTATGATAGCGCAATTGTGACCCACAAGAGGGCTGGCATCGTCCAGCCCTCTCTCTTTTTTCCAAAGTTTTTGATGCATTTTCTTGCATTCTGCCGAAAGTGGCGTGTTTTCAAAAGTTCGCGTTTGCGCAGCGAAGCGGAGCAATGAAAGCCCCAGTGGGGCTTTTAAGCG
>OGYR01001038.1_pt1 | contig 10961 bp, 12 predicted proteins | sample 1576661 | NCBI WGS metagenome assembly OGYR01 (sample SAMEA3541490, study PRJEB24748) | human gut metagenome | biome: human gut; feature: human-associated habitat; material: faeces | place: China | collected 2012
CATCATGGAGCAGATGAAAGCTGCCGAGGGCGTGACCGAGGAATTGAAGCGTACCTGTCAAATGGAATGGGTGCAGCGTTGCAATAACATTCACAACCGGGCGGAAGAAATTGTTTTGCATGAGATGATTTATTCATAGCGGTATGATAGAATGATTGTGACAAATTTTAGTTTGGGAGATGCCTATGAAGAAGTTTTTGAATGATATAAGGCGTGTGGAAAATCCTATATCTGGTGATAGAAAAATTATAAATACCATAGCTATATTGTTCCTTGGAATAGCTTTGGGGACTTTTTCAAAATTTTTGGATTTTCGTCAAGCTGAACTGCCAAGTGTGCTTATGGCAATAGATGAAGCATTAGATGTCCATAATTTCCTTGGGCGTTTTGCAATTTGGGTATTGATTGCACTGTGTATTTCTATTTATAGTAATTCTGCAATAAGAGCAAGTGTTAATGTTTTTGCGTTTTTTGCTGGCATGGTTGTAAGTTACTATTTGTATTCAAACTATGTCGCAGGCTTTTTCCCAAGAAGCTACGCTATGATTTGGGTTGGCTTTACCATGATTTCTCCGTTCTTGGCATTTGTCTGTTGGTATGCGAAAGGAAAGAGCAGACCTGCATTTATGCTATCAGTATTGATTTTAGCAGTATTGTTTAACATGACTTTCGTATATGGATGGGGATATTTCAAAGCACGCTCTGTTTTAGAATTGATAGTCTTTATTATCGGACTTACTGTTTTGAGGAGGGACACATTGAAAAGTTCTGTGCTAATGGGAACCATTAGTATAGTTTTTGCATTTTTACTTGATATGGTTATTCCATTTCATTTTGGATAAACAACTTCCAGTGTCGTTCTGATTTTCAACTAAATAACCACAGTACAAACCGCTGCTACATGGAAGCTAACAAACCATGCAACAGCGGTTTTTCTTTACCTTTTTTCCTCTGACTGATAGGCGTTCCCATTTTCTTTGATTTTTTGAGAATCCGAATCAGCCAGCGAAATTCTTCATCTGACAGATTTTTATAGTTGATACCAAGCTGCTTACAGTAAAGGACAACCAGCTTTTCATCACGGCTGCCCTTGAAATTTTCAACCGCTTCCAGATTTTCTTTCAGTTCATCGGCAACGGTGGTCTGAGGTGCACTCTCGCTGTCCTTTTTATGGGCTTCCCGAATATCCCGGATAATCAGGTTGAGGTCATCCCGTACCATGTGACTGAAATATTCATCATCACTGATATGGGCGGCTTGCAACACTTTCAAATGGGGGTCATCTTCGCCGGGGCGATACCGTTCAATGATTTCATGCCGGACAGTATCGACAAGGGCGTTGAGGTTTTGAATCTGCATGGTGGCAATCCCATCCACATAAATCTCAATGTCCGCAAGAAACTTGATAAAGTCCTTATGGGTGGCAAGTTCGCAGAGCAGACGGTTGTTAATCCGACCGCTTTTCAGAAGTGCTACCATCTCATCACTCAAATGCAGCTCCCTTAATGGCGTGTTGATCTCCGCCCGGTTCTCTGTCCGGCAAAAGAGATAATCGAGGGACACCCCATAAAAATCTGCCAGCAGGATAAGGTTGCCATGATTGATTTCCTTATAGTCGTCTTTTTCATAACTGCCAAGAGCCGATTTTGAAATACCCGTTTGCTCAGCCAGTTCTTCCAGTTTTAATCCTTTGTTTTTCTTAAATCTTTTAGCCGTTCCTGTATTGTAGTAGCTCCGTTCATTGAAGCAGTTCCCCCTTTCTAACGACATTTATAACCGTTGAATTGATTATACCATATCAATTCCGCAATCGTGGAAATTTCTGATTTTTACCCCTAATTCCTACTTTGTGGACATACGGCACAGGGCACAAAAATGTTCTATGATACAGGTAGTTCATCGATGGATTATTCCAATCGAATGACCAGCCTGTGTGGGATATGCTTCCCCGGCGATGTAGTGCCATGACTTTTGGCAGGGATATGGAGGAACCCTGACCAAAACGAGCATACCAAATACGGATCTCTTGCTAAATGCCAGTTCCTCAACTTTGCAGATTTCGTTGATTATGTCCGAATACGATAGCGGCTGATTTGAATTCCACAAGACATTCATAATCTGGAATTCTGCTTTCGTGATTTGAAATGGCACTGTTGTTTCTTTCACTGATTTATCCTCCATTCCACATTATCTTAGTGACACCTTTTTCCGAGTCGTTTGATCAGTAGTGCCTTTGCCATTTCGGAGTCTTTCTGTTTAGGCAATGACGTCAAATAAGATAACGCATCATTCCATTGTTCTAGTGTAAATTCTTGAACCTCAATCCTTGAGATTTCTTGTGCTAATACATCACGGCATACACATTCTGAGAATCGCAAATCAGATAATTGTTCTAATCCGCACAACATCTGTAGTCTTTCTAAAAGAGATTGCTTGTCATTGCTCATCGCACTATTCTCCTTCTACTCATAATCGCTACGCCAGCCTCTGTACACTTCCCTTAATCCTATTTGTTTCAGGGTCGAGTATTGTAAATGCCGCAGTTTCAGGAATCAATTCTAATTTATTTGTTCCATAGAATTCACTGTATTCGCTTTTAGACTTGCTAGCGGAGCATGAAGCTCCGCAGGGCGCACGATACTCCGGACAGGAGAATACAGAAAATGCACTCTTTCGTTCCTAAAGGAATTTTTCAGTTCAACAAGCTGTTTATTCCGTTCTATTCTTTCTTTTCTGCCAGCGTTCAAACTCATCTTCTGTCATACTACTTTTCATCAACTTTATCGGCCAAACTCTTTATTTGTAATGTAATCGTCACGCCTGCTTCAATGCTTCCCTTTGGTTTATTTGTTTCCGGTTCAAGAATCGTAAACACAGCCGTAGCCGGAAGGGGGTTGGGATTGCCACTTGCTGCCCGTAATGCTTCACAATCCAACACGGCATAGGCAACCCTTTCACCGGGTGCCAATACAGGACTCTCATACAGGACGGCTCCAGTTTCATCCAGTCTCAGTGTAACCGTACAATCGCTCGCATTTTCTGCCGGATTTCCAATCAGCACATTCGCACGGCCGCTGTCATCAGCTGTGATTTCAGCATTGATCATCAATGCAAATGTTTTCTTATCGTTTGCTTCCGGACGGTTTGTGGTGGCAGCGCCCTGCAAGACTTGCTCATATCCACCTTCCTCGGCAGAGCTATCAAACATATATCGGCCAGACCCAGTAAGCATACCCAGCAGGAGCGCAAAGGTGAGACATCCCGCAGCACTACTTTTCCAAAATTTCCACATGATCGATCACAATATCTTTCTTGGGCTTTCGGTCTGCCGCCGTCACCTTGACCTGTGAGATTCCCTCTGCCACATTTAAACCGCGTACAATTTGGCCGATGACGGTGTACTTATAATCCAGCGCCCATTCTCCGCCGACATCGTCATATGTTTTTGCCGCCGCAGCATACTTATCTGCATAGGCTGCCGGTACGCCCTCTGTTCCTATAGCCGCGACCTGTTTGTTCAGCCGCCATACAAAGGCCGCCAACTGTTTTCCCGTTAACGGCGTGGTTGTCGCATAAGCTTGTAATTCTGCTGTGCCACGGTTTACCAGTTCATTCATATACAGGTTGGCCGGAACAAGTCGCGCATCCTCCGGCTTGCTTTGATCCATCACAAAATGCAGGCGATCCCCGCCCTGTTCTTTTTGTTCTGAGATCCCCACAGATCCGTAATAATGGTGCAAGTTGTCACTGTATTTTGGATACGCCGCATTTTCCGGGGTAGCCGGCAATTCTATCGCTGCCAGTTCTTCCTCTGTATAGTCATCCGGGTCATTGCTTTCCTGACTTTGCGCTGTTTCTTCGGTAGCAGCGTTTTCTTCGGCGGCATCTTCCGCTGTCGCATGGTCGGTCACATTGTCACATTCAATAATGCCGCCCCGACGCACATAGACAAACTGCTGTCCATCATATGCGCCAGCTTCCACCTGCTTTTTAAAGCGTTCCACTGCCTCCGGTTCTTCCTGCGGGTACAGCATCACCTCAATTTCACCCGCCGTTGTATAAAACACCGCAGTCATGTTTGTTTCTGCCGCCTGCTGAGGATTTCCATCCACGGTTTGCGCCTCAAGGGGGAAGCTGTCTGCCACATCTTCCGCCGTAACATAATCATCCCCCTCTTGGGCGCAGGCGCTCAGTAGTAACGCTGCAGAAAGCAACCCCGCAAGGTAGAGATTTCTTAAATGTTTCATGTATTCTCCTTAACTTCTGCAAAGACAATATAGCGTGGGGCGTCTTCCTGTCCACTTTTGCAGGTGACCAGCGCCATAAGTTTTGAATCCGTAGCAGGGGTTATACCCTCTACATCACTCTGCCGCATCAGTTCTTCCAGCCATTCTACCTTTTCCGCAGCACTCATGCCGTTATAGGCAAGCAAAGCGGCTCGTTCGTCCGGCTGTGCCTCCCGCGCGGCAAAAACCGATAATGTATAATCTCCCTGCGCGTTCAGATAGCGGAGCGTCGGGTGCTCCTGCCAATAGCCCGGCTTTGCATATTGCACCAAAACCGAAAGCATCTGATTACCGCCCACATAATGGCCATACAGTACTGTCATATCATCCTGCAATTTTGCATCACTGTCACAGTCCAAAAACAGGCTGCCTACAACATTATAGGTCCCATCCGGGAGATGTGTTAGATAATATGTGTTGTCTATTCCCTGCATGACCGGGTGATCCAGACCTTGATCCGAGGCGGACAGCCACCCAACCAAAGTGGGGTACTGCATTTTCAGCTGTTCCCATTGATCGCTCTTAGGAATATCCCGTTCGGTCCGCATCTGCTTCCACATAGTGTCTGCTTCCACCTGAGGGGCCAGTTCTTTCCACGCCAGCAGCGCCAGAATAGCAGCTCCGAAAATACAGGCTAATAGCAATATCATCAGTGCAAAGCGTTTGGCTCTTTTAGTTCTTGACAAGGACGGTCACCTTTACGTTTACTTTTCCGATGTCTTCCAGAGAATCCGGGTCTGTCATAATTTCCGTTGCTGTGCACGCATATTCGCCTGCAGGCAGTGCCTTATTCAGTTTTATCTTATCAATATACTGCCCCGGTTTGATACCTTTGCTCTCATACAGAACCGTGCCGTCGTCGTCCTTAGTCAGCAGGACACGCATATAGTATTGATTCTCCGCGGAATTTTCCACGCCAAGGGAACCTTCCGATGTGCCGTCCTCAAAAATCACAACGGCATTGACGGCCACATTTACCATGCCGTCTTCCATGATTTTGTCCAGCATTCCCTGCAATTCCTGCGGCGTTTTGCCGGCTAGGCTACCGCCTTGTGCGGCCTTGTCGAACCAATACTGCGTTGTGTCATCCATCTTAGGCCGGGTTAAGAACCACACGCCCACACCAATTAGAATGGCTAACAGCAAAAGTATCAGTACGATCCACCGCTTTTTGCCCTTGTTTTCTTTTGCACACAAGGCAGGAACAGCCTGCTCTTCGGCTTCTTCTTTATTACGATTGATCTGCATAGTATTCTCCTTAAAAATCAATAATAAAAATGGCCGACGGTACCCATACTCTGGGTGCCGCCGACCATTACTGTACTAGGGGTGTTTAACTTTAGCGGCGCGAAGTTGCCAATTCGATGCGGTAACGCAGCTTGAACCACGCCAACGCATTATTGCGGCTTTCGTTGCTGCCGCTCTTGTTGCGCATATACGCTCTCTTTTTGGCTACGCCGTCCAAAGAGCTTCCCGGGAACGAATTGTCCATGTAGGCAGACATAAACGCATCATTGGCTGCACCGGTAAAGGCAAAGCTGCCATGTTCACCGGCACTCAGCACTCCAAGTTCCAGTTCGTTCATCGCCGTTGTTAAAGGCGTTTCACTTATGCTGGCAAACTTATTGCCGACTGCCGAAGTTTCAGAACTATTGGTAAGTGCCAGATACAGCTTCGGATCGGTTTTATTATTCAGGTCCGCCTTTGCAGCTACCAAAGGAACAGTGATATTGTTCTTAGTATCCTGCTTCGTAAAGCTTGTCACGGTGACACGAGCCTCATACGCGCCCTTATTCGTCACGGTGTATTCGGGATCTGCGTACTGCGTACCGTCCACATCAACGCGACGCACAGCCGTGGGAATGTTGCCATCTGCTCCGGCCGTACTCTTTGTCTGGTGGATACCCAAGAAGACTTCCTCCGGAACTTCCACATTCAGGAACTTCCAGTCCTGCAGCTCCAAAACATTGCTCTGGTTTGCTGCCTGTACAAGGAACAAAGATTTTGGGACGGTGCCGTCCAAAGTGTAGTGAACATGCTCGGCATCCACATCTGTGTAACCATCATATTTAACTACATCACGGCCAACTTCCGGATCCATAACACTGACGGAATACTTCAGATTCTTTGTAGCTTCACCATCATTCAGCAGCATCTGCATTGTTATAGTAGCACCGTTGTCCAGACAAATAAAATCTGTAGGATGCTCCGATTTTGCAATGCCACCGGGATTTCTTGCCACAATCAGAGTGCCGCCATTGCTGTAAATAGCGTTTGCATAACCGGGCTGCTCGGAAAGCGCTGTTTTAGGAACCACACGAGAACGGTTTCCGTCGATAGCGCCACCATTCATTATGACAGTGCCGCCTTCCTGAATTTCCAGAGCACCGCCATAGTTAGCTGTTTCGGCACCTGACAGCGTAGCCGTATTATCGTTGTTTTTAAGCGTTACTGGTTTCCCCGTATCCTCATTCATGCCAACATACAGCTGACCACCGTTATCCACACGAATCAGAGCCGCTTTACTCGCTATGCCCGTTTTAACAACCTGTCCTTCCGGAATATGGTCACCTATCGTTCCCTCGCAGAGACCGTCAACTTCCACATTACCGCTCAGGACAAGTTCGCCGCCATTCTTGACTGCAAACAGGGAGCCGAGATAATCAGGCTTATTATAAGCCGAATCCTTTGTGTCGGGCTTTGTATAGCGGCGGATCATCAGGTGCTTCGTATTGGGCATTGTGATCTTGGTAGAACTGTAGACAAAATCTTCATGGGTGAGTGAAACACTCGTCGTAATCGGTACTTCGTTCATGATATACAGCACTTTGCCGGAGCTTGCTTTGATCTGATTGAATGCTTTCACCAGCGTTTTAACGGCCTGTGTAGGTCGGAAGCCCTCATTGTTATCATTTCCGTTGACGGGGTCGATATATACGGCGTCCGGGGCATACAAACACAAATCCTGATAGTTAACGCTATTGACACTCGTGCGCTTCTCTTTCAGCAGATAGAATCTGCTGACCTCATCGCTTAGCAGATACTTACTTAAGTTATCATCAGGAATAGTAACGTCTGCGGCTGCGGCGGGGTAGCGCACAACCAGACGGCCATTGTAGGCATCGCGCATCAGCACAGTAAAGGCGGCACTAAACGGTGTGCCTTGCTTACTGATCGTAATGTAACGGCTTGTCTGCTGCAGCTTGACGGTTTCATCATCCGTACCTGCTTTGCCTTGACCTTCCAGATAGACGGTATCCTCAATAAAGGTTTGCTCACCAGCTATCAGCTTACCATTGACATAAATAGCTGCACCGCCAACAAAGGTTTCCTTGCTGTTATCCAGAACAAGGTTGGTAAATTCAGCCTTTTGCAGGGTGGCACTGCCTTCGGCAGTGGCATTACTCAGAATTTCAAGGCCTGCACTGCAGCCCTCTACAATTCCCGGTGCAGTAGGAAGCAGTTGTGTTTTAGCCTTATTGTTTGTACTATTGGTGAAAATCGTTGCAGCCACTTCCATGTTGATGTTGTCGATTGTTTCACCTTGTGCATCACAAATCAAGCTGCCGCCGGCTTCCACACGTACCAAGGGGGCCTCTGCCACAAGGGCTTCTTCTGTCCAATTCTTCTGGGCATCTTCCAGTTCACGAGAGTGTCCATCCAGATATATTCCCTTTAACGTCAGCGTTCCCTGTACATCAAAAATCATGCTCTTGTTGGAGGCTGCCGTGAACCCTGTTGGAACCGTGCCGCCTTCGCTCAACTTGGGTTGAACATAACGCTTGAAATACACCTGCGTCTCGGTCTTTTTTGTTTCGCCGAGAATATTGGTATAAAGGGAATAATACTTCCTTACAACGCCGGAGGTTTTACTTGCGTTGATAAGTTTGACGGTCTCCCCCTTTTCCACCGTGATAGGGTTGACAACATAAACCATAACGCCGTTCAGGCCTTGCTGAACTTTCAAAGCATCGTAAAGTTCATCCAGTGTCTTAAAGGCTGTGTCCGCTGTCATACCATCACGGTTTGTCACCGTATCCGATATATTGGGGTCGATATAGTACACGCTCTTCAGGAACAGTAACAGTTTATGGGGCTCATCTTCTTTTGGTTTCACCTCATAAAGTGCGCGGATACTGTCTGTAAGTCCAAACAGCTTTTGATGTTCCGAATCCATCTTGGTTCCATCTGTCATTACGGCAACTTCACGTCCGCTATAATCGTGCTGCAGCGCAATATTCACGCCGCTTGCTGGCAAGTAACTCTTATCTGCGTTGACAACCGTCTTATTACCGACCAGATAAATGCTGCCATCAATTTGAGGCTTGTTCTGCAGCATTACAGTACCGACTTTGTTCGCTGCTTCATCAACATAGATTGCATTACCGTAGACAGCCTGCGTGTTGTTGATTCTGCCGCCGGCCATGGTCAGCGTACCGCCGGCCTCAATCCGCACGGCACCGCCTTTCATTGTCATCGGCAATGGTGTCAGGTCTTCACCTGCGGGACGGTTGCCGTTAGCATTTCAGGTATCCGAGGAACTTCTCCAGCGCATCAAAACCTTTCTTGCAAGGTACGAGCAAATCTATCACCGCAAACTGAGCCAGAAAGAGTTTCTGGTGCATCTCATTGAAAGAGAATTGGATGAAGCCGAAAAAGACTACGAAAAAATTATGGCCGAGCAAAACGCAGAGAATAACGCTGATGTCGACTCCGGCGAACCAGATGACACCGAAATGGAGGTAGATGCTCAATCCTGAAAATCACATACTTAACCAGCAAGGGCAGCCAGCATTGGTTGCCTCTTTTTTCGTTATCGAATCGGTGATTCGATTTATAGATATGTTCTCCGGCATCGGCGGTTTCCGCGAAGGACTGACCCGTGCCGGAGGATTTGAATGCGTAGGACACTGCGAAATCGACAAATACGCCAACCGCAGTTACAACGCCCTGTTTGACACGAAGGGAGAGTGGTTCATTGAAGATGCCCGAAAAGCCGACCCCAGCGCCATGCCCGATTTCCAGTTACTCTGCGGCGGATTTCCTTGCCAGACTTTCAGCATTGCCGGATCCCGAAAAGGATTCGGAGATCCGCGCGGCACTCTCTTCTTTGAACTGGCCCGATTGGCTGAAGCCCGGAAGCCTCCGTATTTGCTTTTTGAGAACGTGGTGGGTCTCATCAATCATGACCACTGCAGGACATTTGCGACAATCCTCAATACGCTGGACAGACTGGGGTATGCTGTCGAATGGCAATGTCTTAACAGCAAAGATTTTGGTGTCCCCCAGTCAAGAAACCGCGTGTACATTATCGGATATCTTGATGAGCGATGTCGAGGAAAAGTATTTCCTTTCACCGAAACAGCAGGAACAGCTCTTATTCAAAAGCACGGAGGACCGCAGGGGCAACGCGTCTACTCCCCCGAAGGCGTAAGCTGCACATTGGCAGCCAATCCGGGCGGGTTCGGCGGCAAGACCGGGCTGTACGAGGTGGGAGTGCCGATCAAGTGCGCCACAAAAACCGGCTACCAGATGGCACAGGTCGGTGACAGCATCGACCTGAGCTACGCCACAGTCAACAGTCGGCGCGGACGGGTGGGCAAGCGAATTGCCCACACCCTCACCACCGGCTGTCGACAGGGAACGCTGAATTTTATCGACCTGAACCCTGACCCTAGAGTTACAGAAGTGGCGCGGTGCGTAAACGCCAGAGTCGGCAACGGCATCCGAACGCATCGCGGCGAATCCTCCGGTGTTCTATGCGAAGGCCGCATCCGCCGCCTGACACCGCGCGAATGTCTGCGGCTGCAAGGCTGGGCAGATGACCGCATCGACACGGTGCTTGCCATCCAGAGCGATAACCAAGCCTACAAGCAGGCAGGCAACGGTGTAACAGTCCATGTGGTGGAAGCCATCGGACGGCGCATTGCCAAGATGGATGCAGAACTGCGGGGTGAGACTCCTGCCCCTTGATTTCCGTGACCAGTATTTCGGCTGTGAAATTGAACTGACCGGAATAACCCGCGCCACGGCAGCCCAAACGCTGGCCAACTTATTTGGCACCCGCGCCGAGCATTCCGGCGGCGGCTACGATGCCTACAGTGTCAAAGATTTGGACGGTAAAGAGTGGAAAATCGTTCGGGACGCAAGCATTCACCCGGAAGGATATGGGCGCGCCTCTGCTTCGGGCGAGTATAAAGTCGAGCTGAACTCCCCCAAGCTGGAATACGCTGAGATGGAAAAGCTGCAGGAGGTTATCCGCACCCTGCGCCGTGCAGGCGGAAGGGTCAATTCGTCCTGCGGTATGCACGTCCATGTGGATGCAAGCAAACACACACCGCAAAGCCTCAAAAATGTACTGTCCATCATGTATTCCAAGGAGGACATTTTGTTTGCGGCCTTGAAGGTAAATCCCAGTCGAATCGCCAGCTACTGTCAGGCGGTGGATGAGCCGATTCTGGAAGAAATCCGCAAGCTGCCCAGCGGTGCGAGTATGGATCAGCTGAAAGACCGTTGGTACCGCGGGCGGGACGGCAGCGACTATCACTACCACCAAAGTCGGTATCATGCCTTTTATGCGCAGAAAAAAGTTATGCTGAGAATCTTTTAGAACAGACGTCACTTCGAGACTGTTCACCAGAAATCTCAGCATAATTTTCTACAAGGTCTTTAAAA
>OGYR01001041.1_pt1 | contig 10952 bp, 10 predicted proteins | sample 1576661 | NCBI WGS metagenome assembly OGYR01 (sample SAMEA3541490, study PRJEB24748) | human gut metagenome | biome: human gut; feature: human-associated habitat; material: faeces | place: China | collected 2012
ATATGGATGACTATATCAGGAGTTCTCTGCTGGGAACGAAATATCTGATCACAGGGACCGGATACCATGCACCTCAGAAGATATATACATCTGTTGGAGAGGCGGGTGGCAGATCAGTCTTTGAGAATCAGTATGCACTTCCATTTGGATATCTGTATGATAAAGAATGGAATCAGGAAGAAGTAAAAGAAATGTCCGGACTGGACAAAACACTGGCTTCTCTGTCTGGTTTTTATTATACGGATGCAGAGGAGACGTCTTCTTATCAGAAGGCGGACCTTCCGGAGCAAACAGACCTGTCGCTGCTGGATTATGCGGATACAGCGACTGACTGTACGATGGAGAAAGGATCAGAAGGCATTACCGTGAGCAATCTCGGCGCAGATCCAAATGTTGTATTTCCAGGCGTGGCGTCCTGTTTTGCAGACAACGACAAGTTGTATGGACTTTCACTGACAGTAGACGCACCTGATGAAACAGAAATGGCTGTTTATTATCAGACAGAGGGAGATGAAGGCTTCTCTGCGGAGAAAGTTTACACATTTAAAGTCACTGAGGACAACAGGACATGGGAACATCTTGTACCTGGGGGAATCACAGAGCTTCGTGTAGATGTAAGTTCTCCGGTTGAATCAGCAGTGATAAATAATTTCGAATTAAAATCCTGCGATATTACGGAAAGTGGTTATACAGCATTGAAGGAATCCGGAGTTGATGAGGTGACATTTTCTGACAGTACATATCAGGCACAGGTAACAAACGATGCATCTGAGAACAAAATGCTGTGTGTTCCGCTGTTCTATCAGAAGGGATGGACTGCACAGATCGATGGAGAGGATGCCGGTGTGTATAATATCAATGAAGGTATGTGTGGAGTGGAAGTTCCGTCTGGAACTCACGAGATTGTATTAAAATATGAAACACCATACCAAAACTATGGCGTGGGAATGACAATCATTGGAATTATAATTTTTATACTGGTCTTTAGTCAGAATTTATATAAATTTTTTGTAAAGTTGTGTTAAAATTCGTTGGAGTGTGTTATAATGGACGCATAGACAACAAAACAGTTGTTTATAAAAATATCATCCAAAATAAACAGCAAAGGGGATGGGACTATGAAATTTATTATTAGTGGAAAGAACATCACAGTTTCCCAGGGACTCAAGACCGCAGTAGAGGATAAACTCGGCAAACTGGAACGGTATTTTACTCCTGACACAGAAGTGGTAGTAACTTTAAGTGTCGAAAAAGAAAGACAGAAAATCGAAGTAACGATTCCTGTAAAAGGAAACATCATCCGTTCTGAACAGGTAAGCAATGACATGTATGTATCAATTGATCTGGTAGAGGAAGTCATTGAACGTCAGCTTCGCAAGTACAAAAATAAAATCGTAGACAAACAGCAGGCAGCAGCCAACTTCCAGAAAGCATATCTGGACAAGGACTACGAAGAAGATGAAGAGGTTAAGATCATCCGTACCAAGAAATTTGGAATCAAACCTATGTATCCGGAAGATGCATGCGTACAGATGGAACTCCTGGGACATAACTTTTTCGTATTCTTTAATGCAGAGACTGAACAGGTCAATGTAGTATACAAACGTAAAGGAAACACATACGGTTTAATTGAACCGGAATTTTGATTTTAAATCTGAAGTGTAGCTTGGAGCACTTCATATATGCAGTATGAAGTCCCACCCTTCAACTGAGGGGTGGGACTTGTGGGTATTAAATGTAATAGAAGTAGCCGGCATCAGACAAAAGGGAAAGAAGACATGAATAACAAAAAGAATCTCAAAATGAAACCCGTAGGCAGTGAATACATGGAGCAGTATAATGCACTTCTTCGTTATGTATTTCAAGTAACTGAGCAGGAGCTGAGTTCCATTGGATGGCAGGAGAGAGAAATTATCCGTGCCAAATTTCCTACCATGGAAAAGGCAGATGTTATAGGATGGTTTGATAATGATACCCTGGTTTCTCAGGTGGCAGTTTATCCGATGCATGTACGGATCTTTGGGCAGACTTATGCGATGGGCGGTCTTACCGGTGTAGGAACCTACCCGGAATATTCCAACATGGGGCTGATGCACAAGCTTCTGGAACAGGCTTTAAAAAATATGCGGGAAAAGGGTCAGTACATTTCCTATCTGTTTCCGTACTCCATTCCCTATTACCGAAGGAAAGGCTGGGAGCTGATTTCTGACAAAATCACTTATAAGATCAAAGATTTCCAGCTTCCAAAGAAACGGCAGGTTCCAGGCTTTGTACGCCGGGTGGCACCAGAAAGCAGCGCTATCCAGGAAACCTATAACCGCTATTCTGCTCATACACACGGTGCAGTCATCCGTGATGATCTGGCATGGAATGAGTACTGGTTGTGGGATTCTGATGATATCATGGCAGCAGTATATTATAATGAAAAAAATGAGCCGGATGGTTATGTGATCTACTGGATCGCCAAAGAAGTATTTCATATTAAAGATATGATCTTTAATAATGAGGAGGCAAGGACAGGTCTCTGGAACTTTGTGGCAGCTCATTTTTCCATGATCAATCAGGTAGAAGGCGATACATATACAGATGAACCGCTGGCATTCCTTCTGGAAGATGCGAGTATCAAAGAAGTGATTTCTCCATATTATATGGGTAGGATCGTTGATTTTGTTTCTTTCATTGAGAAATATCCGTTTAAACCAAGTGTACTTGACCGGGAATGGAAATTCCGCCTGGTCGATCCGATCATGGAATGTAATCAGGGAAATTTCCATCTGATAATCTCAAGGGATGGTCATGGACAGGTTATGCGGATCATGGAGCCATGCGAAGATACGATCAATATTCAGACAATGACCACTATGCTGATGGGCTACAAACGTCCGGAATATCTTGCAAAGATTGGACGTATTCAGGCAGCAGAGTGGACGATTGATATGCTTGAAGATGCGATCGAGCAGCAGACTCCGTATATATCAGATTATTTTTAAAATATTTGAGGAACTCTTGACAATAGTATGTATGCGTGTTATATTACATATAGAACAAAAGAGATGGACAGGGGATGTGGTGAAAATAACTGCATCTCCTTTTTAGCAATGTGAACCGGAGGTGGCATTATGGCTAAGAGAGATTATTATGAAGTCCTTGGAGTCGGAAGAGATGCCGATGCCAAGGCGATCAAACGTGCATACAGAAAACTTGCAAATAAATATCATCCGGATATGAATCCTGGTGATAAACAGGCAGAACAGAAATTTAAAGAAGTTACAGAAGCTTACAATGTATTAAGTGATACAGAAAAGAAGAAATTATACGATCAGTATGGTTTTGCTGCATTTGAAGAGGGCAGTGGAAATCCATATGGATCCGGTGGACAGAATGGGGCCGGAGGCGGTTTTCATGGAGGCTTTGGAGGATTTGACTTTGGTCAGGGCGGCAATGGTTATCATGAGTATCATTTTGAAAATAGTAATATGGGTGATATGGGAGATATTTTCGGAGATATCTTTGGAAATATGTTCCATGGTCAGAAAAACAGTGGATACAGTCGTCAGAGCAGTGGATTTGGCGGACAGGGCTTTCACAGTGGTTTCGGAGGAAGCGGATTTGGAGGGCATACCCAGGAAAAAGGCAGTGACCTCAGGTCTGAAGTAAGTATCAGCTTTGAAGATGCTGCATTTGGATGTGATAAAATGATCCGTCTTTCGGATCCGTCAGGAAGCGGTTCCCAGACACTGCAGGTACATGTTCCGGCAGGTATCGAAAATGGCAAGAGCATCCGTCTGAAGGGAAAAGGAAATCCTGGATTTAACGGAGGAGAAGCCGGAGATCTTTTGTTGAAAGTAAATATTCAGCCAAAGCCAGGATACGAACGGAATGGTATGGATGTCTATACAACAACAGAAATTCCATTCACAACAGCTGTTTTGGGCGGCGAGGCAAAAGTCTCTACATTGTACGGTGATGTGATCTGCCGTATTCCGGAAGGTGCTCAGACAGGAAGGAAGATCCGTCTGAAGGGCAAAGGTATCGTTTCGATGAAAAATCCATCTGTTCATGGTGATCAGTATGTGACGATTCGAATTCAGGTGCCACAGAACCTCAGCCCGGAAGCAAAAGAAAAGTTAAGAGAATTTCAGCAGGTCTGCAGAAATGATGAACGGAAAAGAAGAGGAAGCGTAGCATAAAGACGCTTCCTTTTTAAAATTATTTATAAAACAACTATGAAATTTTTGTAAAACTGTCCATTTTCGGCATTTTGTGCATTGATTATTTGATAGGATAGAGATATCATAAGCTACAGAAAAAACAGAAGTCCAATGACAGCAGAGTTTTGCTATGAACAGTAACAGACAGGCTGTAGCCGGAAAGGATGGATATTTTGAATTATCTGAAACAATCAAAGCATTTGTGGATCATACCTGCTTATGGAATTTTTTATATGATCTCGTTTATGCTGATGGAGCAGAGCGATGTAAAAATACATATGATTCATTCATTAGCTGATGATAAGATTCCGTTTTGCCCGTATTTTATTATTCCATATGTACTCTGGTACTTTTTCCTGATCGGAACAGTGATTTATTTTGCGGTATTCTGCCCGAGCAAAAAAGAATATTATCAATATCTCGGAACTCTGGGTGTAGGTATGACACTGTTTCTGCTGATCTCTTATGTATATCCGAACGGACAGCATCTGAGACCGGATCTTGGCAGTACCGGAGGCGGTGTGTTTATTAGTGTGATACGTTTTTTGTATAAAATTGATACACCTACCAATATTTTCCCAAGCATGCATGTATTTAATGCAACAGCAAGCTGTATCGCCTTATATCAAAATGAACGGTGCAGGAAAAATAAATTGTTCACGGTAAGTCAGATCATACTTACAATATCGATCGTTTTATCAACGATGTTCCTGAAACAGCACAGTGTGGCAGATGTTATGACTGCACTGATCCTGAATATTCTTTGTTATCAGCTGTTTTACAGAGTGCTTCCTGCAAGAAAGGAACGCCTGGCAGAAGTACTTACACGCAGAGAGATCTGTACGGTTCCGAATCTGCTCAGCACACTTCGACTGTGTTTGGCAGTTGTATTCTTTGGAATATTTGAGAGATATGGTGTAGGAGAGTACCGTACGGTACTTGTACTGCTCATTCTTGCCGCTGCGGCAACAGATGTTCTGGACGGCAGAATTGCCAGATCCTTTAACAGTATCAGCCAGGTCGGACGTATTCTGGATCCGGTGGCAGATAAGGCTATGCAGGGTGTGATGATTGCGTATCTGATTCCAAGATATCCACTGGCGAAGCTTGTGCTGATCCTGTTTGTGATAAAAGAGTGTTATATGACAGTTACAGGGTGGAAAGTACTGATGGAGACAAAAGAAACGATTGAGGCACAGTGGCATGGTAAGCTGAATACAGCAGTAACTTATGTAGTTGTACTGATCCTGCTGGCAGGACCGAGACTTCCATATTCTACATCTAATGTACTGATTGGAGCCTGTGCAGTCTGCATGGCAATGTCTCTGAGTATGTATGCAGCGCAGTTTCGCGAAATGCTGGAACACCAGAATGGAAGATATCAGCGGAAAATGCAGGGCGGTTTCAGTGGTAATTAAAAGAAAGATTAATTTAAGGAAGGGGTTTCCTCAGAGGGGAGACCACCTTCCTTTTTTGTCAGACTGTCCTTATAACAGAATCAATTTCCTGGAGAAGATTCTGCCGTTCTTCCTGAAATTTCAGCTTTTTATTGAAACGAAAATATTCTTCACAGCCAAAATGACTAATGAAAGATACTGCATTTGCGTTATGACTGAGATCTGAGATCAGAAACAAAATTTCAGGTCCATCACCAAAAGCCGACTCAGCAAAAGAAAAGCCAAGATGCAGCGCCAGAGAAGTGCGGTTTACAGTATCCTGTCGGATCTTGACATTTTCCTCCAGAGCGTGACGCAGGATCGCGATTACTTCTTCCGGAGCAGAAATACGTTCCTGCTGAGTGAGGGAGAGACTTTGCTCAAGAATTCGGGCAATACGTTCCGTGCAGTCTGTTTCCATGCGGTCAAGCAGATGGTTTTCCAGGCGGATTTTTTGAGAAGTTCGATATTGTTCTGTAAAAGCAGCAAGCGTATTTCCTTCAAGAAGTGAGGCTCTGGCCTGACGGAGTACGCTCTGAAGGGCGACTGCGAACTGGTCTTCTTCCCGGAATTTCAGAAATAAGGTGTTCCATCCATCCAGAAGAAGCCCGGCAACAGTAAGACGTTCATCTGTTGGGGCATGGGCTGCCAGCGTGCAGAGTGACTCTACAACGGATTCATCAAGGGATCCGGAGAGAATTTCAGGAATCCGGTAATCCTGACGATATTTTGCGTAAAGCTGGTAATAAGCACCAAAATCTCTTGCAATCTCTTCATCCTGCAGATACTGACGGATCAGGTTTTCATCCGGAGCAAAATGCATATCCTCATATCCGTATAAAATTGCAGAAAGATCTTCCCAGCCACGTGCAGTGACGAAACAGATGCGGTCCGCCGTATTCTCAATATGGTAAAAATGTTCTCTTTTTAAACTCAGGTAAGAAAGAACAGAAGGATGAAGCCCTTTTGCAGATGCATATTCTTTCCATACATTGAGATCTGGTTCAATATCGATTCGTTTTACGCGGTCCAGAGTGACAATATCAAATTCTCTGGCAGATTTATTGTATTCAACAGGATTTCCGGCGGCAGCAATGATCCAGCCGGATGGAACCGGATGGGTACCAAATGTTTTATTTTGCAGAAACTGCAGCATAGTGGGAACCAGCGTTTCGGATACACAGTTGATCTCATCGATAAAAAGGATTCCTTCTTTACAGCCGGTTTCTTCTATCTTTTCATAAACAGAAGCAATGATCTCGCTCATGGTGTATTCTGTTACGGAATATTCTTTTCCCTGAAAATTCTTTTTTACAATGACAGGGAGACCGACAGCACTCTGGCGTGTATGATGTGTAATTGTATAAGCAACCAGTCCGATTCCACATTCTCTGGCGGCCTGTTCCATAATCGCTGTTTTGCCGATACCGGGCGGCCCGATCAGGAGAATCGGTCGTTGTCTGACAGATGGCAGGAGATAATGGCCATTGGAATCTTTACGAGTATAGACTTGTATGGTTTGGAGAAGTTCCTGTTTTGCTTCTTTGATATTCATAAAATGTGGTATCCTTTCTGCATCTGAGATAATGCAAGATTATGTTTCATCCATATATAACTTACGTGCCCAGACCGGAACTTTCTGATGCAGGGCCTTTTCACGGTAAAAAATAAAAGCAGTCTGATAATCTGTCGGTCTTTCGGGATAAATACCATCTCCGTCTGTGAAGTACAAAAGTCCTTTCAGATTACGGAGAGCTCCGGTGTTACGGAGATTCTGTACATATGCAAAAACAGGGCGGAAATCTGTGCCGCCACGACCGTGGATCGTGATATGTGTCAGATAATTTTTCCAGTCATCTTCGCAGGTAACATGTATAACGTCCTGAATAAAGCTGTCACACTGAATGATGTAAAGGTTCATTTTGCGGAAAAAATTTTTGTGATCACTGAGAATCCCATAAGTCTCTTCCATAAAACGCCGGACTGTAGCGGCGGAGCAGGAACCGGAAGTATCGATCGCAATGACGAGTTCTTCCATGCGGTTTACTTCCTGGTATTCCAGATGTTCAATGAGTGGCATATTGCCATAATGTTCCAGACCATAGAGATAAGGAATATAGTCAAAACTTTCTGTATCTGTATGAAGTTCCTCGCGGTGAACGGCAAAATGTCTGAGAAAACGATGAAAATCATAGCGGTGTTTTTCTCGCAGACTGATTTCTTCCTGCAGACTCCCCGGGGAAGCGCCTCTGCCGTCAGAACCGTAGAGACCGAAACCACCGGTACCATAACTGTTGTTCCAGAGATTTTTCATCTGTTCGAGAAGCTTCTTACGGTCAGCCTGTTTCCAGAACTGATGATCATCCATTGCACAGGTTTCCGGCAGCTCAGGATTCTGCGAATAAAGTATAGCCGGACGATATTCTTTTTTCTCATGATGGATCAGTCGATATACAGCAAGGTCGCAGGCCTGATCCCATCGCTGAGCTTCAGAAGGTATCTCCAGGATCAGATGAAGGAAAAGACAGTGATACAGCATATGCAAAAAAAGCTTTTCCAGAGTATCGGGATCATCCTGAAACGTTTTTATAAGAAAATCCGGGCAGAAATAGATGACACTGCCATCTGTGCCGGCAGAGGATGTTTCTGAGGATTCCTGAAAGGAAAAATTCCAGAGAAGACGACGAAAAAAGGGATATCTGACAGAAAGCTGTTCACGTACAAAATTCCATATTTTTTCATAAAGACCGGAGGTATCCGGAGAAATAGGATGTTTCATAATCTTACTCCTTATCTGTATCAGAAGGTAAAGTCATGGTCATGAAAGCCAAAGTGGTCTTTTTGGAATTCCAGAAAGAAGGAAAGAATTTCTTCCCGGTGGAGCCGGACAGCTTCCTCAATAAATGTGTCGAGTGCGGATTCTGTGATCGATACAAACTGACAGAGTTTCTGAATACGAAGAAAATCATCCTGACGGATCAGTTCGCTTATGGCAGGCCGGAAACGAAGGGAAAGATAATGCTGATATTTTTCTTTCCATACAGGATCCTGAACTTCCGTAAAACGTTTTAATGCAATAGCAAGGCGCCTGGCCTCCTGACTGGCAGATTCAAATTCTTTTTCGCAGCTGTCCATGAAGAATGCTCCTTTCAAAAATGGTGAATAATATTTAACCGAATCAAGTAAGTTCCCTGCTTCAATTGCGAATATCCGCTTGACCAGATGAAAGTTACTAAAAAGGATTAAATTCAGTGTATCATTTCGGTGGGAGTTGTCAATGGAAAAGAAATAAGGTATAATCACCATAGTTGTATGACAGTGATATAATTCTAAAGAGAATGATAATGGAGGAAAACATGGAAAACGTATTTATTATGGATCATCCGCTGATCCAGCACAAAATTTCTATGCTTCGTAACAAAAATACAGGAACAAATGAGTTCCGTAAACTGATCGAAGAAATTGCAGTCCTTATGGGATATGAGGCACTGAGAGATCTTCCACTGGAGAATGTGGAAATTGAAACTCCGATCGAGAAATGTAAATCCCCAATGATCGCCGGAAAGAAGCTGGCAGTTGTGCCGGTACTTCGTGCCGGACTTGGGATGGTAAACGGTATCACAACGCTGGTTCCGTCTGCAAAGATCGGTCATATCGGCCTTTACAGAGATCCGGAGACACATGAACCACATGAATATTACTGCAAACTTCCGGATCCGATCGAACAGAGACTGATCGTGCTGACAGACCCGATGCTTGCAACCGGTGGTTCTGCGGTAGATGCAGTCAGAATGATCAAGCAGCATGGTGGAAAGAATATTAAATGTATGTTTGTCATCGCAGCACCGGAAGGTCTGGAACGACTTCACAGAGAACATCCGGACGTGCAGATCTATGTAGGACATCTGGATCGTGAACTGAATGAAAATGCTTACATCTGCCCGGGACTCGGTGATGCAGGTGACCGTATTTTCGGAACAATCTAAGAGACAGCGGAGAAGCAGAAAATAATGACAAAAGAAGAACTGGCACTGGAAGTGATCGCCCGGCTGAAAAAAGAATATCCGGATGCAGGCTGTACACTGGATTATGATCAGGCATGGAAACTGCTTGTGAGTGTCCGTCTTGCAGCGCAATGTACAGATGCAAGAGTTAACGTAGTTGTAGAGGAGCTTTATGCGAAGTATCCGGATGTGGCATCGCTGGCGGCTGCAGAGCCGGAGGAGATCGAGGAGATCGTCCGGCCGTGTGGACTTGGCAGAAGCAAAGCCAGGGACATCAGTGCATGTATGAGAATCCTTCATGAACAGTATGATGACAACATCCCGACAACTTTCGAGGCACTTTTGAAACTTCCTGGCGTAGGACGCAAGAGTGCCAATCTGATCATGGGAGATGTTTTTGGCAAACCGGCAATTGTTACAGATACGCATTGCATCCGGCTTTGTAATCGAATCGGGCTTGTGGATGGAATCAAAGAACCAAAGAAGGTGGAAATGGCCCTGTGGAAGATCATTCCGCCGGAAGAGGGCAGCGACCTGTGCCACCGCTTTGTGATGCACGGCCGCGCTGTGTGCAATGCCCGCAAGCCGGAATGTGAGAAATGCTGTCTGAATGATATCTGCCGCTACGCCCGGGAACAGTCCGGCGCAGACACGGCGCAATAAGGAGGTACTTTTTATGATCACATTGACGATTCTGCTGATCATCACCCTGCTCTGCATTCTGGTGGGCTGTCTGATGGGCCTGTTCTCACTGGTGGGCGTGATCGCTTCTCTGGTCGTAGGCGTGCTGGTGGGTGCGCTGGCAGGCTATGTGGCCGGCCGCTTCATGGGTACCGAAACTTCACTCGGCCGCAACATCCTCATGGGCATCCTGGGCAGCTTTGTGGGCGAATTCGTGTTCGGCCTGTTCGGCATTTATGCCACCGGCAGCATCACGTCCTTTATCATTTCAGTCATCGGCGCCTGCATCTGCATCTGGATCGGGCAGAAGCTGTTCCATTGAGCGCTGATAAAAAACGCCTGACACTTGTTTTGGACGCAGTGTTGTTCTATCGTTATATCGAAGATACTCCTTGTGCAGCCGTATAGTTGCACAAGGAGTATCTTTTTTATTATATGGATTTCAAGAAACTGGGGCATCTTCCATGCCATGTTTTATCCTGTGACGTTCACCGGCGGAAAATCCATCCTTGACAGACATGCTGAAATATGGTAAAATATTGTCCGTTGCAGAATATGTGCAATGTGCTACTGTGGCTCAGCTGGTAGAGCAGCTCACTCGTAATGAGCAGGTCGCCTGT
>OGYR01001043.1_pt1 | contig 10931 bp, 8 predicted proteins | sample 1576661 | NCBI WGS metagenome assembly OGYR01 (sample SAMEA3541490, study PRJEB24748) | human gut metagenome | biome: human gut; feature: human-associated habitat; material: faeces | place: China | collected 2012
CGCTGGAGCAGCAGCTCATCAAGAACCTGACCGATGACAACAGCGCCAGCGGCATCAATGGTGCACTGCGCAAGGTGCGCGAGATCTACCGCGCCCTCTGCCTGAGCCGCAGCTACTCCAAGGAGACCATTCTGGAAGCCTATCTGAATACCATCAGCTTTACCGGCACTATTCAGGGTGTGCAGACGGCGGCCAACGAGTACTTCAACAAGGACGTCAGCCAGCTGAGCCTGTGGGAGTGCGCCACCATTGCCTCTATTACCAAAAACCCCACCAATTATAACCCCTATACGAACCCCGAAAATCTGATCCACCGCCGCAACTTCATTATGTACAATATGTGGCAGCAGGGTGTGATCAGCGAGGAGGACTACCGCAACGGCGCTGCACAGCCCCTTGTGCTGGCCGAAGAAGACAGCGGAAAAAAGCCCAGCACCGTCACCTCCTACTTCACCGATGCACTGTTCAATGAGGTCGTGCAGGACATCATGACCAAGGAGGGCATCAGCGAGTCCGAGGCGCAGAAGCTGCTCTACACCGGCGGCTTTACGATCGAAGCAACAGTCAACACCAAGCTGCAGTCCCAGATGGAAAACCTGATGCTGAACACCGACGATGCTTACTTCCCGGCGGGTTGGCATGAGGAAGAGGTTACCTCCATTTCGGACGATGATGTGCAGGTAATGAATGAGGACGGTACCCCCAAGACCCGCACAGGCGAGGACGGCACCGTCTACTATTACCGCAACGTGCGCACGCAGGCTGCCATGGTCACGCTGGACTATGATGGCAATGTGCTGGCTATTGTGGGCGGCTTGGGCGAAAAGACCAAGAGTCTTTCCCTGAACCGTGCTTACAACGTGGAGCGGCAGACAGGCTCTACCATCAAGCCCATCGGCGCCTATGCACTGGGCATCGAGTACGGTCTGGTCAACTGGTCCACCATGCTCAACAACTCCCCCCTGTACCAGAAGCAGGATATGATCATCCGGGACGAGGACTACTGCCGCAAGAACGGCCTGATGGGCCTCTCCGACAAGCAGCTCCGCGCTTACCCCAACGCATGGCGCAGCTGGCCGCGCAACTACGGCGGCAACTACGGCGACGGCAGCGATCTCCCGCTGTGGAACGGCCTTGCCCGCTCGCTGAATACCATCGCAGTCCGCGTGGGCGACCTTGTGGGCGCAAGCAATATCTTCAACTTCGTCTATAACACCTTGCAGCTGAACACGCTGGACCCCACCAACGACGTGGGTCTGGCGCAGATGGTCATGGGCAGCCAGACCAAGGGCGTTACTCCCATGGCACTGGCCGCAGCCTTCCAGATCTTCTATGATGGCGAGTACACCACCCCGCACCTGTACACCCGTGTGCTGGACCGGGACGGCAACATCTATCTGGAAAACAACGCCACCAGCTATCAGGCACTGACCCCCGATACCGCTTACGTCATGAACCGCCTGCTGAAGAATGTTCTGTTCTCCAGTGTGGGTACTGCCAGCGGCCGCTATCCCAACTCCAACGGCATGGAAGCTTTTGGTAAGACCGGTACTGCCAGCGACGAAAAGGATCTGTGGTTCGTGGGCGGCACGCCCTACTATGTCACCGCTGTGTGGTGGGGCTACGATGCACCTTACGATATGACCAAGACTCTGTCCAAGCAGCAGGCCAAGACCCGTACCTGTGTGACCGCGTGGAAGGCACTGATGGAGCAGGCACAGGCAGACCTGCCCTATAAGGCATTCCCCACCTCCGCAGGCGTGGTGGAGCGCCGCTACTGCACCCAGAGCGGCCTTCTGGCCGGTGCAGGCTGCCCGAGCACTGCCGTGGGCTACTACCGTGCCGATGACCTGCCCGATACCTGCACCTATTCCCACGCTGCACCGCAGGCTGCTGCCCCTACCGAGAACACAGACAATGCTGTGCCCACCCAACCGGTCATCCCCACCGATACCGGTGCGTTGGACACGGAATAAGGGCAAAAATCGTACTTTTTCGCCCCTTTGCTGAAAAATCCGGCAAGGACAGGGCGCACTTTACAAAACAAAACTGGACAAAGTGACAAAATAGCATCCGGGCTCTTGCATTGCAGGGGTTCGGATGCTATTATATTTTCTGCAAGAACACTTGTGTTTGAGAGGTGAACAAGTTGGAACGCCGTTTTTATCTGGTGGATGCGCAGGTGCTGCCGGAGGTCTTTCTCAAGGTGGTACGCGCCAAGGAGCTGCTGGCCAGCGGGGAAGCCCGCAGCATTTCGGCTGCGACCCGTGCCGTAGAGCTTTCGCGCAGCGCGTTTTATAAATATAAGGATTGTATCTTTGATTCCGAGAACGGCCGTGAGGTCATTACGGTCATGGCCACCCTGCGGGACGAGACCGGCGCGCTGCAAAGCCTTCTGGCAGGCATCAGCGCCGCAGGTGCCAGCATCGTGACCATCAACCAGTCCACCCCGGAAAACGGGGCTGCGCTGGTAGCGGTCACCATCCGCACCGACACCATGCAGATGTCCCCCGAGGAGCTGACCGAAAAGCTTTCGCGCCAGCGCATGGTGGTGAGCGTGCGCTGTGGGTATAACCTGTAACAAAACAGGAAACGAGGGAAAGAGAGTATGGCTAAAATTGCAATTCTGGGCTTTGGCACGGTGGGCAGCGGCGTATACGAGGTGCTGTGCCACAATGCTGCAAGCGTCTCCCGCCGGGCCGGCGAACCGGTGGAGGTAAAGTACATTCTGGACCCGAAGGATTTTACCGGCAACCCGGTGGAGCCTTTGGTGGTCAAGAATATCGACGTGATCCTGCAGGACCCGGAGATCCGGGTGGTGGTGGAGACCATCGGCGGCACCCGCTTTGCCTACCCCTACGTCAAGGCGTGTCTGGAGAGCGGCCGCAGCGTGTGCACCTCCAACAAGGAGATGGTGGCAACCTACGGCGCAGAGCTGTTGGCACTGGCCAAGGAGCACGACTGTGCCTTCCTGTTCGAGGCCTCTGTGGGCGGCGGTACGCCCATCATCACCCCCATGCACCAGTGCCTGGCGGCTAACGTCATCACCGAGGTGGAGGGCATCGTGAACGGTACCACCAACTTCATGCTCACCAAGATGGTACGGGAGGGCCTTGGCTTTGAGGATGCGCTGCACATTGCGCAGGAGCTGGGCTACGCCGAGACCAAAGACCCCAGCGATGACGTGGACGGCCGCGATGCCTGCCGCAAGATCGCCATTCTGTCCTCCATGGTGTGCGGCCACCAGATCTACCCCCAGAACATCCCCACCCGGGGCATCCGCGCCATTACCGCCGCCGATGTTGCCAGCGCCGAAAAGCTGGGCTGCGTCATCAAGCTGATCGCATGGATGAAGCTTGGCAAGGACGGCAGCGTGGCTGCCGGTGTAGAGCCGTGTCTGGTACCCAAGGCAAACCAGCTGGCCAGCGTGGACGATGTGTTCAACGCGGTGCTGGTCAAGGGCGATATGCTGGGCGATGTGGTGTTCTACGGCAAGGGTGCAGGCAAGCTACCCACCGCCAGCGCTGTGGTGGCAGACGTGGTAGATGCCCTGAAAAACGGCGCACAGGTGCACGACAGCCTGTTCTGGCAGCCTGCGGACCCGGTGGACGGCATGCTCACCGACCCGGCTCCCGCTGCATATTATGTGCGTGTGGCGGGCATTGCACCCGCTGTGGTGGAAGCCATTTACGGCTACGGCAAGGTGGTGGATGAGCGGTACGAGGGCTGCGCCTACTTTGTGAAGCGCGCCGACGAGCGTGCGCTGGCCGAGGCCGCGCGCAAGGTGGAGGCCGTGGGCGGCAGCGTGAAGCTGGTGCTCAAGCGCCTGCCCGAGGAAGTGTAACGGAAAGGAACTGCGGCAATGAAGATCAAGGTTTCGGTCCCTGCCACCAGCGCCAACGTGGGCTCCGGCTTCGATGCGCTGGGTCTGGCAGTTACCCTGTACAACACGGTCACCTTTGAGGACAGCGAGGTGCTGGAGATCTCGACATCGGACGGCACCCGCATCCCCCGGGGCGAGTCGAATCTCGTGTACCGCTCCGCCAAGGGGCTGTTCGAAAAAGTTGGCAAGCAGATCCCGCCCCTCAAGATCACCCAGACGAACCCCATCCCCATGGCGAGGGGTCTGGGCTCATCTTCGGCCTGCATCATCGCGGGTCTGCTGGGCGCAAACCGGATGCTGGGCGATGTGCTCAACACGCAGGAGCTGCTCACGCTGGCAACTGCCATCGAGGGACACCCTGATAACGTGGCGCCGGCCCTGCTGGGCGGCCTGACCAGCAGCGTGTTTGAGGACGGCAAGGTGTATTCGGTCAAGCGGAATGTGGACGAAAGTCTCTGCTTTGCCGCCATCGTGCCGGACTACAAGCTGCTGACCGAGGCGGCCCGCGCTGCCCTGCCCAAGGAGGTATCCCATAAGGATGCGGTGTATAACCTGTCCCGTGCGGCGCTGGTGCCCGCAGCCTTTTGCGAGGGGCGGCACGACCTGTTGGCCATTGCCACCGAGGATAAGCTGCACCAGCAGTACCGGATGCCCCTGATGCCCGGCTCCCGCGAGGTATTCGATATGGCGCGGCTTTGCGGCGCAAAGGCCGTGTATGTCTCTGGCGCAGGCAGCACGGTCATGGCAGTGGCAGAAAAGGCCGAGGCCGAAAAGTTCTATTCCAAGCTGGAAAAGGGTCTGGAGCTGCTGGAAGGTCTGGACGGATGTGAAGCATTTACACTGTTGCAGCTGGATGCCGATAACACCGGCGCGACTGTGGAATGATAAACGGGTAAGGGAAGTGCAAGAACGCTTCCGCCCGGCAAGCCCCCGCAAATGCGGGGCGTAAAGAGGAGAGTGACAAGATATGGCGTTGATCGTACAGAAATTCGGCGGTTCTTCCGTAAAGGACCGTGACCGTATCTTCAACGTTGCGCGGATCGTGGCCAACACCCACAACGCGGGCAATGACGTAGTGGTGGTAGTTTCCGCACAGGGCGACACCACCGATGACCTGATCGCCAAGGCAGGGGAGATCACCCATAACCCCTCGGCGCGTGAGATGGATATGCTGCTGGCCTCCGGCGAGCAGATCAGCATCGCACTGCTGGCCATGGCGCTGAACGAGCTGGGCTGCCATGCCATCAGCCTGACCGGCTGGCAGGCGGGCTTCCGCACCGACCGTGCCTACACCAAGGCGCGCATCACCCGGTTGGAGACCGAGCGGATCTCCTCGGAGCTGGAGCGCAACCGCGTGGTGGTGGTGGCAGGCTTCCAGGGCTTGAACAAGCTGGACGACATCACTACTCTGGGACGCGGCGGCTCCGACACCAGCGCTGTGGCCATTGCTGCTGCACTGCACGCTGACCGCTGCCAGATCTACACGGATGTGGAGGGCGTTTACACCGCCGACCCGCGCAAGGTGCGTAACACCCGCAGGCTGGAGGAGATCACCTTTGACGAGATGCTGGAGCTGGCATCTCTGGGCGCACAGGTGCTGAACAACCGCAGTGTGGAACTGGCCAAAAAGTACAATGTGGAGCTGGAGGTGCTCTCCAGCCTGAACCCCATCCCGGGTACGGTGGTTAAGGAGGTTACAAAGGACATGGAAGGTATGCTGATCAAGGGTGTTGCCAAGGACACCGATGTTGCTGTTATCACGATTCTCGACGTTCCCGACGAGCCGGGCATGAGCTTTAAGATCTTTGGTCTGCTGGCACAGAAGAATATCAACGTGGACATCATCCTGCAGTCCACCGGCCGCGACGGCAAAAAGGACATCAGCTTTACCTGTGCCGAGGGCGAAGCCGAGGTGGCCATGCGTGTGCTGAAGGACAGCGCACATTTCAGCAATGTCAGCGTGGACACTACCTGCGCCAAGGTCTCCATCGTGGGTGCTGGTATGCAGAGCCACAGCGGCGTTGCTTCCAAGATGTTCGAGGCACTGTCCAACAACAATATCAACATCAAGATGATCTCCACCAGCGAGATCAAGATCTCCTGCATCATCGACCGTGCAGACGCCGATAAGGCTGTCGGTGCCATCCACGATATGCTGTTTGACTGATCTGCGTAAAATTTTTAATTGTGGCCTGTCTGCTCCCTGCCGGGGGCGGGCGGGTCATAATTTTTTTACACACGGCGGCGTTTACACAAATTGCAAAGGGGTGTATAATATAGTTTGAATCTGTGCGGCGCACCGGCGCTGCAATAATGCCGAAAAGGAGCCCCGCCGCATGAGTGAATCCACCCGTACCACCAGAGCGCCTGCTGATAAGCGCCTGACCTATCAACAATGGAAGCGCCGCAAAATGCTGCGGCTGGCCCGCAACTGGGTACTGTTTCTGGCCGGCTGCGCGGCAGTGGTGGCGCTGCTGACCGGCGGCATCCTGTGGCTGCTGCCCAAGGTGCACGTTTTGCTGGCCGGGCCAAAGGTATTTGCAGCCAGTGTGTACGACGGCACGGACTATGTGTTCAACGCCGCAGACGCCCGGCTCACACTGGTGAACGCCAACCTGCCCTATGCCGCCGAGCCCGCTCCGCTGCTGGATACCGCCGACGAAGCTACCGGCCAGCAGCTGGAGGCCGAAGCGGCCATGCAGTACCGCAGCATGGCTGCCGCCGCGCAGGCAGATGGAGTCAGCCTGACCCTTGTGGCCGGTTATCAGGACGCCGATACCCGTCAGGCTGCCTACGAGGCCCGGGTGCAGACCTACCGCGATAAGCGCAAGTCCGAAGAGGAAGCTGCCTGTCTGGCGGCTACCATCCAGCCCGCCGCCAACGCCAACGAGCACGGCACCGGCTACGCGGCAGATATCCTCAGCGCAGACAATCCGCAGCAGGACACCAGTTTTGCCGAGACCCGCGCCTACGAGTGGCTTACGGCCTACGCGGCGGAATACGGCTTTATCCTGCGCTACCCGCAGGACCGGCAGGCTGCCACCGGCATCGTGTTCGAGCCGTGGCACTGGCGCTATGTAGGGGTGGAAAATGCCCTTGCCATCCGTGCCAGTGGCCTGAGCCTGGAAGAGTTCATCGCCCTGCAGCGGGCAGACTGAATCAAATGCTCTGTGCGCGGCACAGAGAGAAGGGAATAACCATTGGAACGTACTCTCATTGCACCGGGTGTGCATCTTTCCTGCGACCCGGCTTCTAAATTCAACCGCTGCCGCATCAGCATCCACTTTGCCTTCCCGGCAGAGCGTAAAACGGCCACTGCCCATGCGCTTTTGCCGCTGGTGATGGAGCGCGGCTATGCGGACTGCCCGGATATGACCCGGCTGACCAAAAAGCTGGCAAAGCTCTACGGCGCAGACCTGACCGTGGACGCCCGCCCTATGGGCTGCAACCACAACCTTTGCGTCAGTGTGACCGGCATCAAGGATGCCTTTGCGCTGGAAGGCGAGGCGCTGACCGCCGAGTATACAAAAATCGCGCTGGGTGCGGCCTTTCACCCGTATTTTGTGGACGGCTGCTTTGACCCGCAGGCCGTCAGCATTGAAAAGCAGATGCTGAAAAAGGGCCTTGAGGATGAAATCAACGATAAACGTATCTACTGCCTGCATCAGGCCAACCGGGAGTTTTTTGGTGACAGCCCGGCAGGCGTGCGGCAGGAGGGCTATCTGGAAGAGGTGGACGGCCTTACCCCGGCTATGCTGACCGCCGCTTATCAGCAGATGCTGCGTACCGCCAACATCGAGCTGCTGGTGCTGGGCTGCGATGCCGCCCAGACCGCCGCCATCCGGGATGCTTTGCTGGCAGAGCTTGCCTGTATCGACCGCGCCCCGCTGCCGCTGGTGGAAAACATGGCCATGCCCGCCATTGCACCGGTGCACAAGACCGAAAACTACGATATGGTGCAGGCAAAGCTGTGTATGCTGTTCACGCTGGGGCAGCCCATGCAGCCGCAGCAGCTGGCAGCGGTGCGTCTTGCCATTGCGCTGTACGGCGGCAGCGTGACCAGCCGTCTGTTCCTCAACGTGCGGGAGCGGGACCATCTGTGCTACTATTGCTCCTCCTCCTTCCAAAGCTTTACCGGCAGCATGGCGGTGAACAGCGGTGTGGAGCACGCCGATGCCGCCCGCGCAGAGCAAGCAATTTTGAAGGAACTTGCCGACCTGTGCACCGGCCCCATTACCGACGAGGAATTCGAGGACTGCCGCCGGGGGCTGCTCAGCGGCATGAATGGGGTAGAGGACAGCCTTGGCGGCATCGAGAGCTGGTACTACATCGAGGTGCTGCGCGCCGGTGCCAACAGCGCTGCGCCCATCCAGAGCCCGGAGCAGGCACGGAATGCCCTGCGTGCCGTGACCAAGGACGAGGTGCGGGATATCCTGCGCCGCCTGACCCTCTCGGTCAGCTATCTGCTTACAAAGGAGGATACTGCCCATGCCGCAGAATAACCAGACCCTGCTGGAAAAGACCGTGGCCGACCAGTGGCAGACCCTGCCCTCCGGCCTGACGGTGCTGGTGCGCCCTATGCCGGGCTATTCCAGCACCCATGTGATCTATGCCACCAAGTTCGGCTCCATCGACCGGGATTTCTGCCTGAACGGCCAAACGGTGCATCTGCCGGCGGGCGTGGCGCATTTTCTGGAGCACAAGATGTTTGAGGACGAGGACGGTGACGCCTTTGCCAAGTACGCAAAGACAGGTGCCAACGCCAACGCCTTTACCAGCTTTGACCGCACCTGCTACCTGTTCACCGCTACCCAGCAGCTGGACGAAAGCTTGGACGTGCTGCTGGGCATGGTGGGGCACCCCTATTTTACCGAGCAGACCATCGCCAAGGAGCAGGGCATCATCGGACAGGAGATCAAAATGTACGACGACAGCCCGGACTGGCGGCTCATCACCGGCCTGTTCGAGTGCCTGTACCACAGCCACCCCATCCGCAGCGATATCGCGGGCACGGTGGAGAGCATTGCCGAGATCACGCCCGCCATGCTGTACGACAGCTGCAAGGCTTTTTATGCCCCGGGCAATATGGTGCTGGCTGCGGCCGGCAACACCACTATGGAACAGATCCTTGCCGCCTGCAAGCGGCACGGCCTGATGGAGCCCCGCCCGGCACAGAAGGTGCAGCGGCTGTGGGCTTTGGAGCCTATGACCCTTGCCGCTACGGAAAAAACGCTGACCATGCCGGTTTCCAAGCCCTGCTTCGGCGTAGGCTTTAAGGAAGAGCCGTTGCCTGCGGACGATCTGCGCACCGAGGCGCTGTATGACCTTGTGCTCAGCTGCATCGTGGGCGGGATGTCGCCGCTGTACCGCCGCCTGTATGACGAAGGCCTTGTGAACCCCGGCTTTGGCGGCGAGGTGCTGCGCGTGGACGGCTGCTGCTGCATCCTGTTCACCGGAGAGAGCGATGTACCGGACACCGTGCGCCAGCTGCTGCTGGACGAGATCGCCCGGGTACGCGCCGCCGGTGTGGACAGGGAAGTGTTTACCCTGTGCAAGAACGAAAAATACGGTCAGCTGATCGAAAATCTGGAAAACGTGGAGGATTCCGCCAGCCAGATGGCAGACTTTGCCCTCAGCGGCCAGACGGTGGCGCAGCAGATCTCCATGCTGGCCGGACTGACCGCAGAGGATGCGGACGCTGCTTTGCAGCACATCCTGTGCACCGACCGCATGGCCACCATGTACATCCAGCCGGACGGCACGGCGCAGGCGGCAGAAGAGGACGAGGAGGAAGAAGAATGAACTATCTGACAAATCTGGTGCAGTTCCCGGGTCTGGGACTGAGCTTTCACCTGAACCGTGTGGCATTTACCATCGGCGGGATCAGCATCTACTGGTACGGCGTGTGCATTGCGGTGGGTCTGTGTCTGGCGCTGGTCTTTGCCTTCCGGCACAGTCTGGAATTTGGCGTAGACCCGGACAGCATGGTGGACGTTATCCTCATCGGTGTGGTGCTGGGCATCATCAGCGCCCGCGCCTATTATGTGGCTATGGCACCTTTTAAATACGAGAGCATCTGGGAGATGATCGCCATCCGGGATGGCGGCCTTGCCATCTACGGCGGCGTCATCGGCGGCTTTTTGTTCGGCGGCCTGGCCTGTAAGTGGCGGGGCGTTCCGGTGCTGCCCATGTTCGACCTGACTGCTATGGGCTTTCTCCTTGGGCAGGGCTGCGGCCGCTGGGGCAACTTTTTCAATCAGGAGGCCTTTGGCTGCAACACCACCCTGCCGTGGGGAATGTACAGCGAGGCCACCCGCGCTTACCTGATGAGCAGCACGGTCACGGTACCCAAGGGCGTGGTCATCGACCCCAACCTGCCGGTGCACCCCACCTTTTTGTACGAGAGCATCTGGTGCTTTGTGGGCTTTTTCCTGCTGTTCCGTTACATCAAAAAACGCAAGTTCAACGGCGACATCACCCTGCGGTATCTGATCTGGTACGGCGCAGGCCGTTTCTGGATCGAGGGCCTGCGCACCGACAGTCTGATGCTGGTGCCCTCCATCGGGCTGCGGGCATCCCAGCTGGTGGCAGGCATCGCCGTGGTGGCGGGCATTGCGGCAGAGGTGTATTTTACCCGCAAGTTCAAAGGCAAGCCCCTGTTTGTGCCGCTGGCGCTGAACGCAGAGAACAAGGCAGCCAAAAAGAAGCTGGATGGCCCCATCTCCTTTGCGGGTAAGGACACCCAGCTGCTGGCTTCCAGCCCGCGCAAGCTGTTTTTGGAAAAGACCGAGGCCTATAATGCGCAGGCAAAAGCCGCCATAGAACAGGCCGGGCAGAAAAAAGCGTAAAAATCTGCGCAAAAAGGGAAATTTCCTCTTGCAATCCGGTTTGGTTTTTGCTATAATATTCTAGCCGCATGGTGTGGGCGCCTGAAATGGCCCGCAGTAAGGGTCTGCCTTTACGACCAGCGAGTACAACGAAAAGGAATGAACAAAATGTACGCAATCATTGTTACCGGCGGTAAGCAGTACCGCGTGGAGCAGGGCGA
>OGYR01001045.1_pt1 | contig 10923 bp, 6 predicted proteins | sample 1576661 | NCBI WGS metagenome assembly OGYR01 (sample SAMEA3541490, study PRJEB24748) | human gut metagenome | biome: human gut; feature: human-associated habitat; material: faeces | place: China | collected 2012
CAAGAGTAAACTCCACCGCCCTTTGGAGAAGTGGAATTTAAATTTTCATTTTAGGTTGTTCGAATATATGTTCCACTTTCGTTGATTTCAATTCTTTCTCATAGTATAATAAATCTATACTAGGACTGTATCATCACCCGATTTGAGGAGGATTTCATGCAAATATCCGAAGAAATATTCCAGAATATTTTAGAGCAGCCGGATCCAGTAGATTTATCACGGCTTACTCCCTATTGCTCCGACTTTACACTGGATGCATTTTCTCAATACCGTAAACATTTCAAAAATACGAGAACAGCGAATGAATATGCCTATATGTTTGCTGATTTTTTCAACTTACTGAAAAAGGACATTCAGCAGATATCTGCAGAGGATGTGCATTATTACTTTTCTTCTGTGCGCGATAAATATTCCACTCATTCCTTATGCACACGGATCCGTGCATTGCGAGCATTTGCACGGTATTTAGATGCAGAAGCCTGCAACGACACGGATGATGTCGATATGGTAGTACCAGATCTTCAACGTGAGGAGCCTGCAGAAATTTCAGATACTGGAAGATTTTCCGGACTCTTTCCAGAGTTTTCTTTCGAATGTGAACAGCCACTTGTTGTTGGGATAACCATGCGGGATATCGACCGCGTATTATCTACACTTATGGATGAACAGAATGTAACATTGTTTGCAATTATTTCACTGGTTCTTCGCACGGGCTTAACAACGGAAGAAATTTGTGGCTTAAAAATCCAGCAGCTGGTTACCAATGGCCAGACTGATCAGTGTGGGATTATGTTTTTGGGAATCAGGAACCGTTTTATCAAGGTTCCATCTGACCTCTTCTCACTGCTACTACTGCTTTCCGAGCAAACAGACAATGAAACAGGTAATATTTTTCTAACCAAACTCAAGCAATGCCCATTTACTCAGCGCAACTTGTTATTGGAAATCAAAAAGGCCTGCCTGCGGGCCGGAGTTCGTCCTTTCACGCTGCAGCAGCTCCGTAATTTTTCCATTCTTTTAATGCTGCGCAGCCACGCCCCTGAAGAGGTGGTATCAGACTATGTTTCAACAGACTCCAGATGGATGACCAGATACAAAGAGGCTGCGCCGAGCCTAAACGCTGCCCCTTGTGATTATGTAGCCTTATCCTTGCGATATAATATCTAGGAGGAAATGAAGTGTGAACCGGCTGCCCTTTTTCAAAAGAAAACAAAAATCAAATTCATTTGAGCAGCTCTTAACTGCAACTGCTGTAAAGTCGACTGCCATTAATATAGATTTTATCCGGTCTCACATTGAGCGCGGCCTGCGGCAGTGGCTTTTCGCCCAATTAAAACAGGATATTGATCTGCTGCCGGATGCTGCCTTGACAGAAAAGTTTTTCTACGAATCACAGGATTATATCATTAAGGGATTATATGGTTTCCCCGCTATTCGTTCAATCCAGGAAATTGAATTGACAGATGCTTCATTTAAAGATTATGATAACTCCTGTTTGCACTCCATTACTAGCATCCAATTTGTATTTCAATATACTGTAAAAGCATCCCGTACTTATACCCTACGCTGCACGGCTGTAAATAGCACAAGGTTTGGTTGGCAGATCAACCAGGTCACCCAGATTTAGGATAATAAGCGAGAATCCTCGGTTATTCAATTGCCGAGATGAAAGCGTCTGAAACGCAAGCAAAATCGAAAATACGTTCGATTTTGCTTGCGTTTCTTTCCATGTAACACTATCTATACTATCGACTCCTAAGTTGCCAACATGTACAACTAATTTATTGTAATATGGGGGTATGTCCATTTTTCTCAAATTTCTTTTTCTACACGATATTCAGTTGTCAATTTTCAGTTAGAACCTCATTCGTTGAGTTTCCGAAAAGTTATATTTCATCGCTTATTTAACACTGCCCTATCAATTATTTCACCAATTTATGAATTACTTTTATCAGTAATTCCACATCAACAGGCTTAGCAACATGTTCATCCATCCCTGCTTCTTTTGCTCTTATTCTGTCCTCCGTGAACGCATTTGCTGTCATTGCAATGATCGGTATTGTCTTTGCATCCTCTCTGTCCAGAGACCTGATCATTTTTGCAGCTTCATAACCATCCATGACCGGCATCATAATGTCCATAAGAATGACGTCAAATTCACCAGGTTCACTATTTCTGAACAGTTCAACCGCTTCCTGACCATTCCATGCTTTTGACACGTCAGCGCCTTCATTCTGAAGCATAAATTCTGCGATTTCCATATTCAGCTCATTATCTTCTGCCAGAAGAATATGCAGTCCCTTTATAGATTTTTCAGATACCTCCTTCTGTTCTTCACGTTTATCCGCATTCGGATCTATTTTAAATGGAACTCGGATCACAAATGTCGTCCCTACGCCTTTTTCACTTTCGAAAGTAATGGTACCACCCATTTTCTCGACCAGTTTCTTTGCAATCGGCATTCCCAGACCTGTTCCTGCAAATTTTGTGCGGCTTCCGGTATGCTCCTGTGCAAATGGTTCAAAAATATGCTTCTGAAACTCATCTGTCATTCCGATTCCGGTATCCCGGCAGACAAATTCCATTATCGTCATTTCCGGCTGTTCAGATGGAATTTCCCTGCAGCTGATATAAATCTGCCCGTTTTCTCTGTTATATTTCACTGCATTCGACAGAATATTCATCATCACACGTTTCACATACCTCGGGCTTCCAATAAGATCACGGTGTTTGATTTCTTTTTTCTCCCATACAATCCGGATATTCTGTTCTGCAGCAATCTGTTCAATCACAACAAGCACTTCTTCAAAAATTTTGCTCAGATTAAAAGGACTCTCTTCCAGAACAACTTCACCAGACTCCAGCTTACTCATATCCAGAACATCATTTACCAGTTCCAGCAACAGATTGGAAGCCTCTTTCACCTTTGTCCTGTATTCCGTCTGCTTCTCCATATCATCTGCATAATGTTCTGCCATATTTACCATGCCGCAGATCCCATTGATTGGTGTCCGGATATCATGGCTCATACGCTGAAGAAACTCTGTTTTTGCCTCATTGGCAGCTTCTGCCTTTTTTGCTGCTGTCAGAAGTTCCGCTTTATATTTTTCATCTTTTTCAAATTCTTGTCTCCGGTGCGCCAGATTGGTTCTGTATGTCCAGAACCAGAATACACTGAACACCAGAAAATAAAGTAAAATAACGCTTATCACACTTAATGGAAGATTATGAAACACTTCCGTATCCGGAAGATACGCATAGATATAATAATCATGCTGCTTCAGCATGATTCCATAACATCCAATTCCTTTCTTCCTCAAATGATAGATGTGCTGACTGTCTGTATGCCTTTTCATTGCCTGAACAACTTCGTTGTCGGCTGTATTTTGTCCCAACAGACTCTCATCATTGCTGGCAACAACGATCCCATCGTCTGCAACAATAATCGTTCCATCTTTCTGAGCACTATAACCGTTTAAAAGCCCCTGTATCGTCAGTGTGTAGTTTCTGACAAATTCCGGAGATGTATAATAATAAACAGCAACGATACCCGGTACATCTTTTCTGGCACAGGCTGCAATGTCGATACGCGACCCGTCTTCTCTGATAAAACGTTCCGAATAAGATCTTTCTTCATATCCGGCAAAATCCATGATAATTTCTTTTTGCAGATACTCCGTAATCTCATTGGCAAGAGATTCATCCGTGCTGTATTCACAATCCGTCTTTCCTTCTTTATCCAGTACAATGATACCATCCACCCAGAGAGTCTGCAGGTTTCCTTTAGGAAATCCCGGCTCAGCTGACCGCCGTTTTCTGTTTCCATGTTGATATTTGTACTCATCTGTCTGGCACTTTCAATCGCACGGAGAAGGCTCTTGGATTCCGAAGATTCATTATAATGGGTGTAGGTGGAACACTGCACTTTCACATAATTTACAATCTCCACCAGCCTTTTCTCTGCTTCTGCTTTTTCTGCGTGGAAGAAATAAAGCAGAGAGACTACAGCCACACAGATTCCAATCAGAGCACCGAACAGCTGGATTCGTTTTTCTTTTTTCTTTCTCTTAATATCCAAGATCATCCACCTCCAGATACTTCTGAGGATCATCCAAATATTTTTCAATAATTTTCAGGGATGTGCCATCCTGACGCATTTCTTCCAGAGTCTGGCTCATCTGCTCACAGATTCCTCTGTCATCATCTTTTGCAAAAGCAACACCTATTCCGGTAAGCATCAAAGGTTCTTCCAGGATACGAAAGCTTGCATCATAATCCTTCATATACTGAACAATAGATTCCTCATGTGCGGCAACTGCATCTACATATCCTTTTGCCAGAAATGTATAGATCAGCTCCCTGTGTCCCAGGCTGATCAGATTGCCCAGCTTTGGAATTCTCTCATCCGTCCGGTTCAGAAAGATACCTTCCGGTTTGGTAGTGGACTGAACAGCCAGGTTCTTACCCTCCAGATCACTCAGTTTATAGATATCGCTGTTCTCATTTACAGCGACCACCTGCCGGCTTGCTATATATGGTCCCGCCCAGCGGTAATCATCAAGGCGCCCTTCCATAGAAAAGCAGCCCATGATACAGTCAATCTCTCCACTCTCCACCAGTTCTTTTTTCTTCTCCCAGTTGATCAGGGCGACCTCCACCTGATATCCCATTCTTTTAAAAGCTTCCGTAGCCAGTTCTACATCAATTCCCGTCGGTACACCATCCTCATTCAGATAATTGTATGGTGGATAGTTGTCACTGCCGATGGTAATAACAAGCTTTTCGGTTTCTTCTTTCGTGTTATCTGTGTTTTTACACCCTGCCAGGGGGACTGCTAAAATTCCCGCAAGCAGAATGCCTGCAATCACTCTTTTTCCTTTCATTTTCTGTCTATCCCTAACTATCCTTTTTGATTCTTCTATATCCGGTTACTTTCCATTCGTCACTGTGCAGTGACCTGCGGTTCGGTACACCCCCCCCCCACCAGATTTTATGCTTCTGATCGTCTTTTCCAGCACCTTCATCTCAACCGGTTTTGAAACATGTGCATTCATGCCAGCCGCAAGGGAATGCTGAATATCTTCTGAAAATGCATTCGCAGTCATGGCAATGATCGGAATCGTCTTTGCCAGTTCATGGGAGCTTCTGCGGATTGCCTTCGTTGCCTCATAACCATTCATAACAGGCATCTGCACATCCATCAGGATCATGTCATAATCACCTGGAGCAGACTGCTCAAATGCTTTCAAAATCTCTTCGCCATTTTCACAGATGGTACATTCCGCACCTTCAATCTTTAACAGTTCCGTCAGGATCTCTGCGTTCAGCTCATTATCCTCTGCACACAGGAATTTCATTCCCTGCAGAATATTACCATCCTGCTCATCTGTTTCTTCTTGTGCCGCCAGAGCAACTGTTCTATCCTCTGCAATTTTCAGATCCAGGAGAACCTCAAAACAGCTTCCCTGTCCCAGTTCACTGTCCACGTCAATGGTGCCTCCCATTGCCTCAACCAGATTTCTGGTAATCGCCATTCCAAGTCCGGTTCCCTGTATTTTATTCGTCATGGAATTTTCTGCACGGGTAAACGCATCAAAAATTGTATTTTGGAAATCTGCTGACATTCCCATGCCATTATCGCTGACTAAAAAGCGATACTTGGCATAAACAGATGAATTTGATTCACATTCTTCTGCCAGAAGCTGGATTTTTCCACCTTCCTGTGTATATTTTATTGCATTAGACAGCAGATTACTGAAAATCTGCATCAAACGGACTCGATCCCCATTCACCCACTCATGCTGGATATTTTCTTTTGTAATTGTAAAGGTCTGCTGCTTTTCATATATTTGAGAATGAAATATCGTGTCAAGTTCCTGTATAAAATCCACTATAGAAAAGTCAGAATATTTGAAAACCGTTTTTCCTGCCTCAATCTTGCTCATATCCAGAACATCATTGATAATCCCCAACAGATGCCGTGCAGAAACATCTATTTTTTTAGCATATTCTCTTACTTTTTCTTCATTTCCCGCATCATGTTCAAGCAATGATGTAATACTGGTAATTGCATTCATTGGTGTACGGATATCATGGGACATATTTGCCAGAAAATCACTTTTGGACTGGCTGGCATAACTGGCTACTTCTAATGCCTGTTCAGCTGCCTGTTTTGCCTGTGTAAGTTCTGTATTGATTGTTTCCAGTTTTGCGTTATTTTCTCTTTCAACCTCAATTGCTTCACTCTGTTTTTTTCTAAGCACTGTTACGATAGCTGTAATTACACAAACTGCCGCAACAACTGCAAACAGAATGATAAAGCACATGATCAGGTTCACAAGCCTTACCGTATTCGTTGCTACATATTTTGCCGGCACCAGAAAGATCAGGGTCCATGCTGCACTATCCATTCTTTTTAGAACATAGAAATATTCTGTCCCATCAAGTATAGCATTTGTCTTTTATCCATATTTTTCCTTTGTCCATTCGGGTTTTATGAAATTCCAAAAACTCACTTCAGATTATTCTGTAATGTATCAATCAATTCATCTATAATGATTGGCTTGGATAAGAATCCATCCATACCGCATTCCTGTGCTTTTTTTCTGTCTTCGTCAAAAGCATTGGCCGTCATGGCAAGGATGGTAATTTTCGCCAGCGCCGGATTTTTCAGGGCACGAATCTGTTTCGTAGCCTCATATCCGTTCATTACCGGCATCTGTACATCCATCAACACAAGATCATAGCTGCCCGGTTTTGAATTCTTAACTTTTTCCACTGCTTCTGATCCATTTTCTGCGGTATCAACAAGGAAACCATATTCATTCAGGATCTCCACCGCAATTTCACTGTTTAGCTCATTGTCTTCTACAAGCAATAAACTCTTTCCCCTGAAATCCAAACCAGCTTCCGGGAGGATTGTATCTTCTGTCTCTGCCTGCTTCTGACCGATGGCAGTCATCAATGTCTCTCTGATATCTGACATAAACATAGGTTTCGCACAGAATGCAGTTACCCCTGCTGCCCTGGCTTCCACTTCGATATCTGACCAGTCATATGCAGTCAGGATAATGATCGGTGTATCATCGCCAAGGCTGCGGATCTGGCGTGTAACTTCAATACCGTTCATATCCGGCAGACGCCAGTCAATGATATAAGCATGGAATGCATCTCCAAGTTCCATAGACTGACGAGCACGAAGAACAGCCTCCTTACCGGAAAGTGTCCATTCCGAACGCATTCCAACCTTTACAAGCATTTTAGTCACACTGTCACAGGTATTGAAATCATCGTCTACTACCAATGCCTTCAGACCTTCCAGTTCTGCGATTTTCTCTATACGGTGATTCTCAGGCTGGATCCGCAATGGCAGACGGATAATAAATTCAGTACCTTTTCCCTGTTCTGTCTGAACCTCAATGGTTCCTCCCATCATATCCACGATGTTTTTGGTGATGGCCATGCCCAATCCTGTACCCTGAGTCCTGCTGACAGTGGAAGTCCGCTCCCGCTCAAACGGCGAAAATATCTTCTGTACAAATTCCGGACTCATGCCGATTCCGTTATCCTTTACCCGTATCTCGTACAGTTCACTGCCTTTTTTTGTCCCCGGATACTGTCTCAGCCGGACAGAAACAGTTCCGCCTGCCGGCGTAAACTTGATTGCATTAGATAATAAATTCAACAGGACCTGGTTCAGCCGTGTCTTGTCACAATAGACATTCTCATTGGTCACATCCATGGCATCCATATAAAGCTCCAGCTGTTTTGCATGGATCTGCCCACTGACAATGGTCTTCAGATCATGAAGGACCTCTGACAGACTGACCTCCGTTTCCTCCAGATGAATCTTTCCGCTCTCAATACGGCTCATATCCAGCACATCATTGATAAGTGAAAGCAGATGATTGCTGGATGAAAGAATCTTACCCAGATAATCCCTGACCTTTTCCTTATTATCAATATTACTCACAGCCAGTGTGGTAAAACCAATAATGGCATTCATTGGTGTCCGGATATCGTGAGACATATTGGAAAGGAAGGTGCTCTTTGCCCTGTTGGCAGTCTCCGCAGCGCGGACCGCCTCAGAAAGCGCCTGATTCATTTTTCTGTCAGAGGTACGATCTGACAGAACCAGGATATATTTCTTTTCCCCGTTTACCTCGCTGCCCATTGCAACATTATGAAACCAGCGGTGTTCTCCTGTTTTCTGATGAACATATTCAAAATCCCATTCCTGCTGCTCCTGAACCTGGATTTCTTCCAGATAATTCTTCTCCGGATCTTCAACATCCCCAGGATGCAGTTTCCCAAGAACACAAATATCTTTACGGATCTGTTCTACTTTAATTCCCAGCAGTTTTTCCACATTGGGACTGACGTAATCTGCTTTATATGTTTTGGCATCCAGCATCAGGAAAACGTCATCCACATTCATTGACAGCTTTTGAAACAATTCGTCCCTGTACAGGATCTCCGTATCCTTTCTCTTCATGTTTACCCTGTTTTTACGGAGAATAATTCCAATAAAAAGACCGGCAATACACACCGCTACCGCACTTACAAGCAGCATAGTACTACGCTGTAGAACATTCATACTGGCATTGACGATATCAGCCTGGATAAGTCCCAGAAAGATCCAGTCCTGAGGTTTGGATTTCTCATAGACCAGATAGTAATCCTTTCCATCCAGATTTATCAGCATTGCATCTGTATGTCCTTCCTTAAACTCTTCTGAAAGTTTAAGGATCTCTTTTTCAGACATATTGGAATGCTCTCTCAGAATCCCAAAGAAATTATACACCTCTCCCCATGACTCAGAAGAATGATCCACAACAACACGACCATCCGGATGAACCACATAACTCTGGGCATTTCCATTAAAAGCAGAAATATTCAGCACATTTACGATATCGGAGTTTTCATAGGCAATGGCAATTGCATCATATTCAAAGCCCTGATAACTTCCATGAGGCTTGGGAGTGGCAAAAACAAGGAGCTGGGATTTTCCTGGAAGTGCTGCATTGGTTACAATATCATTTCCCTGCCGGATCTCATCTTCAATATTTTCCTGTAATCCCAGATACCCGGTTTCACCTGTTACCATCTTATAGTTCCCGTCCGCTGACAGGAAATAAAAATCTAAAAAGCCTGCATCTTCCTGTGCTTTCTCTATATACTCACGAATTTCACTTTCATCGGAAGTGTTCTGCAGATATTCCCCCCATATATGGAGATAAGTCAGATTCTTATTTGTCAGCTCACTTAACATATTATCAGACTGATGAAAAATTTCTGTCAGGTGAGAAACACTTTCCTCATAAACAGTCTTCGATACAAACTCAAAATATCGGAAAACAGTCAAAAGGATTCCAACGAATAGGGCAATAAGAACTGCCGTATTCCATCGTTTTCTCACAACCCGTTTCTTTCTGTTTATATTATGATTCTTAATATCCATTCTTCTCACCTCAGAGTAATGTAGTCTTCAGGCTCTGCAAGAATGGCATTACCATCTGAAACATATGTTGTCCAGGTATCTTTCACAGAGGTATCCCCTCCATCAAATACAATATTTTCTTCTGCCGCATAAACTTCCATATATTGTGGTGCTGCAAGGCAGGTCACAGTAAAAGTATCCTTGTCCTGAATCTGTTTTCCATTCTTTGTAACTTTACTCAATGTATAACCATTATCCGTTTCCTTAATTTCTACAGAAATACCACTGAACACAGGCAGAGAGCCGCGGTTAAAGGGGATAAAGCCTCCCTGATAGCCTTCTACGAAGTTTCTGACCGTTTCCTTCAGTTCTGCCCCGCTCATCTCGCTACTGTAAGCGGAAAGCTCGTTTGGCATGATCATGTCTCCCGCCATCTTTTCCGTATATCCTGCCTTCAGTACATTTCCCGTAAAACTGTTTCCGGTTGCGATCAGCACATCTGTACCATAAATGCTGCGCAGAGTGTTTGCCATAACAGAATAGGCTGCATTCCCCCCACTGCTGTGAAAACGATTGGAATAGGCATTCTGTGAATCCAGCACAATATTCTCAGATGTGGATTTCTCTTCCAGAAGCTGAGAATTAAATGACTGGTATGCCTGCTCTGCATCATATTCTCCTGCGATCATCTTAGAAACCACGTCCCTGGAAACGGAGAAAAAGTCATTTGACGCAATCCGGATATACATATGATTTTCTTCGATCACAGGTTTCACATCTTTCATATATTCCGTAAGATGGAGACCCACATTCTGACTGTAGCTCAGCAAATCCTGACCATCACTAATGCCCCGGTTCTGCGCCTCCTCTGAAAGCATTGTGTTCAGTACCTCCATCGCTTTCTTTTGGCGTGTCTCATCCTGTGTCAGATCACGGTTTAAAGCCACCTGGAAATATGGCGTAGTCATCAGCCACTTTTTGCCATTCTGTTGAAAGAATGGAAGAAATGTTGTGTTGATGCCCTGATCCTGAAACATTTTTACACCGGCAGAGGTTCCAAAGTACATGGCAAGCTTGCCACTTTGATACATCTCAACTATATCATCATAATTCATATCCAGATCATCCTGACTCAGACCGGTATCCTGGATGAACTGCTCCATACGTTCAAAAACCTGCGGCCAGACGATACTGTCCAGACCTTCCCTCTTTGTATTCCCCGGATCACTGTAAGTAGTGCGCCACTTACGTCCGTCCACAGTAGACAGTTCTGACGCTGACAATCCCTGCAGTGTTTCCATACAGGTATAATCATAATAATAGTCTGCAGTAAACCCACGGATACCCACCTCATCAAATGCCTGGCAGGCAGAAACGAAGCTTTCATAATCCGTTGGAAGAGGAATATCATACTTTTCAAAAAGGTCTTTGTTCACTACAAAGCCATGGGCATCTGCACACACAGGAAGCCAGTTTACGCTGCC
>OGYR01001054.1_pt1 | contig 10844 bp, 12 predicted proteins | sample 1576661 | NCBI WGS metagenome assembly OGYR01 (sample SAMEA3541490, study PRJEB24748) | human gut metagenome | biome: human gut; feature: human-associated habitat; material: faeces | place: China | collected 2012
TTAAACGAAACAAAACTTAGCGAGATATGAAACAATACGAAGCTGTAATAGAGACCTTGAAGAGGTTGGGTGGATGTGCTACATTCGGTCAGCTGAATCAGGAGGTGTTCAAGATTGAGGGTTGCACATGGAATACCAAGACTCCATTTGCATCCATACGTCGTATTGTGCAAGACCGCAAGGAAATCTTTCGCATTCGTCCGGGATTATGGGCTTTGGAGGAATATAGAAGTCTCTTGGCGGATAGGGGGATTGTGGCACAAGATGTGACGGATTCGGATTCTGAGCAGGTGCAGGAATTCAATCATTCCTATTATCAGGGACTTCTGCTGTATATCGGTAACATGAAGAAACTTGAAACCTATGTTCCTGCACAGGATAAGAATAGGAGATGTATCAATGTGAAGCTGGGCGAAATCTCCACATTGCCGGAAGTTCCGCCATTCTCCTATCAGGAATTCGTGAATAGGAGTAGCACGATAGACGTTATGTGGTTTCAGCCTAATTCTTTGGGCAGCGAGGTGATGATGCCCGATAGTTTCTTTGAGGTAGAGCATTCTACGGATATTCAGAATTCTCTCTGTAAGTTTGCCGACCTCCAGAGTTTCAATGCCCAGATGTTTATCGTGGCTGATGCCAGGCGCCATGATGAATTTATAGCCAAGTTGAGCCATGATTATTTCAAGCCTATCTCGGATAGGGTGAAATTTGTAAGTTATGACAAGCTTGATAGATATTATGAGGGGCTGATGATGCAGAGAAAGAGTTCGCTTATTCTCTGATGGTAGGATTGGCTTGTCTATATTATCTATAAATAGAAGTGGTATTTGTATATACTAATTAGAAAGTGGTACACTTTTAAATTAGTATATACAGATGTGTCAGGTTTTTACGAATGCCTGAAATCCGTCATATTATTCATTTTAAGACTTAAGAAATATGGATTTTTTTGATTTGTTGTTCGGTGGCGGTGAAGCCATACAGAGTATCTTTCAGCTAGGGGTTATCCCTAAAGAAGAGGACTTTAGAGAGTTTTCGAGTGTAGAATATCAACAGTTCAATGAGAAAGAGTGTGACATTTGCGGCAAGATGTACACATTCAATTCAGACTTGCCTGTTTCAGGAAATGATATTTATGCCTTCAGCGAGAAAGAGAAGGAGTTTATGCTGAAAGGGGCTGAGATTATTGACAACCTCTGTGAAAAGAAGACCTTCATCTCGGATGATGTAAAACTTCGATATGTTGCCACTTTATTGCCTGGCGTGTTCTCTGAAGGGACAAAATATGCTTGTAATGAAGAATAATCTATGCAAAAATGAGGGGGTGTCATGGATTTATGTCACATCCTTTTTGAACTACTTAACAGGGCGACAAGTTTTGTGTCCGTAATTACCCAGGGCGTGCCCTGGGCTAGGGCCAGGAACATGCTTGCTGATGGCGTTGACATCAATCTGATTATGAAGTATTCCGGTCTTACCCAGGAACAAATAGAAAAATTGAAATAAGATATTATCTAAGAGATGATAACAGATAAACAGAAATCCCCCATCCTGCTTTCTCAAACCGGCTGGGGGATTTGCTTTATGTGATAGAGAGATTTATGAATGTCTATCAGCCAGTTTTCCCGCTTTTTATTTGGTCGTTTCAGGAAAAAAGCGTAATTTTGCAGCGAAATTAGATGTTGAACTTTAAAATAATTAAATATGGCAAGACCTATAAAAGAAACGCCTATACTCTATGGTGAAGATGCCAGAGTATTTGAGGCAAGGATGAAGAATCCTCCAAAGGAGAGCCACGAGAAGATAGAAGAAATCAATCGTGACTATAATTATATCATGAGTTTATTCGCAAATTGATAATGAACGATAATAAAGACATTTGCGAACCGTTAAAGATTCGACGATTAGATATTAATGACAGAATATCTAATTTTAACTGTGGGGATGAAGACTTAAATGACTTCATTCTAAATGAGTCACAGTTGTATTGTGGAGAGATGCTAGCTGTGACTTACGTTATTGAAGACAATAATGGTGTAATCCTTGCATACTTCAGTTTAGCAAATGATAAAATCTCCTTAACAGAGTTTGAGAACAACACTGAGTTCAACAGGTTTAAAAGACGCTTTAAAAACTCAAAACGTCTCAAAAGCTATCCTGCAGTAAAAATATGTAGATTAGCTGTTGATGAAAATGCACGAAAGCTGCATCTTGGGACAAAACTTCTGAATTTTATCAAAGGATATTTTGCCAAAGACAATAAAACGGGTTGTAGATTTATAACTGTTGATGCATACATAGAGGCGATACCTTTCTATTTAAAGAATAGCTTCTTAGAGCTTACTAAAAATGATGAAGATGCGACACATACAAGATTATTATATTATGATCTTAAAATGATGTCTTTGTAGATAATATATAGTTTGTATTTACAGAAATCCCCCATCCTGCAAACTGCGACCTTTTCATCGTGGCATATAGACCCTTGTCGTTTAATGTTCGTTGCGGGCGGAACTTTTTCCGCCCGCAACGGTTTACTGCTTCTTCAAGGTAGGCAATGCTCCTTTAAGTTCGTAACGCCACTCTGAGCCTGCGTTCTGCAAAGCGGTGTTCATGGCATCAACGGCTTTCTGCCAGGTAACGATAGAGCCGTCCACCTCCGTGGCTCCGGTGCTTTCCCTATTGTAGCCGATGCCTTGTTCATGATTGTTCTTCCAATAGCAGGCGGTCATCACGGGGGCGTAGTTATTTCCCAAAAAGCCGCCGATATGTACTTGGCCAGTGCTACTACCCGTACTGGTTACGTTGCCCGTGGCATAGCAGGCAAGGAGGCTGCTTCCTGCGTTCATTCCCACCAGACTGCCGCCAGCGATATTCTTTGCGGGGTTTATTTCTATGGTCACGTTGCCCGTGGCATAGCAAGCGGTCAGGGTGGCACTCGAATTCGTCTGACCTGCCACGCCGCCGACATCGACCGTTCCCTTCACTGTGGCAGAGGAACTGCATCCGGTGATGGAACCGCCTATTTGAGCACCCACCACACCGCCGACATACACCGTGCCGCTGACGCTGCCCGACACCGAGCAGTTTTCAATGGTGCCCCAGCTATATCCTACCACGCCGCCAATACTGCCGCCATATATTTGATTGCTTGTTATCTGTACGCCCTCCATCACCACGTTCTTCACCGTACCAGCTCTATTGAGCCAGCCGAACAGACCCGCATATTCGTCATTTGTCGTAAAGGTCAGCCCCGTGATGGTATGGCCGCCACCGTCGAAGGTGCCTTTGTATGAGTTGTCGTAGTCTGTGCCTATCGGTGTCCAGTCTTTGCCTGTGAGGTCAATGTCTGTGTCGAGGGTAATGTTAATGTCGCTCTTACCTCCGTTCACTAATTCGGCTATATTCATCAGGCCATCAGCGGAGGTCACGGTGTAGCTGCCGTCGCTCTCTATGGTATAGCCCAGGTCTTTTGCCGCAGCGAGGGAGACGGTGTAGGTATATTCACCGCCCGCCTGCCAGTCGGTAGCATTCTTCATCTTATAAACGAAGGTCTTGCCGTTAGTGAAGGTGCAGGTAATGAAGGTCGTGCCAGCTGCCACACTTTGCGGGGCGACGAGGGCGATGTAGGTGTTGCTACCCTTGTCATACGGGACGATTATATCCGGGTTGTCGCCTTCGGTGGAGAGACCCGTCAGCTGCACGGATGCCAACCCCTCGGTGTAGTCCGTCAGAACGATGGTCAGCCGCGCTGTGCGGTGGGTGAAGCGGAGCGTGGGGCTACCATAGGTCACCTTCTGTCCGTCGGCTACGATGAGGTCGCTGCCCTCAAAGTCCTTTTGGGCACTTTGGTTGGCTTTTACCTTCACGGCAGGCGGGGTTGTCTCGCCAGCGGTGTAGGGCCACCATGCTGTGACGGTGATGTCGTTGTGGTTGGTCCAGTAGTACGGGTCGGTGGAGGTCAGCGTGGCGCTGGTGGGGTCGGCGGTGGTGAGCGTCACGTCGTATGCCTTCACCGTGCCGTCCATCAGGACTGCCACGCTCTGCACACTCTCCCAATTGCCGTCCACCGGGGCACGGGTGCCGGCGGTGGCTGTCGCAGCGGAGTTCAGCCCCGTGGCGGTGAAGACGATGGGTGTGCCTTCCGCCCCTTCCGGCAGAAAGCCCGCTTCGTCCTGCGTGCAGGCGGCGAGGGCGAACAGCAGGGCGATGGCTGCGAATATATGAATGGTTGTTCGTTTCATGATGCGTGTTGTTTAGGGGTTGTTATTGTTTCTTTTCAGTACGGGCAGGCCGTCGGTGCCGAGTGCCCACTGGTAGTCGTTACCGGTGAGGGCGGGGTTCATGCCGTCGACGGCTGTCTGCCATTTCACGGTCGCGCCGTCCACCTTCGTGGCAACTACCGTTCCTCCTTCATTACGGAGTACTCCTTGCCCGGCATTGCCTCCCCAATAACAGGAAGTTATATTCTTGTAGTTGAAACGCACTAGAGTTCCACAGCCAGACTCATCTATCAATGTGCCGTCGAACCAGCAAGCGATGATATCGCCATAATTTGCATTGGTTATACCACCACTATGTACAGTAAGTTTTCCCGTCACAGAGCAGGCAATGATTTGGCCATGATTTCGGTCCACCATTCCAGCAGCTCCTCCACTACTGCCATCCAGATTCACATCTATGAGTTGTAGGTTCTTTATCACTCCACTTACATTTAAAAAATAAAAAAGTCCAAAACTCGCTGCTGAAAAGTTTAATCCCGTAATGCGGTGTCCCTGCCCATTAAAGACGCCGGAGTAGCCTGGCCATGTGTCTAAACGTGTCCATTTCTTACCCGTCAGGTCGATGTCGGCGGTGAGGGTGCAATTTATCGATTCATCTTCTTGTATGGCTTTGTTCCATGCCAGCAGGCCGTCTGCGTTATAGACCGTGTAGGTCTTGGTGTTGCTGTCGTAGATGTAGCCCAAATCCTCAGCTGCGCCGCTCTCGCCGCCGCCGTCAGTCCAGCTACCGATGGTGCAGCCCTCTAACGTCAGGCCGGTGGCGTTCACCTTAACGGTGTATTTATAGCGGCTGCCAGCCTCTAATACGACGTTGTTCTGCGGACGGAAGTAGAAGGTGCCGCCCCCGAGTTCCACCTTGACGAAAGGCTTGCCTGCCGGAACGGTCTGCGGGGCGGTCAGTGCCTCGTAGGTGTTGCCGCTTGCGTTGTAAGTCTTGATGGCGGTCGGGTTGCCGTTATCAGCTGACAGGCTCACGAGGCTCACCGTGGCACCAGCGACGCTTGTGAATCCCGTGCCGGGCTTCAGTTCGATTGCCACGCGTGCCGTGCGGTGGGTAAATTCAAGTGTCGGATTGTTAAATTCCACCTTCCGGTTCTCTGCAGAAATGAAGTCGCTGTTCTGGAAGTCAGCCAATTTGCTTTGGTCTTCGGCAACCTTCACGGCAGGCATCTGTGTGATGTCTGTATCATCCAAGGGCCACCATGCCGATACGGTAATCGGGTCGCGGCTGGTCCAGTAGTACGGGTCGTTGGAGGTCAGCGTGGCGCTCTTGTATCCGTCGGCATCCGTAGCCGTTACGGTGTATTCCTTTACCGCTTCGCCCATCTTGAGTGCCACGGAAGTTACGCCCTGCCAGTCGCCGTCCACGGTGGCACGGGTTGATGGCGTTGCCTCCACGGACAGTCCGGTGGCATGGATGACTATAGGATATTTCTCTTTGGACAGACGGCTATCGTCAGCCAGTTCGTCCTGTGTGCAGGCGGCGAGGGCGAACAGCAGTGCGGTGGCTGCGGGGATTAATAATCTATGTCTCATAATTCTTCATTCTAATCAATTAATTATTAATATCTTACAGGTCAGCATCCACTTCTCCACCGTCTATATCGTTCCACTTTGCAATGGTGGCTTCGCTGACTTCAAGGACTTTGTTGCTCACCTTGACAGTATAGGTGTAGTTGTTGCCCGTCAGCAGTGCGCCTTCGGGCACGGTGAGTGTGGCAGGATATTCCTGACCTTTGTAATTCACAACCAACGGCAGGGATGCAACTGTCTGCGGGAAGAGGATGACCGATGACGTGAGATTGCCGTCTGCCAGATTCATGGTCAGTTCTCCGGTCTGTGCCCCGTTGTCTGCGGTGGCAATACCGTCGGCCGTGTTGAACGTACCAGTGAGTAACAATCCGTCCAGCGTGTAACGTTCAGGCTTGACCACGCTGAAATCCACACCATCGCCCGCCTCGAAGGTAAGGGTTATCCGGCTCATGCGGTGGTGGAAGGAGTTGTCTTCACCGCCTTTGTAGGTTTTGTCGGTAAAGCTCACCACCGGGCTGCTTTTGTCTCCCGTGGCTCCTGAAGCAAAGAGAAAGTCGATGGCAGGCTGGTTCTGCTGCGCCGTGGCATCGGTCGTGGCTGTGAGGATGCCTCCCGCCGCGTTGTACGGATAGTAGGCGCGGAAAGTATGGGGCTTTGCATCTTCGATATAGATGACCTTTCCTTCTGCCTCAAATTTCCCGTTCTTCAGGATGAAAGGCACGTTGCCGTACTGGGTATCGTTGTCGATGTCGGTGATTCCGATACGGTCACCATTGTCCCAAGTGGTTCCGCTGGCACGGGTGTTTACGCTGATACCACCCGTAAACTGCACGGCTACCTTACCATTTGCTGTTGTAGAAGCTGTATCTTCTGTACTGCATGAAACCATTGCACCTGCTAAGAGTGCAAGGGCGAAAAACTTCGTCATCTTTTTCATATTATCAATATTTTAAAAGTTATTATTATTATTTGGTTTCTACTTCATTGTTGAGGTTCGTCCAACCATTGATGGTAGCTTCCAGATTCATCTTCGGCTGCATTTCTTCGTACTTGAACCTTAGCTCATACTTTCCACCTGCATTCATCTTAGGAGCAGTGATGTCAAACTCCTGCAAGGTCTTGTCTGGGAGCTGTAGTCGGAGATAAATATGAGAGGCGGGGCTTCTCTGTATGGTCGGCATCAGTCGGATGACTTCCGATTTCAGGGTTGATTCCGTAGCCAGGAGGGTAGGGAGTTCCACTTCCGTTGGCTCTATGCTCGGCAAACCGTAGTCTCCATCACTGTTCTTCTGTGTTGGGAACAGGCACCCGGCACAATCCAACACCTTGCCACTCATCTCTGTGCCTTTCGGTATGTTCTCAATGATGATGGTCAGTTCCGAAAGCACGCTCTTTATAGGGGTTTGCACCACATAGCTGCCTTCCTTGTTGTCTATCTTCACATCGGCAACTCCGAAATAGGCATTATGCTTCACATCTTTAGGATTGGTCAAACCTATCAGAATATTGTTCCAGTTGCTCAAAGACCGGGTCTGTTCGCTGATAAAGAACGGTTCTGTTAGGTTGGTGGTAGTCAGGATGCGATAGGTTCCTTCCGGGAGTTGGAAGCGTTGGCTTGCCACCTCCTGTGCACCGCCATATTGTTTTTCCTCTACAAGCGAGCCGTCATGGGCATTGAATATCCAGAGTTTCACGTCCTTCACTTCCGTACCTTGGTCGGCTTCATCTGCCCAAGTGAGCGATACCGACAAGCCGCTTTCTTCTTTGTCATCATGAACATCATGGTCGCAGCTTGCCAAGAGGCATGGGACGCAAAACAGCACCCATAACCAAATATTAAATCTTCTTTTTGCTTTCATTCTCTATCTTGTTTTAGGAGTTACGGATGATGATTGGTAAAAGGCAAGTTGATTCCTAATCTTATGCCACTTTCCCACAAGAAGTTGTTCTTATGCTGATATTCCGGCATTCCGTCCATACGTTCGCCAGTAAGACGAGTCAGACCGGAATAGATACCTAATTTCAGGCATGAGGTCAGTTGATAACCAACCTGCAAGTCTGCACCATAACCCAAATGCCAGTTGGTAGAACCTTTTATCACTTTGGCATCATCGGCTATAGTCTGAATATCAGCCTTGGTCGTTACTGCATAAATATGAGGTGATACTGCCAAATCCCATCGGCTGTCAGCTGTTTGAGGGAACAACCCAAGGAGGTTGATATTTACTCTGGCTCCATATTGTCCCATAGAGACATGGCTTTTCAGATTGGCATATTCCCAACTGTCCATGCCCAGGACACCTGCCTTGTAAAGCACACCGTCGCTACCCAACCAATAGTTACGGTCTACGCAGCAGTCTTGTGCAGACAAGTTCATTTCTCCATACTTGGCAGATAACTCAGCCGAGAAGATGGAGTTGAAACGATAGCCCCCATATAAGCCAGCAGCCCAACCGGGATGAGTCTTGTCGTGTCCGAAACTTGAGAAAGTAGAGAAGCCGAAAGGCATTCCACCCTCTACTCCTACATACCAGCCTTGCTGACCGGTCTTTCCATCTTCTCTTGCTTCTGCTTTCGCGAAAGAAAATGGAAGAATTAAAGCAAGTGCTGCAACCAGTAATCGTTCTTTTCCAGTTAAATAATTTCTCATATTAATCTATTATGTTTTGATTATAATTTACAATATTTTAAATCCTTCATGATACAGATTGTAAAAATCCTGGTGCAAAGATAAGGTTTTTATTTGAAAGTGGGGGGTAATGTTTGTTTTTTCAGGTATGATTTTTTGGTTTTAGGTGTCTCCTTCGTGAGCAATGCGACACCTTGTTTGTATTTTTTAACGTTTTCAGACTCTATTGTCTTAACTCCTTAACTTCCTTAACTCCTTTAACTCCTGATATGCGAAAGTTCAGTTATTAGCCAATAATGATGTTAATTTCATTCAAATATTTGGCGTTATCAAGATTTTGCAGTATATTTGCATCCAAAAGAATTTAAAACTACTTTAGCAACCAGATCTTATTCCAACAAAGATTAAGGATATTGTTAAATTTAAAATAATTAAGGATTATGAGTGAAAGTGAGATTGAGGGCTTTATCAACAAAGTTGAATCAGGCTTAGTTGAAGCTCAGCATGATATGTTGGTAGAAAAGGCTTTATACAATCGTCCTGTTGTCATTAGTGACGGAAATGGCGGGGTAGTAGAAGTTTCTGCCAAGCAATTATTAATTTAATAGTGCAAAAGATAATTGTGAAAAATATCTCTCCCAAAATTTTCCTATTCAAAAAAATATTCGTAACTTAGCAGCGCAAAACGTAAAGCATGTAGGAATATGGCAAAAATGGTAAATTTCTATCCAGTAGGAATACAGACATTCTCGAATATCAGAGAGGGTAATTATCTCTATATTGATAAGACCCAATACATCGTGGATTTTCGAGAGAAAAAAATGAAGTATGTCTTTCTGAGTCGTCCAAGACGATTCGGAAAGTCGCTCTTTGCATCTACCCTCCAGGCCTATTTCGAGGGAAGGAAAGAACTTTTTGAGGGATTGGCCATTGCTGATTATGAGAAGGATTGGGTGAAGCACCCTGTGCTGCATTTCGACCTGAGCGGCGCCAAGCACATGGGAGTGGAACAGCTGGAAAGATACCTGGCTGATATGCTTGAAGAGCAGGAGACAATCTGGGGATATAAGACGCATCAGGTGGACGCTAACCTCCGTTTGAAAGACCTGGTGAAAGAAGCATACAAGCAGACGGGTAAGAAGGTAGTGATTATCATTGATGAATATGATGCCCCTTTGCTGGATGTAGTGCATGAAAAGGAAAATTTGAAACCGCTGCGCCTCATCATGCAAAACTTCTATAGTCCCATCAAGATGCTCGACCCGTATCTGGAGTTCACCTTCATCACGGGTATCACCAAGTTCTCGCAGCTCAGCATCTTCAGTGAACTGAATAACCTCGATAACATCAGTATGTTCGACCAGTATTCGGCTATCTGCGGTATCAGCAAGAAGGAGCTTACCACTCAGATGAAACCGGATATAGAGGCATTGGGAGAAGACCTGGGTATGACGTATGAGGAGTGTCTGGCAGAGCTGACAAGATTCTACGACGGCTATCATTTCAGTAAGAAATCTGAAGATGTATTCAATCCGTTCAGTCTGGTAAAGGCACTGAATGCACGGGATATAGCTCCTTACTGGTTTGGCTCGGGTACGCCGACTTATCTTATCAAGACGCTGCAGAAGTATCACGTCAATGTGATGGATATTGAGAAGAAATCATGTGATGTGGATGACTTTGATGTTTCGCCGGAAATGATGACTTCTGCGCTTCCGTTGCTCTATCAGAGTGGTTATCTCACCATCAAGAAGTATAACCCGATGCTGCAACGTTATACCTTGGAGTATCCTAACAGAGAGGTTAAGATTGGCATGCTCAAGAGTCTTGCACCTAACTATCTTTCACCAATATCACTGGATAACAATAGTCTGGTAGGTGATTTCCTGGAAAAGCTCTATGAGGCAGACGTTGAGGGAGCGATGGTGCGCCTGAAGGCTTATCTTGCCAGCATTTCCAACCGATTGAGTAACAAGAGTGAACGGGATTTCCAGACGGTGTTCTATCTTATCTTTAACCTGATGGGAGCACACATGAGGGTAGAGGAGGATAGTGCGATAGGCAGGGCTGATGCCGTGGTGTATATGCCTGATGCCGTATTTGTTTTCGAGTTGAAATATGATGGTTCAGCCGAGGAAGCTATCAGACAGATAGATGAAAAGGGATATCTGATTCCATATTCTGCCGATGGTAAGCGTCTGTTTAAGATTGGCGTAAATTATGACAGCAACCAGCGGACGATAGGTGATTGGATTATCAAGGAATAGGTCACTTGAATCCATTTATGTTTTGCCATGATGAAATGCTATACAAGATAGATAAGTAATTATACGAAAGAAAAAATGAGGGTGTGTCATAAGTCTGTGACGCACCCCTTTTTATTTTTTGCCTTTTCACAG
>OGYR01001062.1_pt1 | contig 10786 bp, 9 predicted proteins | sample 1576661 | NCBI WGS metagenome assembly OGYR01 (sample SAMEA3541490, study PRJEB24748) | human gut metagenome | biome: human gut; feature: human-associated habitat; material: faeces | place: China | collected 2012
ATGATATTAATGATGCTGTTAAGAATTTATCTTATGATCCAAATAATGAATATTCTGTTCCATATTTTTGGGGTAGTGTAGGAATTGTTTATGATAAGACAAAAGTAAGTGAAAAAGATTTAAAGGAACAAGGATTTAATATTTTCTTAAATCAAAAATATAAAGGAGATATTTATCTTTATGATTCAGAACGAGATTCATTTATGATGGCATTAAAAGCCTTAGGATACTCTATGAATACTGATAATGAAAAAGAACTTGAGGAAGCTTATAATTGGCTTTTAGGGTGTGTTAATACTATGTCTCCGGAAATTGTTACTGATGAAATTATTGATAATATGGCTCAAGCTAGAAAAGCTTTTGGATTAATATATTCAGGGGATGCAGCATATGCCATGTCAGAAAATGAAAATGTTGGTTATTACATGCCAAATAAAGGGACAAATATATGGTGTGATGCCATGGTTATTCCACAAAGTTCAAAACATGTAGATTTAGCACATGAATTCATTAATTATGTTTCAAGTTATGAAGCAGCCTATGATAATTCATCTTATGTAGGTTATACTTCTCCTAATACGGAAGTAATGAATGACTTACAACAAAATGATTTTAAAGGAATTAATGCTTATAATCCAATTAGAAATAATAAATATGATGAAGTATTTAATTATAATGCTGAAACAAGAAAAGTCATGGCTAATTATTGGTCAAAAGTAAAAATTGCAGCATCAAATGCAAATAATCAATAAATAAAAACCTATGAAAGTAAAATTCATAGGTTTTTTTAAAAAAATTAACTAAAAAAACATTGAATATATGCAATAAAGTTAGAAATTTAAAAACAAATTAACAAAAAATGGTAAAAAACTATTGCAAAATAAAAAAAATTAACATATAATAATGGGGCAGCGTGATAAGAGACACGAAGTAAAACAAAAGAATGGTTCCTTGGCCAAGTTGGTAAGGCAACAGACTGCAACTCTGTCATCATCGGTTCGAGTCCGGTAGGAACCTCCATTTGTGAAAATGCGCTAGTAGCTCAACTGGATAGAGTGCTTGACTACGGATCAAGAGGTTGTGGGTTCGATTCCTGCCTAGCGCGCCATTTATCGGGAAGTAGCACAGCTTGGTAGTGCACCTGGTTTGGGACCAGGGGGTCGCAGGTTCAAATCCTGTCTTCCCGACCATTTATAAAAATTGGGGCCATAGCTCAGCTGGGAGAGCACCTGCCTTGCACGCAGGGGGTCAGCGGTTCGATCCCGCTTGGCTCCACCAATAAATAAACTAACTGCTTCGGCAGTTTTTTTGTTGTAAAAAAATAAATATACTCTATAATCCAATTGAGGGGGTAAAATATGGCACAAAGTAGAGGAAAAGGAAATTATGTAATCAATACTTTTAATGGAATGGCTTATGGCTTTTTTGCAAGTTTGATTATTGGAACAATATTAAAACAATTAGGAACATTAGTTCATGTTGAACAACTTGTAACCTGGGGGACAGTAGCAGGTTATTTAATGGGACCGGCCATTGGAGTTGGTATGGGCTATGCAATTGATGCAAAAGGACTTAATTTGATTTCTGCGGTTATTGCAGGAGCAATAGGAGCTGGAACGTTTAATAATGGTGTTCAAGCGGGTAATCCAATTTCAGCTTATGTAGCAGTTTTAGCGGCTATTGAGGTAACAAGACTTATTCAAGGGAAAACACCGATTGATATTTTACTTGTTCCTTTTGTTTCTATCTGTATAGCAGGTTTGGTAACACAATTTGTAGGACCTTATCTTACACAAATGATTACTTGGATTGGAAGTGTTATTAATGATGGGGTTTCTTTACAACCTTTATTTATGTCAATTGTTGTAGGGGTGTTAATGGGAATGGCATTAACGGCACCGATTTCTTCAGCTGCTATTGGTATTATGTTAGGACTTGATGGTTTAGCGGCAGGGGCAGCACTTGCAGGGTGTTGCGCACAAATGATTGGTTTTGCGATGATGTCTATTGAAGACAATGATATTGGTGATGTTATTGCTATTGGAATTGGAACAAGTATGTTACAGTTTAAAAATATTATTAGAAGACCGGTTATTTGGTTACCTACAATTTTAACAACGATTATTACAGCACCTATTTCAACGGTCTTACTTCATATTCGTTGCAGTGCAATTGGCTCAGGAATGGGAACAGCAGGACTTGTAGGCTTATTGGATGCGATTCAAGTAATGGGAAATCAGTATTGGATACCACTTATTTTGATAGATGTGATTGCTCCAGCAATTTTAACATTTAGTTTTTACAAAGCTTTTAGAAAATTGAATTACATAAGAAAAGGAGATTTAAAGATTGAACGTCTTTGATCTCCTTTTTCTTTATTTAAATAAATCAATAATATCTGCAGTAGACATTTGGGTAATAGAACCATTATTGTTTTCGATAAACATATTCGATAAATCTTGTTTTTGTTCTTGAAGTTTTTGAATCTTTTCTTCAATTGAATTTTTCATAATCAATTTATAAACTTGAACATTATTTGTTTGTCCAATACGATAAGCTCTATCTGTTGCTTGATTTTGTGCAGACATATTCCACCATGGATCATAGTGAATAACGGTAGAAGCACTTGTTAAGTTAAGACCAGTACCACCTGCTTTTAAACTGATTAAAAAGACAGTTGTTTGATCGTTTTGGAAGGCATTAACAAGTTGATGCCTTTTGATTTTTGTTGTTGAACCAGTTAAAACATAATAAGAAATATCTTTTTTACGTAATTCAGCTTCGATTAAATCTAATGATTTAGTAAAAGAAGAGAATAGTAAGACTTTTTGATTATTTTCTTTTGCTGTTTCAATAATATCCATACAAGCTTTAAGTTTAGAACTTGGTTCAATAATATCTTTATATAAAATACGTTGATCACAACATAATTGACGAAGCCTTGTCATCATTGCAAGAATTTGGATCTTATCGATATGATTTACCTGAATAGCACTTTGTAATTCACTATTAATTGTTGATAAGTTAGCAAGATATACTTTTTCTTCCTCTGGTGTAAAAGGAATAATGACATTGTTTTCAATCTTGTCTGGTAATTCTGTTAAAACCTCTTTCTTTGTTCTCCTTAAAATAAATGGTTCAACTAATTGCTTAAGTTTTGCTTGTTTTTGTTGGTCTTCATTTTTTATGATTGGTATTTCGTAAGTTTCTTTGAAATGATGATAATTATATAAATATTGAGGCATCAAGAAATCAAAGATTGACCATAATTCTGCTAAACTATTTTCAATTGGAGTACCTGTTAAAGCAAAACGATATTTACCATTAATTAATTTAACAGTTTGAGCATTCTTTGTACTTTGATTTTTGATATATTGAGCTTCATCTAAAATAAAATAATAGAATTGATAATCTTTATATAATTCATAATCTCTACGAATATAATCATATGAAGTAATAACAATATCATATTCTGGAATGCTTTCAATTAATTTCTTTCTTTGAGCAATATTTCCAGTAATGCAAACTGTTTTTAATTTCTTTGAGAATTTTTTGATTTCATCTTGCCAGTTATAAATCAAGGTTGCAGGAGCAACAACGAGACTGACATGATTTTCACCGATACCATCTTCAATCAATGTCATGACTTGTAATGTTTTACCAAGCCCCATATCATCAGCTAAGATACCACCGAAGCCATATTCTGACATTGTTTTTAACCATTTAAATCCTTGAACTTGATAGTCTCTTAAAATCTTAGAATAATTTTGTGGAACTTGAATATCTTCAGGATCTTTTTCTTCAATATGAGAAATCAAGTCTTGGAAATGTTGATCTCTGTTGAAATGTAATGATGAACTGTTCATAAAGTTTTCTAAATAAAGTGAATGATATTTATCAACTTCAACTTCACCATCTTTTAAATCGTTATATTCAATATTTAAATCATTAAATAATAAATCTAAATCTTTGATACTATCATCATCTAAATTAATAAATTCCCCATTTTTTAAACGATGATAATTCTTTTTGTGTTGAAAAGCATATAAAATATCTTTAATTTCTTCTTTATCAACGTTGATACTATTGATATCGATTTTTAATAAATCATTTTGTAAACGAACACCGATATTTAATTTCATATTTTTAGGTTTATTCATTTGTTTGATTTCTTCACTAATATAAATTTCACAATCATTATTAAGTGAAGGTAAAACACGAGTAATGAAATCATAAATATCTTCTTCGTTATAAAGATAATACATTTGTGTGATTTCATCATATTCTAGGTATTTTTGTAGTGTTTGAATAACACCATCTAATTTTAATGGAAGTACTAGATCTTTAGGGTTTTCTAAGATTGTATTTCCTTGATCATCTCGATAATCTAATGTAACAGATAATTCGTTGTTGTTATTTAAATCGACATAAATTAATAAAGAAATATCCATAGGTAGATATTCATCGATATCATCTCCTGTAAATTCGACATAAGGAATAACAGAATCAATGATATATTTAGAAAAATGTGGTAATTCGTTATTTGGAATTGTAAGTGAATTATTTTCTAAATGTGTAAGTAAAGGCCTTAGCGCATTGCTACATTCTTTTGAATATCTATTAAGGGTATAGTGATCGAAATAATAGATATATTGATGACCGATGATAGTAATACCATCAGGTTCTTTGTATTTGATGGTTGTATAATCTTCATCTTTTTGGATTTCTAAAATGAAGTTTTGCAAATCGATTGTTGTAAAGTTAATGTTGATATCTAAATTATCATAATGTGTTAGAAAAAAATCATCAATATTATCTGATGTGATTCTAATACTACGATCATCATCTTTTAAATGAAAATATTCTTTAATAAAACGAATTTGTTTTAATGAAGAACTATCAAAGGCTTTAGAGTTATGATCGGTAACTAAAGCATTTCCATATTCAACAATTTCGTTTGCTTTTACATTTTGAATAAAAGTATTTAAGTTTTTAATTGTATAACTTCTATCGCTAGCAATCTTATAAGATAAACTTAATCGATTAAATGTACTTTTTACTTGTGGTATTAAATGAATGTGTTGATTAAGTTGTAATTGATGTAAATGATGTTGATTTCTATATTGTTCAATTAATGAAAAAGTTAAATTAGCTTGTTCTTTTAAATGTGCGGCTTCTTTTTTTGCTTGAAGTGCTTGTAATTGATCAGCGTAATTTCCTTTTTGATTGAAAGAATAAGGTAAATCACTTGCTTCAAGACCGTAAAATTTTAATAAAATAGCACCTATATGTCCACATGCCAGTTCATTAGGCTTACAGTGATTACAATCACAGTTAAATTCGAGGATATGTCCTCCTGTATCAACTTGAATTGTAGCGGTATCAATTTTACCATTAACATTAGTACTTCCTACGATTTGGTAAATTTGACCATCTTTAATAACAGACATGTTAGATATTGTATTATGCTGAAATAAGTTATGAGCTACTTTCCAATTGGGCTCATTAAAATACTTATTAATTTCATCATCTTTAATATACATAAGTAGTCCCTCCCATTTAGCTATTATAACATTATTTTTCTGAAATGATGAGATAGAGATACGCATTTTTTTATTTTTTTAAAAATAGGATTGTTTCCAATCCTATTTCAAAACTGCTTTATAAACACGTAAGACATTTTTATAAAAAATCTTTTCAATTTCTTCAATAGATAATCCAGCTTCAATTAAAGCACTATATAACATTTGATAACCACTTGCATCCTTCATTTCAAGCTTGGATCCAATACCATCAAAGTCACTTCCTAAACCAATACAATCAATACCTGCAAGATTTTTGATATATAAAATATGTTGAACCATATCCTTAATATAACTTGTTTGATGAGTACCTTCGGTAGTTAAAAAATCACTACAGAAGTTGATTCCCATAACGCCTCCACGACTAGCAAGTTTTAAAATCATGTCATCTGACATATTTCTAGCGACACCACATACTTGACGAGCGTTACTATGAGAGGCAACGAAAGGCTTTGTTGTATGATGATAAACATCATAAAATCCAGCATCACTTAAATGAGAAACGTCAATAATGATTCCTAAACGTTCCATTTCTTTAATATATTGTAAACCAAAAGGTGTTAAACCATCGTGATCATTGATTTTAAACATATCTTCATAACAAGAAATATTAGAAAGGTTAGGGTATCCAATGCCATTTACGTGATTCCATGTCAAAGTAATCATTCTAACGCCTAATCTATAATAATGTTCAAGTAGTGATAAATCATTTTCTACAACAGCACCTTCTTCTAATGTTAGAAGAGAAGACATGATACCTGCTTGTTGATGGTCGATAATATCTTGATAACAAAAGACAGGTTTAATGAGTTCAGGATATTTTTCTATTTCATGATAATAATGGTTAATGAGTTGATTTGCTTTTAAAAAAGGTTGAGGATTTTTGCTTAAATCGACAAACATCGCAAAGTTTTGAAGTAAATAATTTCCTTTTTGCATTTTCTTTAAATCAATATGACCGTCATTTTCTAATAAAGAATCTTCTTTACCATGATGTAAATCATCATAAAGTTTTAAAATAGTGTCACAATGCATATCAACAACTTTCATCATTAATCACTCCTTAAATTTTATATGTAGCATGAATTGCACAACAAGCAAGACCACCATGGCATGTTAAAACAGCAGGCAAATAATTGATTTCTACATCAATACCATGGAAGATTGTTTGAAATAATAATTTTGCTTTTTTAGCAAAAATTTCATTATCAGCGTGTGAAATATAAATCTTGTGTTGTTTAGCGTTAACACCTAATTCATGGAATTTATCAACAATCGATTTTAAGATTTTTACTTCAGTTCTAGACATTGTATATTTATCAACTGCTTTACCTTGTTCATCTAAACAAAGCAAAGCTTTGATTTTTAACATCGATGCCATTCTGGCTGCCATTGGTGATAATCTTCCACTACGTGAAAGTTGTTTAAAGTTATCTGGATAAAGGAACGAAAAAGAATGATTTGTTTTTTCTTCTAAAGCAGCAAAAATTTCATCAACAGTTTTTCCTTCATCTGCAAGTTGTTTTGCACAAATAGCCATATCCATAATAGGAGCACCTACTTGGCGACTATCATAAATATAAACATTATCTAAACCAACGGTATCTTTAGCAAGATGGAAACCGTTGTTTGTTCCTGATAAATCTGCAGAGCAAGTAATAATAATGATTGCTTCATAATCTTCTTCTTGCCATTTTTCCATTTGTTCAACAAGATAACCTGTATTTGGCTGACTTGTTGAAGGAATTTTACCATCTCTTAAATAGTCATAAAGTTGTTTAGTTGAAATATCGATTTGATCTTTATATTCATGACCATCAACGATGACACTTAATGAAATAAGTTCGATTCCGTTTTTTTGTGCAATTTCTTGATCCATTGCACTTGTTGTGTCTGTCACAATTAAATATTTTTCCATTTTTGATCTCCTTAAAATTCTAATTCTAATTCTTGATAATCTTCTGTAAGAGATTGAGTAGTTTTTAACCAAGCGTAGGCTTCCTCAAATTCTTCTTCAGTAATATCTTCTATTATTCCAAATTTAATAAGTTTACATACATCATATATACTTTGCCATAAAGCATCGAATTGATGATCTTTTGCATCAATATCTGCTTGCTCACTTTCTTGATAAACAATAAATTCATGTGCGATTTGACTTGCTTGTTCTCTTTGTTGGTCCATAGGATCCTCCTTATATTATATGTTTATATAATTATACCATTAATCAAATATAGAATGATATATAATATTACAAGAAGAAGCGGTTTTTGACATAAAATTAAATTTTTTTAAAAAAAAATATAAAAAAGGGTTGATTTATTAGAAAAAGGATGCTAATATAAATGAGCACTGTTAAGTTGCTTGAATAGCTCAGTTGGTAGAGCAATCGGCTGTTAACCGATCGGTCGTAGGTTCGAGTCCTACTTCAAGCGCCATGTGGCTCGTTGGAGAAACGGTTAACTCACATGCCTTTCACGCATGCATTCACGGGTTCGAATCCCGTACGAGTCACCATTTGTCAATTACATCACTTCGGTGGTGTTTTTTTTTATTTCTTCATCAAGTATGTTTATATAGATATTTGTAAGTTTTGTATTTCTTTGAACTATAGAAGAAGAAATATAAGATGTGAGTGTTTTTATTTTTTCATCATTATTTGCATTATAGCTTTCATTGCAAAATAGTTTAGTACTTGAACTTTCGTATTCTAACATCCAATAAACATTTTTTTTAAAACTTCCTTGATCAACCGGCTCTTGAATAATTGGATGGTAACTAGAAGTATTAAGTTCTTGATAATAACGATCTAAATAAGATGCATTATTAAGTGTTTCTTCTTGAAAGAGTTTCATTTGATTTTCTAGTATTTTAGTTGGTGCTTGTAAAGCAAGAAGTTCATACATACTTGCTGAATAGAGTTGATTATAGATAAGATATTGTAAAGTTTTATTTGTCAAAAGGATCACCCTTTTTATTATATGTAGATCAAGGTTTTATATGAGGAGAATAATATGTCATATCAAGTATTGAAATTAATTGTTTATGTTTTTTCTGTTTTATCTGCAATGTATGGTTTAAGTTGTTTTCATTATGAAAAGTATATATTAAAAGGAAAGTTAAAACAGTTTTATTGTTTATATATTATTGTTTCCTTATCTTTAGGATATTTACTTGCTTCATTTATTTTAGATTTTGTAACAATACATTTTTAATTTAAGTTTTCATATATTAAAATATGAAAACTATTTTTTTTAAATTATTACTTATTCTATTTATTTTATTAGCGATTATTTTGTTGTATCAACCAACCAAAGAGAAAGATTCTTTATATAAAGGAAAAGAAAATGAAGATGTTTATGTAAGTGTAAAAGTTGGAGATAATACACAAAAAATTCTTTTAGATGACTATTTATTAGGGTTCTTTGCTGGAGAAATGCCGGCAAGTTTTGAACTTGAAGCAATTAAAGCACAAGTTGTCGCAAGTCGAACTTTTGTTTATTCACGTTTATTAAGTGTAGATAATACAACCAATACACAAGTTTATCTAGATGATGAAAAGATGAAGGTTTCATGGAGTGATCATTATGAAGAATATAAAGAGAAAGTTCAAAAAGCTATTGTAGAAACTAAGGGGGAAATCTTAACTTACCAAGGAAAGTGTATTTCAGCTCTTTTTTATTCAAGTAGTAATGGAAAAAGCGAAAATGTAGAAAACTATTTTAAAGGTTCAAGTCAACCGTATTTGGTTTCTGTAGATTCACATTGGGATCAAGAATATGATCCTCAGTTTATAAGAAAAGTAAAATATACTAAGGCACAGCTTAATTCACTTTTTGGAGGTTCGTTTCAATACCGTTTTTTAGAACGCTATCCTAGTGGGAGAGTTAAATCTATTCTTATTAATCAAAAACAATATAGTGGTAGGGAAGTAAGAGAAAAACTACAATTGTCTTCAAGTGATTTTGAAATAGTTAAAGAAGGAAATTCTTATATTTTTGTGACTAAAGGATGTGGACATGGAGTTGGGTTGTCTCAATACGGTGCACAAGGAATGGCAAAGGAAGGATATAATTATCAAGCTATTTTAAAACACTATTATCAAGGAGTAGAGATTTCAAAGAATAAAGAATGATTTTATGGTTACACTTCTTAAGAGGTGAAAAGCATGAAAGGATTATTGAAGAGGAATAAAAAAACATTTATTTTTATGACTTCACTTTTATTATTTTTAATAGGTGTCGGTGTTATTCAGGAAATTGTTAAGAATTTAAAACCATTCGAAGATGTACCAGTAGTTTCGGTAGAAACAAAAGATGAAAATAAAAATCAAGGAAGTGAAGTCTTAAAAAAACCAGTCAATGATGATGTTAAAGTAAGTAAGGGTTTTTATGATACGTCTTTAGATGATAAAAAATTAGAAGAAGCACTTGTTTATTTTGAAGGAGTCTATCGTCCTAATGATGGGATTGATTATACAAAGGATAATGAAAGCTTTGATGTTTATGCGAGTGCAAGTGGGACTGTTATTAGAAAAGAAAATGATTCTTTATTAGGGTGGATTGTTACGATTGAACATCAAAAAGGTATTCAAACCATTTATCAATCTTTAGATGATATTAAAGTTGAAAAAGGAGATCAAGTGAAACAAGGAGATGTTATTGGAAAAGCAGGAAATAATGTTTATCAATCAACATTAAAAAAACATTTACATTTTATTGTTTCAATTGATGATAAAACTGTAAATCCTGATAAATATTTTAATCAAAAAATTGAAAAAATTAAGACAACATCATGATAAATTTATATTTATAAAAAAATTAGTGTCTTTTGTTTTTTTGCCTTGTAATTCAATAAAATCGTGATACAATATTGAGGAAAAAACATACAAGGAGGAGAAATAATGGCATTATCAAAAGAAATTGGTATCGATTTAGGTACTGCAAATATATTAATTTATGTCAAAGGTGAAGGTATTGTAGTCAATGAACCTTCAGTAGTGTCAATAGATGAAGAAACTAAAAAGCCATTAGCTGTAGGACAAGAAGCAAAAGATATGTTAGGTAAAACTCCTGGTAGGGTTCAAGCAATTAGACCATTAAAAGATGGAGTTATTGCAGATTTTAGAATTACTGAAATCTTATTAACTCATTTTATTAATAAATTAAATTTAAAAGGAATTTTTGCTAGACCAACAATCTTGA
>OGYR01001075.1_pt1 | contig 10589 bp, 13 predicted proteins | sample 1576661 | NCBI WGS metagenome assembly OGYR01 (sample SAMEA3541490, study PRJEB24748) | human gut metagenome | biome: human gut; feature: human-associated habitat; material: faeces | place: China | collected 2012
TCCGCCATCATGTGCAGTTGTGCGACACAGCTACCCACAAAGTATTTTACGACAAGCTCGAATATATCTATGTAGAGATTTCCAAGTTCAACAAACCCCTGGAAGAACTGGATACTCTCTACGAGAAGTGGCTCTATGCGCTGAAGAACCTCTATAAGCTTACCCAGCGCCCTAAAGAACTGTGCGATAAAGTCTTCGACCGCCTCTTCGAGGAAGCCGAGATAGCCAAGTTTACTCCGCAGGAAATGAGGGAGTACGAGACTAGCAAGATGGCATATCGCGACATCAAGAATTCCGTAGACACCGCTAAGCGTGAAGGCATAGAAATAGGCATGGCGAAAGGCATGGAAAAAGGCAGAGCTGAAGGCATAGAAGAAGGCATGTCCCAGCGAAGCCTTGAAATTGCCAGGAAGATGCTGGCAAAGGGTATGGATGAAGCGTCTATCATGGATATGACGGGGCTGACGGCAGAGGAGATAAAGCTGCTGAAAGCGGAGATGTAGATTACGAATATCACCATATAATCAAGGGTCTATACACCACCTTTTCATCGTGGCATATAGACCCTTGTCGCTTCCCGTGAGGCGCAATGTGTACCAAACCTGTTAATTATAAGTAATAAAAACAAAAAATCTATCGTTTTTGTTACTTATGCGAAACAAAAAGAGTATCTTTGCGAAAAGTTTTACTCGTATGAAACAAAAAATATTAGAAAGACTAGGGTATTCCAATCGTATCGAACGCATGTTTGGACGTGGAATGATGATTGCATTGACGGGCCAGAGGCGTGTCGGCAAGAGTTGTGTGATGCGGCGAATTTATAATCACATCGCTGAGAATGAAGAAAATCACGTTATCTATATAGATAAGGAGAAAACCTCATTTGATATGATAGCCAACTATCAGGATCTGGAGGCTTATGTAGCAGCCAACATCGTTGAGGGTAAGGAAAACTATCTGTTTATTGATGAGGTGCAGGAGATTTCTGATTTCGAGAAAGCACTCCTCAGTATCCAATCGGATGATACCTGCCAGATTATGATTACCGGCAGCAACGCCAAGATGCTTTCGGGCGAACTGGCAACTCGCCTGAGAGGCAGATATATTGCTTATCGCATTAGAGGACTCTGCTATGAAGAGTTCCTGACGTTCCATGAACTGAAGGATGATGATGCTTCCTTGAACCTGTATCTGCAGTATGGCGGGCTCCCTCAGTTGCGCAGTTTAGGATTGGAAAATACGGATTTGGTAGAAGATTATCTTGACAATGTGTATAATACGATAGTACTTCGTGATATCATAGAGCGAGAAAACATCAGAAACATACCATTGTTGCGAACGCTGCTGAAGTTTGTGAGCGATAATATCGGTAAACAATTCTCAGCAACGAGTATTGTAAAATTTCTGAAAAGCCAGAACACCGAAACGTCTGCCAAGATGATTCTCACGTATTTGGAGTATTTAAGCAATGCTTTTATTATCGATCGAGTTAACAGATACGACATTCATGGCAAGCGACTTTTCGAGTTAGGCGACAAGTTCTATTTCGAAGACCTGGGAATCAGGAATCATATTATAGGTGGCAACAGGCGTTTTGATATCGAAAAGGTGATGGAAAACGCTGTATATATCCATTTGTGCAGGATGGGGTATAAAGTATATGTTGGTCAGATGTATAAGGCTGAGATTGATTTTGTTGCCGAGAAAGCGGATAGTGTGGCGTATGTGCAAGTTACCTATCTGCTGGCTTCTGAGGAAACGGTAGAGCGTGAATTCGGCAATTTGAAATTGATAAAAGACAGTCATCCCAAATACGTGATTTCTATGGATAGGCTTTACAGTCAAACCAATATTGATGGCATTAAGCACATTCATCTGCGAGATTTTCTGAAAATGACTACTTTGGTTTGATGCCAGATAGATTACGAATATCACCATATAATCAAGGGTCTATACGCCCACCTTTTCATCGTGGCATATAGACCCTTGTCGTTTTACCCTGAAGTGCGGGGGGATATGTTTGCTGGGCAACTTATACTCCTTGCCCAGCTTAGGAGTTAAACAATCTACTTTATTATTCAAATTTATATCTACACGTTATGGACTTAAATTCATACCCAAGGAATTTTTTGCTGACATGTTCATCACTAAGATCATAATCTTTAATAATATCAGCAGTCCAACAATACCTACCTTCGGCTTCGCCATCATTCATAGCTTTCTGGTCTTTTGACAAAACCAAATCGATGGACCGGGTTTCACAATCATCAAAGATACCATTATTTCTGACATTACCATATACTTTTGTAAGATTGCCTAAAACTACTTTTTGAAGCCTTGTACAATATAAAAAAGCATTTTCCCCGATTTCTGTAACATCTGGGAGGACTATGGATTTCAGCATTTCAAAATGCAAAAATCCTCTTGAAGGAATCTTCTTACATCCTATCAAAGTAAGGTTTATACTCCCATCCCTTGCATCTTTAAGTCCGATATTTATTGCTTCCAATGTTTCTGCATCCACATCGGGAGCAAGAATGAGATTGATGTAAGTCTTGCCCGCATCCAATTCCTTCTTGACGTCTTCCACAATTTGATCGTAAGTGATACCTTCGTCAGCCAGCGAAACAACAGTAGCATCCAGAGCATAACTCTTAGCACTCTCTGTTGCTTGCGAGAATGTATAAGTTGTCAAAGCTGCTTCTCTATATTTCACTGTAACTTCGGAATTATTTTCAAAAGTACCATATAAATAGGCATTGCCCTTTTCATCAGATGTAAGGGCATAATTTTGATCCCATTTCATATCGCTGCTGCCCGCAGGAGTGTATTTACTGATGGCTACTGTTATTGGCTTATTTGGCATAGTTGCAATGCGGAGGCGGGAATAGTTGCGTGTTGCTCCGGCAAAAGAAACGGTTATAGTCTCACCATTACCAGTGATTCTTGCATTTCCCTCGATATATTCATCGGTTCCAGCAACCTTGCCTTCTTTCAAAACTAATTTGCCGGCTTCCCATTTGTAATTAGGGGCATAATATACATGAGGTATGTATGCAGGGTCTCCTTCCCGATAAACCAATTCACCACTTGTCAATTCCCAGCTACTGCCATTATATGTAAAAGTTGCATATTGTTTTCCATAAGAGGTGTTGTCTATCACCAGAAGCAACTCATCTCCTTCAGCCCATGAAGTCTTGCCTTCATCAGGTGTACCAATAGTACGAGTCTGTGAATCTCCGAATGCCGGAAATTCACCAACAACCAACTGTACGTTGCTCTTGCCTGTTGTTGCGGTTGTTTCTTCTATATCACTTGTGCATGACGCCATTACTATAGTAACGACTGCCAGCATGATGTATTGAAATATCTTTTTCATATTCTTTCCTCCAATTATTTGAGTTCATCTTCGTTTGTCCAACCAGTCATATTATCTATGCTGATTCTGGTCAGTTCCACTTTGTCTTTTCCTACATCGAGTTTGTAGGTGTAGCGTTTACCCTCTTCAAAGTCCGTTTGTGATTTTAGCTTTGACACAAAGTTTTTCTCACCTATTGAGAATTTTAAGAATTCCTTGTCTGTTCCCACCGTTCCAGGCACTATGATGGCAGAGAAGGTTTTCACTTCACCATCTTCTGTCTTACAGGCATCCACCAACTTAGCCTCTTGATAATTGGAAGTGTCCATTTTCCATCCATTTTTATCGTCTGGCAATACAAAATACGCTCCACTGCAAGGTGAGCAAATTTTTAGGCTACTTATGTCCAAATTAGGATAATCAGCAGTACCAACATGATACATGATTGTAACCAAAGACATACGATGCTTCATTGGAATCGTTACATAACCATAAGGAGAACCGTACCAATGACCATTTATTAAATCGGCAGACTTCAAATCTTTTGGTGAGCTTTGATTTGTTGGCAATTCATATACCAAATGAAATGGATCATAATCATCCGATGATGGATATACAGCTAATATAAAATGTTTGTCGACTTCATCTAACCAACGAAAACTTCCACTGCGAGACCATTCGTTTGTTGCACTATTAAAAGAAAGAACAGCCGTACTACCAGCAACGAAATCAGTAAATGTCCCTACTTTCAGTTTATCTTTGTCCTCCCAACTGTCACCATGTCCTAAAGTATTGACACGAGTCTGCATACCTCCAACAGAGAAAGTGGCATTGATTTCCTGCCCTTTCAGCGTAGGAGCCATATCTTCATTTTGCGTACATGCTGTAAAGCCCATAGCCATAAGGCTCATTACCGCATAGGAAATTCTTTGTTTTATCGTCTTCATAATCTTCAGTTTTTTATTGTTAGTGAGTTAGTGAGCTGCCAAGCTCACTAACCCTGTATTCCCTATTTTCAGTACCTTATTTATCATTACAAAGCTATATCTGCGTCTAAATCACTTGAATCACCATTTTCCCAAGGATATATAAAAGCATCTTCTATAGTAATCCCCGTATTTTTAACAGTTATGTTGTATGTATATTTTTTGCCACCTTCAAATTGTCCATTGGTGGATGGTGTTATAGAGGTTGTGTATTTTACTTCGCTATCATTCAACAACAAGTAAATCTCTATATCCATCTTATTGCTTTCAAGGCTTTGCGGCAACATGATATAAGCAAAACTTTCTTCGCTTTCAAAAGATACATCATCAAAATCACGCCTAATAGAGCCTCTGTCACCAGCAGTTTCAACCGAACCTGTTCTTGTGTCAAATTTACCGGATCCAAATATTCCTTTCAACTCTAAGCGATTGAATTTATAATTGTTATATTTGACACCCTGCCCTGGCTTAATTTTGAATTCAACCAAACTCATACAATGCTTAAAGCGATGTTCGATATCTGTAAAATTCACAATTGGAGATGCTTTGCTTGCAGTAGCTCCTGAGGCAAAAAGTACATCAGCCATACAAGGTTGGTTTTCTTCTACCTCAGCCATATTCCAATCCATTTTACCATCAGTTAAGGATTCGCTATAAGGATAGTATGCACTAAATGTTGTCTCTTTGTTGTCCTTGAAATAGATGATGTTGTTATTGTCAGCAGCTTCAAAAGTACCATCCCCATTTGTTGTTACATACTTTTTGTTGTCTCCTGTTGTATAGCCTGATGATGAGGCATATACGCCAATGGCATCATTCTTAGACCATGTATCGTCAGTGGTGGCACGTGTGATGTTTTTAACAATATCCGCCTTTACTGTAGCAGCAACAGGACCATTGTTGCCGATACCGTCTTCTTCGTTAGCGCAAGCTGCAAACAGCAATGCTGCGGCAGCGATGTATAAGAATCTAAATTTCTTCATAAATGTTGTATTTTAATAGTTATTAATTTGCTACATATTCATTGTTGCCTTCTGCCGGAATCCAGCCTTGAATCGTTCCTTCTACTACAACTCCGGTCTTCCTGATGTTGAGCGAAAGGGTATAATACTTGCCCTGCTCCAGGGGGATGTCGGTATTCGACTTCCATGAATAGGTGGTTTCACCCAATCGGAAGGAAACCTTCAGAGGCTGGTTGGCTGCCTGGATGGTCTGCGGAACCAGCAGAGAGGAGTATTGGGCAGAGATGTTGGCATGCTCTGCATCCTTTGCCTGGAAAGAAACATTCTCTGGAGTAATGGCCTCTGCTGCGGCATCAGCCTGAACCGTTATCTGCGGCTTGTCATGAGAAAAGTCGCATACGCCAGACAAAACGGTGCCCTCTACCCTTACGTCTTCTATCTTTGACAGATCTACCTCATCATTAGAAAAGGCGGAATCGAAGTTGAAGGTTACCATCAGCTGGCTGAAGGCATGATCAAACTTCACCTCTACAATCTTGTCTTTGTTCTCGCCGACGATGGTTGGAGCATAATCCTTAGCCTTGAACACCAGAAGGTCGGAAGACAGGTCTTCTTTAGTCTGTACGGCTTTCACCGATACAGGGAACTGCTTCTGGGTTGCCAAGGCTTCGCTTATATCAGCCTGATAAGGAGCATAGGCGATGATGTCGGCAGAAGGAATCTCACTCTTCCACAGCATTGGGGTAGCAGAAGTCCACTCTTCGCCGTTCTTCGTCATCTCTACATTATTATATTGCAAAGATGAAGCGTGCTCTCCGGAACCCTGTATACAGATGCCGAAGTTTTGCAGGGTGGCAGTTTCGGTGATGCCACGGGTAACAATACCTGATACCTGCGTGGTGATGTGAATGCCGCCGACAGAAGATGGGCTTTCGCCTGGCGTCATACTATCCTCCTGCGAACAACTCGCCATAAGGAGGAGGGTGCAAGCCATCTGGGGTAATAAACTGGATAATTTCATATTCATTTCATTTTATATTCATCTTAGTCCCAAATGCTAGTTCTTCTAGCCGGACTGCTTTCTTCCATGTCACCAGAACCAAAAGAATCACCGGGTTGAAAACCGTTCACGGTAGGTGTAGAATTGGTTTCGCCACTTCCTGCGAGAATCTGAGTAGTTTCCAATTCGAGTACCTGCACTGATGGAGCTACATACTTTTTCTTCTTAGTTAAAACTTTCTTCATATCTATTATGTTTTGATTATAATTTACGACATTTTAAATCTTTACTTGATACAGATTATAAAAATCCGGGTGCAAAGTTAAGGGTTTTATATGAAAGTGGGGGGGGTAATTTTTGTTTTTTCAGGTATGACTTTTGGGTTTTGGGTGTCTACTTCATGGGGGAATGCGACACCTTGTTTGTATTTTTTAACGTTTTCAGACTCTATTCAAGCCCAGAATCTGTGTAAATCTTTAGCCGGTGTCCGTTGGTTCAAGGCGTACTTGAACCACATGCGAAACTTGAATAAAAAATATAATAGCGGAGATGTAGATTACGAATATCACCATATAATCAAGGGTCTATACACCACCTGTTCATCGTGGCATATAGACCCTTGCCAACCAAGTTAATTGCAGATTTACTACTTATTATTCGGGCTTTGTATCAAAGAAACCGATAAACTCATCAAAATCTCGAAGAATGTCATTCAACTTAGGATTACTCTTTTGAACTATAATGGCTATGTAATTGTCAACTTCTTCATCCCTAAGAATAGAAACCTTGACACAAAAACGACCTCGTTTATCGAATTCGTTAAACCATCTGGTAAAAAGGCGAGCTCGCATAGCCTGTCTGCTATCACCCGTTTCACATTGATATAGAAGTATATCGGGATTCGTAAGAAAGAATTCCTCTATAATACATTGTATAGTTGCTTTAACTTTAGAATCGTTAGGAGAATTCTTCTTGTTTTCATTGAGAATGCCGAATTCATACGCTTTTTCATCCTCCCAAATATTATTGTTTTCTACAAATTCTATTCGATACTGAACACCATAATCTGTTAAGAACTTATATGATCCTTTATCTATCCAGACCTTATAAGGAGAATGAAAATTGAGGCGAGTTAAGTTAAAGGCATGCATAACAGTCTGCAGCCTCCTCTCGTGCTTTAGCAAAGTCTATTTGAGCCTTTGCTTCCATTTCTTTTTTACGTCTAACCATATCTCGTAATACAGCAATTGCTTCTTCACGAGTTTTAATTTTTAAAGCCATACTTATTCATTTTAAAGTTCTACTTCTTGTTGGTTGCAAAGATAAGCTTTTATTTTGAAAGTGCAAAGAAAACGGGAGAAAAGTTTCGGGAAAATTTGGATTCCCGTATTTTAAAAGATAAAAGGTAGCCATTCCATGCCACAAATGAAGGGTCTATACGCCACCTTTTCATCGTGGAATATAGCCCATTCAACACTCAACATTCAACACTCAACATTCACCATTCACCACCCATTTCCATGCTGGTTTTATTTCTATCTTGAGTCCATTACGCACAATCTCCCCTTCATCATCGTAGGTGATTATCATGGCTCGTTTCAGAGGATACAGCTCGAAACAATTCCTTTTCCATATACTTACTTTTTGCGGCAAAAGTACGAATTTTATTCGATACTATAAAATAAAAATAGCATTTTTTATTCGGCGACAGCGAATAAATCAATCATACGCTTCTTATCTTATGTTTACTTTCTTTGCTATACATTATTATAAAGAATACGCTTACAAAAGTGCAATAATAATTTCAGAATAGACATAATAAATACTCATACATTTAACGGAAGAACCGCTTTATACCCCATCTTCTTCCTCTTCAGCAGAAGCGTTGGTATCCAACTTCTCATCCTTTGATATAGAGATACTACCCATTCGGGAAATCTTAAGTACCAGAGGTACATATTCATCACTGGTAACATCAGGCGACCCAACACTTGCTGCGAAGTAAAGATAATCACCTTCTGCTTTCACATACACAATACCGAGCAAAGCACCCATGTCCTGTGTATATTTGTCAATATAGGATGTGAAATCTTTCTTTGTGAAAGTACGGCTAAAGAATTCAGAACCATCGCTTCTCAATACCTTAACCGAAATTCTGTTATCATAATACTTGGTGTTTTCGTCCAACTGGAGAACCGGAAGTTCCTTGTCAGAACTACGCTTCACCACCACTTTATAATGGGAACCAACCCAGTCAGCCTCTCTGGTCTGCTCATAATCACTCATTTTCTGAGTAGCTTTATTCACAACCTTAGCCACCGGTTTAGGAGCAATAATGATATTACTCTTCTTCTTTTCTGTACAAGCCGTCAAGCTAGAAATAGCCAAAAGACCTATTAATATATAATCAATTCGTTTCATTCCGTTATTTTTTCTTACTGCAAAAGTACATTTTTCTTTTGAAATAGCCAAAGAAAAGAACCGAAATCTACATTCTTACACAAAATCAAGCGCAAAAAGGCGCCTACTTTCACAAGCAGGCGCCCTAACATACCTAAATACTAACTAATAAATTTCCTATTGAATCTTACACGATATAATAAAGTTCAGTTTATGAATTCTAATCGTAACTTTGACGAAAAGAAAATGAAAAGGTTTAATCAAGATATAAAAAAAGTGCTTTTTCTGCTTTTTTTTTCATTTCTTAGCAAAAGAACATCAAAAAACATGATTTTGTTTTGTTTTTCGAACAATTTGCCGTACCTTTGCAGCATAATAAAGACATTAAGTATGAAAAAAAGGTTAATATTTATCATTTCTGTATTTTTTGCCTTCGTTTCATGTTCGCATCAGCAAACAGAAAAGAAGGAGCAAGTCATCGACACAATACCTGTGATGGTGATGCAGATACAGAAATGCAATCGCTTATATACAGCAGAAGCTCATGTTCATAAGATTATAACACATGATGACCAGCTCAATCTGAAGGGTTCACTGTTCAAGAAAGACTTTAATATTCATGTTCCTGGCTCTAACCGCAAGGTGGCCATTCCGATGGATGCGACATTAAAAGCTTATGTAGACTTTTCAGGATTCTCTGCAAAGAACGTAAACCGACAAGGCGACAAGATAGAAATCATCTTGCCAGACCCAAAAGTGATGCTCACCAGCAGTAAAATCAATCACGAAGGTGTAAGACAATTCGTTTCACTCACCAGAAGAAACTACAGTGATGCAGAACTGTCACAATTCGAACAACAAGGCAGGGAAAGTATCATTCGCGATATCCCGAACCTAGATATTCTTGAACAGGCACGCCAAAGTGCAGCAAATACCCTGATTCCGATGTTACAGGACATGGGATTTGCTGAAGAGAATATCAAAATCAGTTTCAGGAAGAAATTCACTTTCAACGATCTGAAGACTCTTCTGGATAAGACAACTATCGAAAAGAATCACTAAGCGAGGAGAACAATGATATGAAAAGAATACAAATCATCGTACTATTAGCACTGATCCTTATTCTGGGTGGAGCCTTCTATTGGCTCACCAAAGACAACGAGGTCAGCGTGGTACAGGAAGATAAGACAACCCTCTCACCCACTCAGGTAGAAAGCATCGAGAATATCGGTCAATGGGAATTTCTATCTGTAAGTGATGAAGAACTGATAGATACTATACGCCGTGGCTTTTTTGGCGACGACCAACTGGTACGTATCTATTACGGAACGTTGCGCTTGGGTATCGATATGAAGGATGTAAAAAAAGGATGGCTACAAGCCAGCCAGGACAGCATCGTATGCACTTTACCTCCTATCAAACTGCTAGACCATAACTTCATTGACGAAGCGAAGACCAAGAGTTTCTTTGAAGAAGGCAAATGGACAGGCAGCGACAGGCAGGCTATGTATGAGCGTGCTTATCAAGCCATGAAGAAACGTTGCTTAAACCGCACCAATATCTATACTGCACAGGCGAATGCCAAAACTCAGTTTAGAGAGATGCTGAAAGCAATGGGATTCAAAAACGTGAAGATAGAATTTGAGAAATAACAAGGTTATAACACATAAGTAACTGCGTTATTTGGTATAAAAAATATAGATATAAGATAAACATAAAATTTTTAAGAGATGGATGCAATAAACGATTTTTTCACCGCATTTAGTTCATTCCTTTGGGGATGGCCTATGATTATCCTGCTGTTGGGAACCCACATCTTTCTGACCATCCGCTTGCGCTTTCCACAACGCAAGATTTTCAAGGCAATCAAACTGTCTGTAAAG
>OGYR01001077.1_pt1 | contig 10574 bp, 9 predicted proteins | sample 1576661 | NCBI WGS metagenome assembly OGYR01 (sample SAMEA3541490, study PRJEB24748) | human gut metagenome | biome: human gut; feature: human-associated habitat; material: faeces | place: China | collected 2012
TATTTTTCTTATCTTCAAGAGAGGTGTTTGTTCTTATTTCATAAATTTTCTATTCATTTTTTGTACATATTTCACAGAATTTTGCTGTTTTTATGCAAAATAGACTTTTTCCGGATGCTGTGTCTTTATTGTGTGCAGCATCTCCTCTGTGAGATCGAGAAGCAATTTGATCTTTCGTCCATCTTCTTTGATGATCATCGTGTAATACGGAGTATTGTCATCATAAGAGGTATAGTCGAATTTTTTCAGCTGCTCCGTACCACCGTTTTTCTTATATTTAGCAACACTTTCGTGCCAGTGCGGTGCAACGACTTCCAGGTCCTTCAGCTCCAGCACATGAGCTGTCTTGCGATATTTTTTGCCATAGATCACATCGATACTGAGCTGGTCATTTTCCAGGGTATACTCATAATCCTTCTGGCTGAAAATATCAAACACAAAATAAAGCGCTGCAAGAAGAAATCCTGCCAGCATAAAAGACTGAGATATTGCGATTCCCATGATCACAAAGATCACCGCAAACAAAATCATTACTTTCCGGAGAACTCCGGACATGCTTTTTTTCTTTCGGGAGACCTGCTCCACAATCTTATAGTCGTACATATAAACGATTCCTTTCTTTTTTTCTACCATCCTTTTTCTGAATGAATATCAAATCGCAGAAGCTGCTGCTCATAGCTTTCCGGACGTTTCCGCCATTCGAGAGGGGTGACTCCCATCAGCTGTTTAAAGTTTCTGTTGAATGTCGAGTTTGTTGTAAATCCACATTTGTGAGCAATATCCGCAACCGGATCATCTGTGGTCTCCAGAAGTTCACATGCCGTATAAACACGTACGGTATTAATATATTCCAATGGGCTCATCTTCATGTAGGAAGTAAAAACTCTCCGGAAATGTGTCTCACTGATATGACAGATATTCGCCAGATCCTCTACTTTGATATCCTCCATGTAGTGATATGATACATAATCCAGCACACTGGTGATCATATTGGTAAGCTTACCGGCATTTTCTGCAACCTTATCCTCTCCTGAATCTCTGTTTAACCGGGCAATTTCTACCAGAAGTGCCGCAAGCACTCCCTTTGCTTCCTCCAGAAAAAATTCCTCACCATCTCTCATGATATCCAGAATCTTGTGGATTTTTTTCGAGATAGACAAATTCTCCTTCTCTTCAAAAAACAAAGCCCTGGAATAGATTCGCTGAATCACCTTTTCTGCCTTAACCGGATTATCCAGGAATTTTTTCATAAAACCTTCTACATCTATGAAAAGGTATTCCCATTTACTGACCGTCCCGATATCGCTGTTTGTTGTGTGTGGATAGTTCGGCGGAATCACTGTAACGATACCTCCATAGAAGCGCTTTTCCTCTTCACCCAGCACCATAAATCCGTCACCACCATAGCAGTATCCAATCTCAAGATAATTATGAAAATGAAGATAATCCACATCATTCCCGTAATTCTGGACCCACTTCTGTCCAAGAAGTGCCAGGATCGGACTTCCCGCTGACATCTGGTAATATCGGAACTCCATCTTCGGTTTTCTTCTTTTTTTTGCCATTTGAGCTCTCCGTTTCAATTCAAGTCGAACATCTATCTGTTTATTGTACTATATATTTTCCAACAAAAAAAGATTACCTTTTACAATTTCGGTAATCTTTTTCTGTCATTATATTTTAATTATTATTTATTTTTATTAACCATTTCTCCGACCACATAGCACAGAGCTGCAACGATCATACCATTGATGGATGCAATTCCCCATGTCACTACGTTTGCTACGATCGCACCAAGAATAACTCCGGCAACTGCAAACCAGTTGACTGTTACAATCTTAATGGTATCTGTATCGTAAGCCTTTTTATTCATGAAATAAGAGATGACCAGGATGATACCAACCGGCGGCAGTGTACAGTTCAGGATGTTCAGCCATCCGCAGAAATTGTAGTATAGCCATACAGAAAGCAGTGTTCCGATAACACCGGAGATCAGAACCATCGGTTTCTTTCTCTTATTGAAAATGTTTGCAAGACCAAGTCCTGCTGTATACAGAGCATTGTCATTTGTTGTCCAGATATTTAATCCCAAAACCAGGATTGCAAGATAGAACAGATTCAGACGAATCATTACTTCAAAAATATCATTTCCGCCAACAAAGATATAAGAGATAGCTCCAAAGAAGAACATCAGGGAGTTTCCGATAAAGAAAGCAACTACTGTTGCGATCGTTCCCTGTTTGCCATTTTTTGCAAATCGTGTAAAGTTCGGTGTTGCAGTTCCTCCTGAGACAAAAATCCTGATCGGTGAAGTTGAATCTGTAGACATCAGCGAAGAATTCGCACATGAGAAGCTTTCACCTGTACTTGCCATGTACAAGGCCAAAACTTTTGACGAAGCGATTGCCAAAGCTGAACAGCTTGTAGCTGACGGCGGTTATGGACATACCTCCGCTCTCTACATTGATACAAGAGAGAAGGAAAAGATGGAAAAACATGCAGCAGCTATGAAGACCTGCCGTATCCTCATCAATACTCCATCTTCTCAGGGCGGCATCGGCGACCTTTACAACTTCAAACTTGTTCCGTCCCTGACTCTGGGCTGCGGTTCCTGGGGTGGCAACTCCGTATCTGAGAACGTAGGTGTGAAACATCTTATCAACATCAAGACCGTTGCTGAAAGGAGAGAAAATATGCTCTGGATTAGAACACCGGAAAAAGTTTATTTCAAAAAAGGCTGCCTGCCGGTTGCTCTGGATGAGCTTGGCACTGTTATGCACAAGAAACGCTGCTTTATCGTAACAGACTCTTTCCTTTATAAGAATGGATATACTAAGAAAATCGAAGATAAATTAGATCAGATGGGAATCGTACATACCTGCTTCTATGATGTAGAACCAGATCCATCTCTCGCTTCTGCAAGAGCCGGTGCTGCAGCAATGAGAATGTTCGAGCCTGACTGCATTATCGCAATGGGCGGTGGTTCCGCAATGGATGCCGGCAAGATCATGTGGGTTCTCTATGAAAATCCGGACGCCAACTTTGATGATATGGCTATGGACTTTATGGATATCCGTAAGAGAATCTTCACATTCCCGCATATGGGTAAGAAAGCTTACTTTATAGCTGTTCCGACATCTTCCGGTACAGGTTCCGAGGTAACACCGTTTGCTATCATTACTGATAAAACTACAGGTATCAAATGGCCTCTGGCAGATTATGAATTAATGCCTGATATGGCTATTGTTGATACAGATAATATGATGAGCGCACCTAAGGGACTGACCTGTGCTTCCGGTATCGACGTTATGACTCATGCACTTGAAGCCTATGCTTCCATGATGGCGTCTGATTATACAGATGGTCTTGCATTAAATGCAATCAAACTGGTATTTAACTATCTGCCACGTGCATACAAAGATGGTTCTGATGTAGAAGCAAGACAGCATATGGCAAATGCTTCCTGCATGGCTGGTATGGCTTTCGCAAATGCTTTCCTTGGCGTAAACCACTCTCTTGCTCATAAGCTGGGAGCTTTTCATCATCTTCCACATGGTATTGCAAATGCTCTGGTTCTGCTTCATGTTCTGCGCTATAATGCAGCCGAAGTTCCGGCTAAAATGGGTACTTTCCCACAGTATCAGTATCCGCACACACTTGCACGTTACGCTGAGATTGGCCGTTCTGTAGGTCTGACAGGCAAGAACGACAGCGAAGTATTTGAGAAACTTCTCCAGAAACTGCAGGAACTGATGGATACTATTGAGATCAAACATACGATCAAAGAATACGGCGTAGACGAGAAATACTTCCTCGAAACTCTGGACGAAATGACCGAACAGGCATTCAACGACCAGTGTACCGGTGCCAACCCGAGATATCCATTAATGTCTGAGCTGAAAGAAATCTATCTGAAAGCTTACTATGGTGAGGGAAATATTCCTGAATCCGGGAAAGCCAAAGAGAAAAAAGAAGCAAAATAAAATTTGCTGAAAATAAACCTTTTCCTTTAAAAATATAGTGTTTAAATCAACAAAATGGGGCTGTCAAAAAAAGACAGCCCCTTATTATATTATTTCTTACTGCGGTATGCTTCTGCTTCCCAATGTGTGATAAAGTATGTAATATCATCTGTCATGTGAAGCGGTCCGCCAAAGCTTTCTGAATATACTGCAAGCTTGATCGCATCTTTTACAAGAAGCTGTGCTTTTGCAGCTTTTCCCTTATCATCTTCCATAATAAAGGCGCCAACTCCCTGTACCAGGATCAGTCTTGGTTCTTTGTCATGCTCTTTCATAAATGCATCCAGTACATCTTTTGCCTGTTCAACATTTTCTACAAATAATGGGTATGGTCCGCAGTATACAATGTGATCCGGAGTAAATGGTTTCAAAAGCGGTGCTGCAGTTGTTTTATCTTTCACAAAGTTATCTGCTTCTGCTGCCGGAACAACTTCTACAGCATGTCCCAGTAACTCGGAAAGTCTCTTTGCAGTCTGTTCTTTTTCAGGTGTAACTGCATCACTTACGTCAGCCGTTCTTTTTACCTGTTTCTCTAATTTGTTGATAACTCCATCAAATAAAACACCAATCTCTTCTACAGTATTCGCTGCAACAAAGATTCCGTGATTTTGAAGCAGGAGAACCTGAACATCTTTTCCGAATTCTTCTTTGTAAGCATTCATTTTTTCATAGCAGATACGTGCCAGCGTGTATCCCGGTTTGCAGATATCGATCCAGAGTACTTCTTTACCAAGAAGCTGTTCACAAAGTGTCTGCGCACCCTTTCCGCAGGTCAGACCATTGACAAGAGTCGGATGAACATGCAGTACATAAGTATAAGCAAATAAATTATGAAGCAATGCCTCTACACTTGGGCGTTTCGTCTTGTCATCATCGGTTACTGCTGCCATAACATCCGCAAGATATGCAGATTCACGTTTCACATCATCTGCAGGGTATTCTGTTTTCATAATCTCATTCAGACGGGCTCTGTCCATTTTGACAAATTCTTCTGCTTTGATCGTAGCAAGCTGTGTACCAGAACCTTTAACATACAGGGTTGTATCGTCTTTGACAGAAGTATTACCGCCTCCTGCCAGAACGTAAGCCGGATTGCTGCCGTATGTGTTTGACATTTTTACTAAAGTTGAAAGATCCATCGTTAAAATTCCTCCCTTAACTTATCATCTTAATAGTTTCGATATTACTTATAGTATTATAGTACACCATATATAAAAAGTTATCTATGCAAATATCGTGTCACAAAATATAACAAAACTCACCTTATCGTTGGCACAGATCAAGAAAAAAGCAACCAGGACTTAACATCCTGATTGCTTTTTGCTCTCATTATTCTGTTATTGTTTCAATTCAAAGAAATCTTCTACCCGGTTTTTATAATCCGTCATATCATTATACTGCAGCATTGCATATTCCTGAATCAGATCATAATATGGTGAGTTCTTATCATCCACACTGTAGAATTTTCCATCTGCTCCCCAATATCCATTACTGGTCAGTACCGGAATCTCTTTCTGTAGATCCTGCTGGAACTTCTGGAAGCCGGTCAGTTCTCCATCTATCGTCTCCATAAGGATGGTCTGAAGATAATTCATACTTGTCTTCTCTACAGTCTTCTTATCAATATCATAATTAGCCCAGATAAGGAATGGAACCTCATATCGCCGCATCATTTCCTCATCATTCCAATTACGCCACTCTCCATTTGTGATAGAATCCATCGATTCATCATGAATTCTCGGCTGGTGATCTCCTGTCAGAAAGATTACTGTCGGTTCATCTGTATTTTTATAATAATTGATCAGATTTTCAAACATCTCATCTGAATATTTGATAAGACTGAGGTAATATCCCAGATCCGTTGCATCTGCATTCTCTACTACAATTCGTTTATCATCGAAATTATCAAATGGTACATCATAAGAACTATGGTTCTGAATCGTCATTGTATAACCGAAATACGGTGCGTCTGTCGATTTTCTCTGCTGTTCATAATCATGTGTGATATTGTCGTAGGTACACTGGTCCGTCGCATTATTTCTCATTTTTACAAACGGGACTATCATATTTGTATAATCATAAAACTTATCAAATCCAAGCAGCGGATATGCCTTGTCTCGGTTATAGTTTCTCGCCTTCTGAAGATGGGTTGCTGAATTTCCTGTGTATCCTTCACTCTTCAGTTCAGTTACCAACGATGGCATTGCATGCCTCAGATATAACTGAAATGCAACCGTTCCTTTTGGAAGAAATGCCATAGAATTTCCTGTCAGAAATTCATATTCCGTATTTGCAGTCTGACCGCCTACGATTGATGCATAAGTTGTTCCACTCACACAGTTTCCATTTTTCATCAGATCATGAATAAATGGCATGTAATCTTCATTTGTCTCAATATCTCCAAGAATCTGCGGATCCGAAAAGGCCTCATTAATAACAGCAATTACATTTGGTCGTTTCTTATTTGGATCTACAGTATCAGAAGTATATTTTGAAGTAATCTCTTCTACTTTTTTCAAACTGTATCCATTTGGTTTCTCTGGTACAGAAAGCTTGATGCTTCTTGTGAAACAGGCGATACTGCCATATTGCTGATAACTTCTCATTGGATTAAAAAGACTCAGATACAATCCTCTGTTGCTTACCATGTCTGTCATAACAAGCTGTGAAAAACCAGTTACACTCACAATAGCCATTACAGCGATTCCACACAGACGATGAGAAACTTTTTTGAAAACAGGTTCACATTTTATCACGCGGGCAAGCATTATAAAATCAAACAGCATTACCAGTGCAACTGTTGTATAGAAATTAAATTGTATCTTATAACCGTCTGCAACTTCCAGTGCAGTACCTACGGTTGCAATATCCGATGCCATGGCCGGTGTTCCTCGAAACTCATAAACAAAATGATTTACTATATTAAACATTATACAGATAAACGCCCAAATATCAGTTCCAAGACGCACCCGATTTGTAATAACTATAAATATAAGTTCCAGAATACCAATCAACAGGAAGTTAAATAATAACAGTGATAAATGTTGTCCTCTAAAGCTGTATGTTTCATTAAATACAGCAATTTCCATATTAAAAAAAATGTAGCACGGTTCAAACAGGATATACAGAATATTTATTACTCTGTTCCACTTCTTTCCAAAATCCAGTCTGACAAAAATAAGAACAACGCCAACTATCCAGCCCAGCACAATGCTGGCTATTTTAAATTTCGAACTGAATTCCGGATCATTTTCCAATATAGTTGTTCGGTTTACATAAAAAAAGATCAGAAACAGAAACGAAATAAATAGGCAGAAATAATTTTTCCATCTCTGCCTGTTTTTATTAAAGTCTATATTCTTCAGCACGTATATTTTCCTCTATTCTAAAAATGCAACTGACCCTGAAGCCAGATCGTACCTTTAAACCTTCGGCCAACTGCCGGATCTCCCAGCAGATCCGCTCGATTGATACAGATGTCAAATCGAATATTATTACACTCAACTGTCATCTGAACAAGTTCTTCATCTGTAATATTATTCTGTACAGTATGATATTCTATAATCTCACCTAAAATACTATACTGGTCACACTGAATTCCATATGGCATAAAATATGAATCTACAATAGACAAAATATCTTCATGAACAATTCTGTTAGAAATCATAGAATACGTGTCCATTTCTTCCATGGTAAGATTTTCCATAGCCTCTTCGTCACCATTTCTTGCAGCTGCGATCATTGAACTTCGGTTTTTACTGCTTTCCTGTTCAACTTTGACTGCTTCCTTATCCTTCAGTACTGGAAAAAGGATTTTACCCTCCCCCGCAAGTCCGGATAAGGTCAATGGCTGATTACCTGTTAACTGCTTTTTGCTTTCTTTCATATATTCAGCTGCATTTTGAAGATAAAAAATCAGCGTGATTCCTATTCTCAGATCATCACAGGCTGCAGAAAAGGCATCCTTATCCGCATGCCTTTCTACTGTTACCTGTTCCTGAGTTGTAATTCCAGTTCCTCTGAAAAAAGGATAATAATATTCCACATGAAATCTGTTGTCATCATCATACTGACCACATACAGTAATACCGCAGTCATTTCCATAAAACCGGGAAAACTGAGCAAAGACACCATCTGGATGATCTTCCACTACGTTTTTTTCATCGTAATTTTTGATAACATCCAGAATGATTTCTTTCATTTCTTCCCGTTTGGTCACTTTAGAAAAACCGACTGCTTTTAAAAAGCTGTGCAAAAGTACACCTCCATGCCCTTATGCGCGGGTCTTTTTCTCAATTCTCTTCATGCCGCCCATGTATGGCTGCAGAGCTTCCGGAATACTAACAGATCCATCAGCATTCAGGTTATTTTCCAGGAACGCGATCAGCATTCTCGGAGGTGCTACTACAGTGTTATTTAATGTATGCGCAAGATATTTCTTACCATCCTTACCATTTACACGAATTCTCAGACGACGTGCCTGCGCATCTCCCAGGTTGGAGCAGCTTCCTACTTCAAAGTATTTCTTCTGTCTTGGGGACCATGCTTCTACGTCCAGAGATTTAACTTTAAGGTCTGCCAGGTCACCAGAGCAGCATTCCAGAGTACGTACCGGAATATCCAGGGAGCGGAACAGATCTACAGTGTTCTGCCACAGTTTATCAAACCACATCGGGCTCTCTTCTGGTTTGCAGACAACGATCATTTCCTGCTTTTCGAACTGATGGATACGGTAAACACCTCTCTCCTCCAGACCATGAGCTCCTTTTTCTTTACGGAAGCATGGAGAATAGCTTGTCAGAGTTTTTGGAAGTTCTTCTTCCGGAACGATCTGGTCGATGAATTTACCGATCATAGAATGCTCACTGGTACCGATCAGATACAGGTCCTCTCCTTCGATCTTGTACATCATAGCATCCATCTCTGCGAAGCTCATAACACCTGTTACAACATTGCTGCGGATCATGAAAGGCGGTACACAATAAGTAAAGCCTCTATTGATCATGAAGTCACGGGCATATGCAATAACTGCAGAATGAAGTCTTGCAATATCTCCCATCAGATAGTAAAAACCATTACCTGCAACACGTCTTGCACTGTCCAGATCAATTCCGTCAAAGCTTTCCATAATATCTGTATGATATGGAACTTCAAAATCCGGAACTACTGGTTCACCGAATTTTTCAATTTCAACATTTTCACTGTCGTCTTTACCAATCGGTACAGACGGATCAATGATGTTCGGGATAACCATCATATTTTTAAGAAGTTCTTCTTCTACTTCCTTTTCTCTTGCAGAAAGTTCATCAATACGTGCACCGGATGCAGCAACCTGTTTCTTAACTTCTTCTGCTTCATCACGTTTTCCCTGTGCCATCAGCGCACCGATCTGTTTGGAAGTTTTATTTCTTTCTGCTCTCAGAGCTTCAACTTCCTGTTTGATCTCTCTGTTTTCTTTGTCCAGTTCAATAACCTTATCAACCAGTTCCAGTTTATTGTCCTGGAATTTGTTTCTGATATTCTGTTTAACGATTTCCGGATTTTCTCTCACAAATTTGATGTCTAACATGTTTTCTCCTCCTGACAGTTATTTTTCTGTCTTCTTTATTTTTCTAAATTCTTTTCATCTTCACTCATCTCACCCAGTTCAAAATTTACAGCTTTTCGAAGTGCTTCTACTTCCTCCTGGCTGAGCATTACATAAGATTCACCTTTTACAATTTCTTTCAGATACAGGAAACAATTGTCTCTGCTGTGTACTGCATTTAAAATAATACCTGAATTATCTTTATCCAGCAACGCCAGCGCAAAACTGAGTTTGCCACCCACATCATCAAATGCATCGTATTTTTCTACGCCATATTTGCTGAAAATAACTTTAAAATGCTGTTCCAGTGTTTTAATTGCATGTTCATGATCTTCTTTTGCTTCATACAGTCTGTCAATCTGTGCAAATTTGCGTACAAAAGTTTTTTCCAGGGACTGTGCATCGCTCCCCTTCATAAACATCTTATACTTTCGTTCCAAACGAGTCAGACGCATGCCATTACTGATCATTACTCCAATTAATATCACAACTATAGCCAGCAAAGCAATAATGATAATCCCAGGATCGATACCTATACTATCAAAAATCGTACTCATATCATACCCCTTTTAACCAATTGATTCAAACAGATCAATAATTCTGTCTAAATCATCTCTGGAATAATACTCTATTTCTATTTTGCCTTTGTTATTTTTCTTTCTGTGAATAAATACGCGAGTTCCTGTAATACCTTTCATTTTTTCTTCAAGGCTCTCATAAATCGCATCTTCTGTTGGATTTGAAACAACCGGCTTCTTCTTTGTTGGTGTTAAAATACTTTTTACCAGTTTTTCCGTTTCACGAACGCTAAGCTTTTCATCAAAAACTTTCATTGCTGCATTGTATTGCTGCTCGGGATCGGAAATAGCAAGAATTGCTCTGGCATGTCCGGCGGATATCATTTCATCCACCATCATCTGCTGTACACGGGAATCGAGTTTCAAAAGTCTCATCGAGTTTGTTAC
>OGYR01001080.1_pt1 | contig 10543 bp, 4 predicted proteins | sample 1576661 | NCBI WGS metagenome assembly OGYR01 (sample SAMEA3541490, study PRJEB24748) | human gut metagenome | biome: human gut; feature: human-associated habitat; material: faeces | place: China | collected 2012
GGAGCTCCCGGCATGATTAAAGATTATAAGGTGTATGTAAAAGCAACCGGTTTCGATTATTGATATACTTTTCCCGTAGGGGTGGAAACACAGACTGCTGAAGAAGCTACCGAAAAGAATTAAAGACACAGATGTAATGAGGAAGCTTCAAAAGAAGGAAACCTGTGAGTGGAGCAATTATCGGATACTTTAGCAAATTTTAAAATTTGCTAGAGTATCCGGTTTCTTTTTTATAACTTTGTGGCAGTCTATGATTCTAACCGAAAGCACAATGAAATATATATTGACCTTTATACTATCTTTTCTCTCCTTCTTGGTGTGTTCTCAGAACATAACTATTACAGATATCCCTACCATTGACCAGCTGCCGGTAAATGCCATTCATCGCGTATTCAGAGACAGCGAAGGATATATGTGGTATGGCACGGTGAACGGATTATGTCGTGATGACGGTTATCATGTGAAAGTGTTTCGTTCGGACATTGAAACTCCGGGATTATTAGAGGATAATTTGGTGGAGTGTATCGCTGAGGATAAGAAGGGGAATATATGGTTCGGTACAGACAAAGGGGTGTATATTCTTGATAAATCGGACTACAGTGTACATCCTATGGACCGGGAGCGTTTGAAGAATATTCCGGTGATGTATCTATATGCTACCAGTGACGGCTATATGTGGCTGAGCTATCGTTCTATATTGGCCAAATATGACATCAACGGACAGTTGGTCAAAGAGTATCCCCTCCGGAATAAGTACGGAAGAACTACTATTTCCGGATTTTGTGAGAGCCGCAACCATGAGATTATTATTTCTGTGTGGAATGGCCGGGTATATCATTTGGACAAAGAAAAAGACGAGTTCGTTCCTTATCCTGATAAGATGAGAAGACAAAATCCTACGGTGATGGTTCAGGATAATGAACAGGACTACTTCTGGTTGGCAACCTGGGGGGATGGTGTGGTGCGTTTTGACCCTTCGGCTCCTGAAGATTCTATGTTTGTATATTCTGAAATACCGGTCAATGCTGCCGGTGAGGAGGATGGGGTCATCCTTAGTCTGGTACAGGATGATAAACTGGGGTATATCTGGTTAACCACCGGGCACGATTTCATGTCCTTACAAATACAACCGGATAAGACGTTAAAACAATTGAAATTCCAGACAGGGCTTCTGCCTGTTAATCATATGTTGGTAGAAGTCCTGAAAGGGAGGGGATGTCTATGGGTGTCGGCCTTTGACCGTCCTAGTTTCATTGTACATCTGATGGATAATATGACCAAGGATTATGCCTTGCCCGCTTTGGCGGACAGAGTAAACCGCAGTCCGGCTGTAATGGCTTTGGTTGGTTACTGATACAGTATGATGTGGATGATGCAAGAAAGAACCGGGTTGGTGTTATATGACTTGAAGCAGGATAAAGTGAAAATCTATTCGGATTTTCCCGAGCTTGTTTCGTTGTCTTTGGATAACGGACGAGAGATGACTCGAGCACGTATTAATAACGGTATTTGGGTGGCAAAAGATTTGAATAGATTGGTTTATGGTATGATCCGTAAGGGTATGGAGATGTATCTGGTGGATCTTATTGATTTGAACGGGCAGGTGGAATCGAACGCTACGGTGACCAAATTGTATGAAGACTCGCACGGAATCTTGTGGATAGGCTTGAACAAAGGACTTTGCAGTTATGATGTCCGTCAGAAAAGAATTAAACAGGTTTATCCCGATGTGGGGCATGTGATGGGAATCGTGGAGAATAAGGAAGGGCTGATATGGATTTGTACTCAAGACAACGGTTTGTTTCAGACAACGGCGGATGAAAAACTTCGTTCTTTCAAATTGGACAAGAATTTCTCTTGTCTGTCTATTGCTCCCGATTGGATTTTGTGGTTGGGAACTTGTGACGGAGGAGTCTATTCTTATGATCCTTCAGAGAATAAGTTGGTCAGTTATAATGAGGCTTGCGGTATGAACGGTAATCAGGTGAATCAAATAGTGGCTGATGCATATAATCATATTTGGATTGATACAAACCAGAAACTGATAGAATTTAATCCTCGTAACGGTTCGTTCCGCACCTATCTTACCACGGATGGTTCTATCTTGTTGCATCGCTTTCTTCCCACTGCTGTTTGTCAAGCAAAAGATGGCAATATTTATTGGGGCGGCATTCCGGGTATTTGCATGGTTACTCCATCAAACGGGTTGGAAAGAAAGGCTAGTGCAGTGAAGACCAAGATAACTGATATAAAGTTGCAAGGAGAATCATTGATATTCGGAGATAGAAAGAGTAGCAATTCCATTAACCGGATAGAATTGCATCCCGATGATCAGAATTTGGAAATTAGTTTTTCTTCTCTTAACCACCGTTATGCTTCAAAAATACGCTATGCTTATCGGTTGATAGGAGTGGACAAAGCGTGGGTATATGTGGAAGGTGGAAAAAACTCGGCTTTTTATAATCATCTGAGTAAGGGCACTTATACTTTTCAGGTGAAAGCGACGGATGAAAATGGTCTTTGGAGTAAAGAGGTAACTGAACTGACTATCCGACGCCTTCCTGCTTTTTATGAAACTTGGTGGGCGTATTTGTTCTATGTATTGATAGTGATGGGTGTCTCCGGTTATAGTCTGTATCTTTATCTGAAACGCGTGGACCGTAAGAATAATGAAATGTGGGCGGACAGCAAGGAGATGATTAAAATGCGTATTTATTTGGATAGTAAGGTGAATTTGCCTGAACCTGAGTTTGTACAACTGGACAAACTTCTATTGGAGAAAGCGGTAAAAGCCGTGGAAGATAACCTTACTGAGCCTGATTTTGATGTGACAGCTCTAGCTGATGCCATGAATATGTCCCGTTCTACTTTGACCCGTAAATTGAAAGCCATAACAGGCCGAACTCCATTGGATTTTATCCGGAACATCAAGATGAAGCATGCCAGACACATGTTGGAAGATAAAGACAAAAGTGTAACAGAGGTTGCCGCTACGTTGGGGTATTTTAATCGGAAGTATTTCACCACTTGCTTTAAGGAGGAATTTGGAATGACTCCCAGTGAGTTCCAGAAATCACAACACGAAGAATAAACATCTTCCTGTCCTTTAATTGTTGCAAATAGGGGGTACAAATGCGTCAAGTTATAGCTAGAGCTATTTGTATCCCCTGTTAGCATGGTTCTTCACCTGTATTTCTATTTCCTATTTCATTCTTTTGCCACAACCTTTTACGGGGAGAAAAACACATCTTCTTCATTCATTCCCGCAGTAAAGGTATGTATAACTTTAAATTTAATATAGAATGAAACATTTGTTTTTGTTGCTTACTCTGTTAAGCTTTTCATTAACGGCCTTAGCCCAGCAAAAAGTGACGGGTAAGGTGAAAGATTCTTCCGGCGAGCCTGTCATAGGAGCCAGTGTTGTTGTAAAAGGCAATAATACCATGGGAACCATTACCGATTTTGATGGAAACTTTATGTTGGATGTTCCGGCAAAGAGTGTGTTGGTTATTTCTTATATTGGCTATGTCACTCAGGAAGTCCCGACAGCAGGAAAGAATTCATTAGAGATTGTTTTAAAGGAGGATACCAAAACCTTGGATGAAGTGGTGGTGATTGGTTACGGTACACAGCGTAAAGGTGATGTGACCAGTTCTGTAGCTAGTGTGAAAGCCGACAACTTTGTAAAAGGAGCCGTGAAAGATGTGGGACAGCTGATTCAAGGAAAAGTAGCCGGTCTGGCCATTACCAATCCTAACGGTGACCCGACGGGAAGTACTCAGATACGTCTTCGTGGTACAAATACCATTGGTGGAGCTAATACAGCTCCTTTGGTATTGATTGACGGAATTCCGGGAGAACTCGGTACAGTGGCTCCCGAAGATGTGGAGAGCGTGGACGTGCTGAAGGATGGTTCTGCTGCCGCTATTTATGGTACGCGCGGTACGAATGGTGTGATTTTAATTACTACCAAACAGGCTAAAGGAGTGGATATTAACCAGGTGGAGTATAATGGCTACGTCAGTACTTCTCTTATAGCCAAAAAGTTGGATATGCTGAATGCAGATGAGTTCCGTACCCTTTATCCTGACCAGGACCATGGGGCTGATACGGATTGGATTGATGAGATTAGCCGTACACCGGTTAGCCATGTTCATAACTTGTCATTGATGGGTGGCAATTCAAAGACTAATTATATTGCCAACTTGAACTATGCCTCTCGTCAAGGGATCATGAAAAAATCGGATTTCGAAAGTTTTCAAGGACGTATTGAGGTAACCCACCGTATGTTTGATGATAAGTTGAAGTTGAAATTCGGTTTGTTTGGTAAGAAAAACCAGATGGAATCTACAACTAGTGGGGGTAGTTTCAGAGGTTGGGTATATGGCCAGGCAACTCGTAGAAACCCGACTGATCCGGTAAGAAATGAGGATGGTACATGGAATGAGAATGTGAGCAAATTCGAATACGAGAATCCGTTGGCTTTGTTGTATGAGGCTGAAGGAAATGTAAAAAAGACGCAGTTGCGTTACAATGGAAATATTGTTTATAATCCTATCAAAGATTTGACTCTTTCTGCCGTATTCTCTTATATTCGTGACAATATGAACCGTGGCTACGGTGAAACTTTGAACCATATTTCTGCTTTGCGTGATGGATTGGCTGGTTGGTCTTCGGTAGGTGCTTATACCAAGATGGAGAAGTTGATGGAACTTACTGCACAATATAACAAAGAAATCGGTGCGCATAAATTTAGTGTCTTGGGTGGTTATAGCTACAATGAAACAGACTTTGAAGAGCTTTGGATTGATAACTATGGTTTTCAGGATGATTATTTTGGCGGATGGCATAATATTGGCATTGGTTCTGCTTTGAAAGACGGTAAAGCGAATATCGGCTCAAAGAAAACTCCTACAAATTTGATCGGTTTTTTTGGGCGGGCTACCTATTCGTTCAAGAATCGTTATTTGTTGATGGGAGCTCTTCGTTATGAAGGAGCCAGCCAGTTATGGGGTACTGATAATGCATGGGGGCTTTTCCCATCTATATCTGTAGGATGGAGAATTACCGAAGAAGCATTTATGAAGAATCAGAAGATATTTGATGATTTGAAACTTCGTGTGGGATATGGTGTGACGGGTTCACAGCCTAAAGATCCTTTCCTGGGGGTGGCTATGTTGAAATACGGCTCGTATGCTTTTGTAAATGGGAATGGGGTACAGACCATTGTTCCGGCATCCAATCCTAATCCTGATTTGAAATGGGAGGAAAAGAAAGAAACCAATATTGGTTTGGACTTCGTTTCATGGGGTGGCCGTTTGTCCGGTTCTATTGATTATTATAACCGTGATGTGGATGGCTTGATATACGAATATGGAGTACCGACTCCTCCGAACTTGTATAATAAGACGATGGCCAATGGGGGTACAATGAGAAACCGTGGTGTGGAAGTGTTGGTAACTGTGGTTCCTGTTCAGAATAAAGATTTTGAATGGAGCACTACCGGAACATTCTCTTTGAACTCTAATAAGCTAATCAGTTTGTCTGGCAGCATCTTTAAGTCGGATTATGACTATTTTAATACGGGTACAGTGGAATACTCCGGTCAGGTAGCCGATTCTCACAGAGTACAGGTAGGTGAAAGCATCGGTAATTTTTATGGCTTTAAAGTAGTAGATGTGGACAGTGAAGGTCGTTGGATCTACGAAGACAGGAATGGTGAGTTGGTGAACTATAAAGATTTTACTCATGCTCCCGAAGATAAGCATGTTATTGGTAACGGTCTTCCTAAATGGTATGCGGGATGGAACAATACTCTTCGTTATAAAAACTTCGACTTGAATGTGACGATGCGTGGCGCGTTTGGTTTCCAGATAATCAATGGTGGACGTATGAATTATGAGAATGTAAAAAACAGCCGTTTTGAAAATCGTTTGAAGTCTGTGAATGACTTGGTATTTGGCAAGCATACGTTGAGTCCGGAAGTGGAACCGGAATTCAATAGCTATTATGTAGAAGATGGTGACTACTGGAAGATTGACAATATCACTTTGGGATATAGCTTCGGTCAGGTAGGTAAATATATAAAGTCACTCCGTATTTATGGTTCGGTATTGAATGCTTTGACTATAACCGGATATAAAGGTATTGATCCGGAAGTATCAACAGATGGTTTGACTCCGGGGTATGATACACGTGACAGATATCCGAGTGTGCGCTCATTTACTTTCGGCGTTAATGTGAAATTTTAATGAACTAAAAAGGAATTGAAGATGAAAACAAATATAAAATTATGGACAATGGGACTGATGACAGCCGCATTGTTGGGAAATACAGCTTGTACTGATTTACTGCATGAGAGCTATGGACAGGTAGTGTCTGAGGATTACGTACCGAAAACGGAGGAAGATGTCAGTTATCTGGTAAATGCCGCTTATATACCTTGGCGTGAAACGTTGCTGCAATGGAACGGAGTGGTTCGTGCACAGGAATTGTGTGCGGATCAAGATGTTCTTCCTGCCCGTGATGGTATTGGATGGGTAGACGGTTATATCTATAAAAGATGGCATCAGCATACTTGGACTACCGAGGATGACGGTGTGCTTCAAGGATGGGAACGTACGTACAATGGTGTGAATACCTGTAACCGTATTTTATCTCAGATAGAAGAAGGTGTGATCAGTGTGGATGGAGAAACGAAAGAAAAGTTGATTGCCGAATTGAAAGTACTGAGGGCTTCATATTATTATATTTTGATTGATTTGTATGGTAATGTGCCCATTGTGACAGATTTTAAAGATACTTCTTTGCCGCAACAGTCTACTCGTAAAGAGGTCTTTGACTTTATTGTGAAAGAAATAACGGAGAATATGGATTTGTTGTCCGAAACGCCGAGAGGTTATTATTATGGACGTTTCAATAAGTGGGCGGCTCATACATTGCTGGCCAAAATGTATTTGAATGCTGAAGTTTGGTCGGGTACTGCTCAATGGCAGAAATGTATTGACGAGTGTGATATCGTGATTAATTATGCCGAGAAGTCCGGAGAATATGCATTGGAGAATAATCAGAAGGATGTTTTTGTAACGCATAATGAGAATTCTAAAGAAATTATCTTTGCATTGCCGTTTGATGAAATTTATGTGACAGGATGGAATGATTTTGATTTTCATATGTACACTTTAGCACCTGAGAATCAAGATACTTACCAATTGACTGCACGTCCTTGGGGAGGCGTGTGCGCAGTGCCTCAGTTTATTAATTCTTTTGATGAGGATGATGCACGTTTAGAGGATAACTATATTCAAGGTCAGCAATATACCTATTCCGGTGAAATCTTGAAGCGTAGTATTGATGGAAAACCATTGATTTATACGGTAGATGTCCCCTCTATTGATCAGTCGGATGTGGATGATGGGTTCCGTTGGGGTAAATTTGAATATGCCACCGGTATAACCAACCGTTTGAGCAATGACTGGCCGTTGTTACGATATGCGGATGTATTGATGATGAAAGCGGAGTCATTGATGCGTTTGGGCAAATCGGGAGCAGGTGCTTTGGTGACTCAGGTACGTGAACGCGCCTTCAAGAATGAACCTGAAAAAGCGCAAGTTACAGACGCGGAACTGATGGGAGGAAGTGTATATGATTATGGTCGGAGAGATAGTTATAAGACAGAACATGATGGAGGAACGGATATTAAATATGGTCGTTTCCTTGATGAGCTTGGTTGGGAGTTTTGTCAGGAAGGACGCCGCCGTCAGGACATGATTCGTTTTGGCATCTTCACTACAAAAGCTTGGTTCTCTCATGATAAGAGTGATGAAACCAAAAATCTGTATCCTATTCCAAATAAAGTATTGTTGACCAATAGTAATCTGAAACAGAATCCGGGATATTCTAAATAGTATTTATTGGATGTTTTTTTAAGGATGAAAAGGTTGTTTTTTCTTTTCTACATTAAATTAGAAAGAATTATGAGTAAAAAGATTTCAATAATTTTGTTGCTCCTCTGTCTGGGATTATTTTCCCAGGCACAGAGCTATCAGAAAATATCGCAAGGAGTTAAGACTACTGTACAAGGTATGGATGTTGAAGTGGCATTTTATTCTCCATCCATTGTCCGGGTTTATAAGACACCGGAGGGAAGTTCGTATGACAAGAAGAGCCTTGTAGTAATGAAAGAGCCTGAGGAGACCTTTGTGGAGTTTGCAATGAATAAAGAGTATATTCGTTTAAAGTCGGATGTATTACAAGTAGAGGTAAATTCATCTACAGGTGGAATCAATTTCTATGATGCAACCGGAAGGGTGTTGTTAAAAGACAAGGATTATGGAACACAGTTCACCCCGTTTGATGATGCGGGTACTTTTTCTTACAATGTCCGGCAGGCTTTTTTATTAGATAAGGATGAAGTGATTTATGGATTGGGGCAACAACAGACTGGAAAAGTGAATCAGCGCAATCAAAAACTTTTTCTTCGTAACAAGAATATGAGTATCTGTATTCCTTTTATTCATTCAGTGAAAGGTTACGGACTTTATTGGGACAATTATTCCCCAACTATGTTTACGGATAATCCGCAAGAAATGTCATTCGATTCTGAAGTGGGCGATTGTGCCGACTATTATTTCATTTATGGTAGCAATGCGGACGGCGTGATAGCCGGAGTCCGTGATTTGACCGGGCAGGCTCCTCTTTATCCGCTGTGGACACTTGGATTCTGGCAGTGCCGCGAGCGTTATAAGAGTCCGGATGAACTGTGCGAAGTGGTTGATGAATACCGTGATCGGAAAGTTCCTTTGGATGGAATCATTCAGGATTGGCAGTATTGGGGATGTGATTCTAACTGGAACTCCATGAAGTTCCAGAATCCTCGCTATATTAATAAGATGGGCGACAAAGAATACATGAAATATCTTCCGAATGGTGAGAATCCGGATGCACGTTATGGTACTCCAAGAATAAAAAGCCCTCAAGAAATGATTGACTATATACACAAGCGGAATGCGCATATCATGATTTCTGTATGGGCCTCTTTTGGTCCGTGGACAGAGATGTATCATAAGATGGACAGTCTGAATGCTTTGCTTCATTTTGAGACTTGGCCGCCTAAAGCCGGAGTGAAACCTTACGATCCGTTCAATCCTGTAGCAAGAAGTATTTATTGGAATGAAATGAAAAAGAATATCTTTGATCTAGGTATGGACGGCTGGTGGTTGGATTCTACCGAACCCGATCATCTGGAGATTCAAGATAAAGATTTTGATACAAAAACTTATTTAGGTTCTTTCCGAAGAGTTCACAATGCTTTTCCTTTGATGTCCAATAAAGGTGTTTATGAGCACCAGCGTGCTACCACTTCCGACAAGCGGGTATTCTTACTTACCCGTTCTTCATTCTTGGGACAGCAGCGTTATGCTTCACATTCATGGAGTGGAGATGTCGTTTCTACTTGGGAAGTGATGCGCAAGCAACTGGCAGCTGGCCTGAATTATTCTTTGTGTGGTATTCCTTACTGGAACACTGACTTGGGAGGATTTTTTGCTTGGAAATATAATAATGATGTTAATAATATTGCTTATCATGAGTTACACGTCCGTTGGTATCAGTGGGGAGCTTTCCAACCTATCATGCGTTCTCATAATTCCAGTCCTGTTGCTGTAGAGATCTATCAGTTCGGCGATAAAGGTGATTGGGCTTATGATGCATTGGAGAAATATACCCATTTGCGTTATCGCTTATTACCTTATTTATATAGTACTACTTGGGAAGTAACAAATAAGGCAGGCAGCATTATTCGTCCTTTGGTGATGGATTTTCCGAAAGACAAGAAAGTACTTGATATGGATACGGAGTATATGTTCGGACGTAGTTTTTTAGTACGTCCGGTAACTGATTCTCTCTATACATGGCAGGATAAAAAACAGAATGGTTATCAGAAAAATATGCGGAAAATAGAGAAAACGGATGTATATTTGCCTGAGGGAAGTAACTGGTTTGATTTCTGGACTGGGGCAAAGTTGGCTGGTGGCCAAACCATACAGCGTGAAGTACCTATTGATATCATGCCTGTTTATATCCGTGCCGGTTCTATAATTCCTTGGGGACCTGCGGTGCAGTATGCCACAGAAAAAAGTTGGGATGACCTGGAGATTCGTGTTTATCCGGGTGCTAATGCAACTTTTATTCTTTATGAGGATGAGAACGATAATTACAATTATGAAAAGGGAGTTTATTCTACTATCACTTTCCGTTGGGATGATAGTAACCGTACTTTGCACATCAGCGACCGTGAAGGAAGATATCCCGGAATGTTGGAAAAGAGGAAGTTCAAAGTAGTTCTCGTAAATCATAGATCAGGAGAAGGCGATAAACCATTGAAGGGAGGAAAGATGGTGAATTATACCGGTACAGCAATTGAGGTGAAACTTTAGAATGTTCATATTGAATATCCAGCAGAATAAATAAAGAAACGATAAAATACATTATGAATTTACTTAAAACCATTTTATCCACTTCCGTTTTTGCTATAGCTTCTGTA
>OGYR01001083.1_pt1 | contig 10538 bp, 9 predicted proteins | sample 1576661 | NCBI WGS metagenome assembly OGYR01 (sample SAMEA3541490, study PRJEB24748) | human gut metagenome | biome: human gut; feature: human-associated habitat; material: faeces | place: China | collected 2012
GGGGTGGCTGATCTGAAATTCTTCATGTTCAGACTGGCTAGGCTATACGCTTAAAGGAAAGCTTGCCAACCGGAAAAATCCGCTGCCCCTGGAAAAAGCAGCATAGCCAAAAGAAAATATAACAGAACTGTAAAATATAAAAGAGGTTGTGCCAACGTTTTGACACAACCTTAGCAGATTACTATTCAGCTGATACCTATTCTGAAAGATGTAAACAACTTGTTTCTTAGATAGCCTTATAAATATTCTACTACTTATTACAGTTCATTTAGAAATGTTATTCTCACTTTTATTCCTCCGCTTTTTCACTTGCTCCACTGCTTCAGATATGATTCCCTTGTTTTCAAAACGCTGCGTGTAATTGGTGTAATCCGGGTGAATACGTTCGTAAGTTGGGTCAGTGAATAAGGGACTCGTAATAATGTGGTCCGCAGTCGAACGGTTACAGCAGAAAACAATATTTTCAACTCCAGCCAGTCTGGTCAATGCTTTCACATCCGTATCATGCGGCTGTAGTGTCATCGGATCTGTAAAAAAGAACAGATAGTCTATTTCTCCTTCTACGATCCGCGAACCAATTTGCTGGTCACCTCCTAAAGGACCAGATTTCATGATTGTTATACTCCATTTGATTTCAGGATGTTTTTCTTCAAGGGCTTTTTTAATTAGTGTACCGGTTGTACCCGTACAATAGAATTTATGTCCTATCAGACGTTCCGAGTTCCAGAGAACCCACTCTATCATGTCTTTTTTCATTGCATCGTGTGCAACAAGTCCAATTCTACGAACAATTGTTTCCATAAAGCTAAATTATTTTATTTTTATATGATAATTATAATAACAAAAAAACTAATTCTATTGAAGGCCGGAGGATGACCGGATAAATCTGAGCAATTCTTTGTTTGCCTGGCTATCCATGACGGTTTCCCGTTTTTCTTCAAAAAGATTGAGTGTTGTGGAGCATTCCCCACAGATGTCAATGCCCACTACCTGTTCTTTCTGAAGAATAACAGCCAGCAGTTTCTCCAATTCCCATAAGCTGAGAGAACCTTGATCCCAGTTTGTTGCTGCCGAAGCCGGCTTCAAGACATCCTTGTCTATGGAAATGTAAACCGGTCCGTTGATATGTCCGGAAGAAAAGTTCTGCCAACCCTCTTCGTGCATGAGCGTAGTTTCACTGTAAAACCGAACTTGTCTTTCATATCCTTTCGGCACAGCCTGTATCAGTTTGTCTGAAGCACCTACGATAATTACTTTCTTGCAGTTGTTGTTATGGTCCAATATATCCTTTACCCAACTTCCGCAAGAAAGTATGTTGTCAAACAACGGTGGCTGCATATCGGGATGGTGGTCGAACACAATCAGCGAAAACGGAGTTTCAAGTTTGTCTGTCCAGAATTTAGTCAAATAATGATAATTGCCTGAATCGATGAAATGGACTCCCTCCGCCGGATAATCAGCAATCATCCCCTTCAAAGCCAAAGCCCCCTCCCTATCACAGTAGCCATCTGTACCATAAAGATGACGACAATCCAGCCATATAAATTTATTGTTCCGGGCAAACGCCTCGTAGTCATACACTCCCGTGAAGTTCATGATGATGATCGGCCATGCTATCCGTTTATCTGTTTTTTGATTTTGCCCGCTCATACGTTGTTTTTGCATATCCTTTTACTGTTCATTAAAACCATCGTACATAACAGAAATCTTGTCGGTGAGGTAACAAAGCATTCTTGGGATACATACGGAAGGCCTGCTTGAAGCTTCCAGCGTTGAAAATACCGGATGTCGCCTTAAAGGTATATAAATTCTCATTCTTGGAAACCGGCAAAAGGGGAATAACCTCATATATGTGATCCTGACCGTCTTCACGCCTGATAATGACCGATTCTATTCCGATTGCGTCATCCAGGCCTTTCTCATCAACGACAACCGTCACCTCATATTCCTTTCCGGCTTCAACCGTGGCATTCAGCCCATTCCCAGCCTCTATGGATTTGATTTCTATGGCATCCCATCTGCTTCGGACGTTTGCTTTCCAGTCAGCCATCATTTTCGCCTTCGCAAAGTTGTCGGCTGCCAGAATGTGGAAATGCTCTGACAGCTTGTTATAGAACCTGTCATAGTAGTCGTCCAACTGTCTTTTCATGGTAAAATGGGGAGCGATTTGTGCGATTGAGTTCTTGATATACTTGCCCCAGTCTTCCGAATAGTTCTTCCCCCCATACTCGTAATACAGTGGCAGGATGTCATGCTCCAACAAATAATAGATGGCTTCGGCATCCAGCTGGTTTTGGTACTGTTCATTCTGATAAGTCCTTTTATCAGTCAGTGCCCATCCAGCATCCTTACGGTATCCTTCATACCACCAACCGTCCAGCACGGAGAAATTAAGCACACCGTTCATCAATGCCTTCTCGCCCGACGTACCCGAAGCTTCTGCCAACCGCGTAGGGGTGTTCATCCAGATATCCACCCCCGAGATAAGATGGCGTGCCAGGTCCATGTCGTAATTCTCCAAGAATATGATTTTACCTAAAAATTCCGGACGCCGGGATATTTCCACGATTTGCTTGATCAGCCCCTGCCCGGCACCGTCATTGGGATGGGCTTTTCCTGCAAAGATGAACTGTACCGGATATTTCGGATTATTCACAATCCTGGCAAGTCGGTCTATATCCGTGAACAGAAGATGAGCCCTCTTATATGTAGCAAAACGGCGTCCGAAGCCTATTAGAAGAGCATCGGGATTGAATCTCTCAAAAATGGAAACGCTCAATGCCGGATCAACCTGACTCCTGAGCCAGTCCTTGCTGCATTTGCTTTTGATATAGTCCAGCAATTTTGCTTTCTGTTTTAACCGGGTATTCCATATCTCTTCATCTGGGATGCCATAGACGGCCTCCCAGATTTTCTGATTGGACTGGTCGCAGAAAAAATTCTCATCAAAATTGTCCTTGAAAAGCTTTTTCCATTCTGCCGCACACCAGGTAGGCAGATGTACCCCGTTGGTTACATAACCCACATGGTTCTCTTCCGGTAAGTATCCCTGCCAGATCGGCGCAAACATTTGCTGGGATACCGATTTATGCAACTTGCTGACACCGTTTACCTCCTGGCAGGTCTTGCAGGCGAAGACAGACATGCAGAAACGTTCCTCCTTGTCTCCCGGATTGTGACGCCCGAGATCCATCAGGTTATCCCAGGTTATACCCAACTTGCCAGGATATCCCTTCATATATTTATTGAAAAGCCCTTCGTCAAAATAATCATGACCAGCGGGTACGGGAGTATGTACGGTATAAAGTGAGGAAGCACGTCCCAGCTCCATGGCCTGCCCGAAATTCAAGCCGCCATTTATGTAATCACAAAGCCGCTGGATATTGATCAGTGCGGCATGCCCCTCATTACAGTGATATACATCTTTCGTTATACCTAAAGCTCTCAGCGTTATCATCCCGCCTATGCCAAGCAGTATTTCCTGTTTTAGCCGATTCTCCCAGTCGCCTCCATACAGATGGTGAGTGATAGGGCGGTCAAACTCGCTGTTGAGTTCATTGTCCGTATCCAGCAGATAAAGGGGAATACGCCCCACACTGGCTTTCCAGACATTGGCATGTACCACAAAACTGTCGGCATAGGGGACGTGGATTACCAGTTGTTTCCCATCCGGTTGCATTACCTTTTCAATCGGGAGCTGCCCGAAATTCTGCGCTTTATAATTGACTGTCTGCTGGCCGTCCATGGAAAGCGACTGGTCAAAATAACCGTAACGGTACAAAAGTCCTATGGCACAAAGGTCCACATTGCTGTCCGACGCCTCTTTCAGGTAATCCCCCGCCAACATACCCAAACCGCCGGAATATATCTTAAGGACTTCATCCAAGCCGTATTCCATGCTGAAATAAGCTATTGACGGGCGCTGGTGATCCGGTTCCACATCGACGTATTTTTTGAAGGCGGAATAGACGGCATCCATTTTATAGACAAAGTTCTCATCATGTGCCAGCGCTACAAGCTTCTCATAATTTATCCGCTCCAGAAACAATACCGGATTCTGTTCCACCTCTTTCCAAAGTTCCGAATCCAAATCACAATACAGTTTCTTTGCGTCATCATTCCATGTCCACCAGAGATTATGTGCGATTTCTGCAAGTTTCCGCAGTTCTGCAGGAAGATGTGAACCTACTGTAATCTCCCTCCACTGAGGGGTATTTACATTATAACTTGAATATTCCATGACATTTTAATTAAATAAGTCCTAATCTTTATTCAGTCCTTTTATTATTTTTCGTTTACCGACAATCCATACCGTATCATTCTCCTTGAAAATTGTATCAGGATCTGGATTCATAATATTCACGGTACTCCTCTCTATTCCGATAATGATGCTATCCGATATGTCTGCCCGGATCGTCTTTCCGATCAATGGTGAACCTCCTTCGACAGGAAATTGCCCTATTTCCATCTCATCCTGCGAGGATGTTCCGTTCCCGTTCCTTTCTACCTTCTTTTGCTCCATGGATGTCCGGAAGCTTTCCAACTGCCGGTCCGTACCTACGACCGTAACCTTGTCATATGGATAGAGATGTTCTTCCCCTTGTGGTATATCCAGGCGTTTTTCTCCACGGGTGATTGAAATCACATTTATCTGAAACAAGGTGCGCAAGCTGCTTTCTTTTAATGTTCTGCCCACATATATGGAATCAGGGGATACTGTGAAATCCGCCAAATGTAATTCCTTGAACGGGATATTGCTGCCAAGGGTGGAGCCTGTATCACTTTCTGTAGAAAGTACATTCCCGTCCGTCCCCTGAAAGTTTGCCATAAATTGTCTCTCTATAGTCAGCGACCGTTTCTTGATCCGCTTGGAAAAATAAATGACGGCAATGATAATGGAAGAGACTACCAACCCGGCTCCCAAGGCAACATTGAAAAGATGGGTGATGATACTCATCATGATAATAGTGCAGATCAGTATTTTGACAAGTACTATTGATACCAAAGGCCCTCTGTTGAACTTGTTGTCCGTCCAGAGTTTACGGAACTCGGTTGAATTGTTCCTTTTCATGATGATGGCCCATAGAAACGGGGATATGACAAGAAAGATGATGAAGCCCAACAAGTTCCCTTCCATTCCCGGCAGACTTTTCCTAATCAAAGGATGCACATAGGAAAAATATAAAGTGATGAAAAAAACGCATACGACCAGATAGAGTGTGACAGACACCAGCATAGACCGGATCAGTTTATGCCAAGTCCCCTGGTGTTTTACAGTCATTGCCCCGGACGTATAGTGTACGAGATAATCTTTCAGGGATTCAGGCATGTGGATGTCTATAAACCGGTATGCTGGTTCCGAAAGCCGTATCATATAGGGGGTAAGAAAAGTCGTTATGACAGATACTGCCACTATGACCGGATAGAGATACTTGTCCGTAACATTCAGACTGACGCCTAAAGATGCGATGATGAATGCGAATTCACCGACCTGTGTCAGTGAAAAGCCGGACTGTATGGCAATTTTCAACGGCTGGCCGGAAAGCAAGACACCAAAGCTCCCGAACAGGACCTGACCGGACAGTACCAGCAATGTCAGGATGAGAATAGGGACGGCATATTCCCACATCATGGCAGGATCGATCATCATTCCTACCGACACGAAAAATATGGAAGCGAACAGGTCTTTTACCGGCTGTACGATATGTACGATTTTTTCCGCTTCAACGGTCTCTGCCAGCAGGGACCCCATGACAAAGGCTCCCAATGCGGCAGAAAATCCCGCTTTTGTCGCAATCATCACCATTCCCAGGCAAAGTCCCAGAGAGGTTATCAATAAAATCTCGTTGCTGGTGAAACGGCGTATCTTCTTCAGCAGGGTAGGTATCAGATAGATACCCAATGTCGACCAGAAAATAAGGAAAGCGGCCAGCTTCAATATACTTTCCAGCATCTCCTTCCCTTCAAAATGTTTGCCTACCGCCAACGTGGAAAGAACAACCATCATCACTACAGCCACCAGATCTTCGATAACAAGAATCCCCAAGACAATGCCAGTGAATTTCTGTTGGAGAAGTCCCATATCATTGAAAGCCTTGAATACGATGGCCGTGGACGACATGGACAACATTCCACCCAGAAAAATACTGCTCATGTGGGAGAACCCCATTGCATTCCCCGCTGTATAACCTATGAACATCATGCCACATACAATAGTGACAGTGGCAACGATAGCCGTAATGCCCACATTTATCAATTTCTTGAACGAAAAGTCCAGTCCCATCGCGAACAGCAGAAAAATGACACCGATGTCCGCCCATATTTTGATATTGGCAGGATCGGAAACAGTCGGGACCAGGGAAACGGAAGGACCCGCCATAATACCGGCTACAATGTAGCCCAATATGACCGGTTGCTTCAGCCACTTGAAAATGACGGTTACAATACCGGCAATAATCAGAATTATGGCAAGATCCGATATTAAGGGAGCAACTTCTGACATGTTGACGGCTATTTTATATCGATAATTCGTTAAGGACCCGGATCAGGCTTTTGTCAATAGTCTTGTCCTTTTTGATTGCCTGGACAAAAGGAACATAAACAATCTCGTTGTTCCGTATGCCTATCATAACATTCCGCTGGTCTTCCATTAAGGCCTGGATTGCGGCTTCACCCAGCCGGCTTGCCAGTATACGGTCATTGGCACTCGGAGTACCACCCCGTTGCAGATGGCCCAAGATAGAAACCCTGACATCATACCCGGGATATTCCTTCTTTACCCGGTCGGCGTAATATATGGCACCTCCATTCTTGTTTTCAGGACTTTCGGTCACAATTACGATGCTGCTGTTTTTCGTCTTTCTGAATCCGCGCCCGATGAATGTTTCCAACTGGTCCACGTCCGTCCTGTCCTCCGGGATGATGGCCGCTTCAGCACCGGAAGCTATTGCGCTGTTTTGTGCCAGGAAGCCCGCATCACGCCCCATTACTTCGACAAAGAAGATACGGTCATGGGAGGTTGCCGTGTCCCTGATTTTATCCACGCATTCCACAATGGTGTTCAATGCCGTATCATATCCTATGGTAAAATCGGTACCATATAGGTCATTGTCAATGGTGCCGGGCAATCCTATGCACGTCACATCATACTCCTCCGCAAAGATACGGGCTCCCGTCAGGGAACCGTCTCCACCGATAATTATCAAAGCATTGATGTTCTCTTTCTGTATGACCTTATAAGCTTTCTTGCGTCCTTCGGGAGTGGTGAAAGTCTCGGAGCGAGCTGTTTTCAGTATGGTGCCTCCCCTCTGGATAATGCTACTTACATCTTCCGTCGTGAGTTCTTTCACTTCACCGGCAATCAGCCCCTCGTAACCTCTATAAATTCCTTTCACTTTAAATCCGTTAAAAATGGCGGCGCGGGTCACGGCACGGATAGCCGCGTTCATTCCTGAAGCATCCCCTCCGGAAGTCAGAATTCCAATATACTTGTTATCCATAATTTGTTTTTTATATTTTAATTAATCAGGCAAAATCAGAAAGCAACTGTTTTAGCCTTTTTCTGCTATAAAAGATACGGCTTTTTATCGTACCCAGTGACACTCTTATCTTTGCGGCTATTTCCCGATATTTGACTCCGGTACAACATAAAAACGACATAATGTGCTTTAGGCAATGTTTTAAGGGCTTCCCTTATCTCTTTTGCATCATGCCCGTTATCCACGAAAATGAAAGAGTCGTCCCTTAACAGGAAATGATATTTAGGTTCTGATAATACATATAAATTCCCTCGTATTTTCTTTGTCCGGCAATTATTGATAAATGCATTGCGCATGATGGTATACATCCAGCCTTTAAAATTCGTACCGGAATCAAACTTATCCTTATTATCCAACGTCCTCAACATTGTTTCCTGCAACAAGTCTTCTGCTTCATCCTTGTCAGCAGTCAGTTTATATGCAAAACAATGCAGTTCATTCTGAAGGGCTACCAGCGCTTTATCGAAATCAAATCCTCTCATTATATTTATTTTGGAATTCAAATATCCGGGTGAAGGCATTCCCTGATAATAAGAAATGCCTTCTGTAGAGTCTCATCAAGATATCTTATTTGACATCAATAGTTTTGGTGGTTTCCTGAACCTTCTTATCTACGACTTTGGGAATATCGATAAACAGGACCCCGTGTTCCACTTTGGCCGAAATTTTATCTTTTTCCACATTATCCGGCAGCAGGATACTCTGCTGGAATCGGGAATAGGAGAATTCACGGCGCAAGTATTTTCCGTCTTTCTTCTCCTCCTTTTTCTCGTCCTTTTTTTCCATGCAGATTACCAGATTGTTGCTTTCATCCACACTTACCTTAAAATCATTCTTGGTCATTCCCGGAGCTGCCAGTTCTACCTTGTAGTCCTTTTCATTCTCAATCACATTGATGGCTGGAGCCGTAGCGTTTGCTCTTGCCATCCATTCATTGTCAAAGGAATCGTTAAAAATACTCGGTAACCAATTCTGGTTTGTTTTTACAGGTACCATTTTTACCTCCTCTTTAAAAGTTAATAATTAAAACTTAAAAAAAAGCATCTGCTTGATAGACAGATTTTTATTTTTTAGCCATCCCTTGTTTGGCCACAGCTTCTGCCCGTTTCCGTATCTCTTCCGGGTTTCCAAGGTAGTAGTCCTTGACAAGAACCAGCCTGTCGTCAAATTCAAAGACATAAGGAACTGCCGTAGGCAGGTTCAGGTTGGAAATATCCGTATCGGAAATTCCTTTGAGATGCTTGATGATTCCGCGCAGGCTGTTACCATGGGCGACTACCAGCAGGCTGTCCTTATACATCAATGCGGGAAAGATGATGCATTTCCAGTAAGGCATGACACGCCCAATAGTATCTTTCAGGGATTCCGTACGGGGAAGTTCCCTATCTGGTACACCGGCATAGCGGATATCCATGCCCGGATTACGGGGATCATCTTTGCCTACCGGAGCGGGAGCCACGTCATAGCTTCTTCGCCAGATGTGTACTTGTTCTTCACCATATTGGACCGCTGTTTCACTCTTATTCAGTCCCTGAAGCATGCCGTAATGCTTCTCGTTCAGCCGCCAGGTCTTTTCAACCGGAATCCAGTCTTCATCCAGCCGGTCCAAGACACAGTTCAACGTTTTTACGGCACGTTTCAAGTAAGAAGTGTAAGCTGCCTCAAAAGAAAATCCAGCCTCCCGTAATGCATCGCCTGCCTTGCAGGCTTCTTCAACTCCTTTCTCGCTTAAATCCACGTCCGTCCATCCAGTAAAACGGTTTTCTTTGTTCCATAGGCTTTCGCCATGACGTAATAACACTATTCTTTTCATGGATACTTCTTCTTTATGCAATGGTTATTGAAGAATCCAGATATACGTCCTGAATGGTGTTCAGAAGTTGAACTCCGTCTTTCATCGGTTTCTGGAAAGCCTTACGACCGCTGATCAGCCCCATACCACCTGCACGCTTATTTACTACTGCCGTTACGACAGCATCATGCAGGTCGGATTCCCCATGGGATTCACCGCCCGAGTTAATCAATCCGACACGTCCCATATAGCCATTCGCCACCTGATAACGGCAAAGGTCTATCGGATGGTCAGTGGTCAGTTCCGAATACATACACTCGTTTGTCTTTCCGAATCCGATAGCCTTGAAACCGCCGTTATTGGATGGGAGCTTCTGCTTCACGATATCGGCTTTAATGGTAACCCCGATATGGTTGGCTTGTCCTGTCAAGTCGGCAGCGGCATGATAGTCGGTACCATCCTTTTTGAAGCTGCTGTTTCTCAAATAGCACCACAGAATAGTAGCCATTCCCAGTTCGTGGGCATATTCAAAAGCCTGTGACACTTCCACTATCTGGCGGCGGCTTTGTTCCGAACCGAAATAAATGGTAGCACCGACAGCTACGGCTCCCATGTTCCATGCCTCTTTCACCGTACCGAACATTACCTGGTCGTAGCTGTTCGGATAAGTCAGCAACTCATTATGGTTCAGCTTGACGATAAAAGGTATCTTGTGTGCATATTTGCGTGCCACGGCGCCCAACACACCGAATGTGGATGCCACGGCATTACACCCTCCTTCAATGGCCAGCTTTATGATGTTTTCGGGATCGAAATAAAGCGGATTGGGGGCGAAAGACGCTCCTGCAGAATGTTCTATGCCCTGGTCTACAGGCAGAATGGATACATAGCCCGTATTGGCCAGACGTCCATGTCCGTATAAAGCCTGCAAACTTTCCAATGTACGGATATTCCTGTCGGAATTCATCCATACCTTATCTATCATATCCGGTCCCGGAATATGGATAAGTTGTTTGTCTATCGTCTTACATGTATGGTTCAGGTAGTACTCAGCCTCTCCTCCCAATAAATCTACTATTTTCATTTTATTTATTTTTATTGATTATTCTGGTTTATGACTCCCGTTCACCCAGTTTTGCATCCATAAAAAGGATGCATTTTCAGCATCAAAAACTTTGTAAAATTCATCAATAATACAAAATAATTCT
>OGYR01001086.1_pt1 | contig 10498 bp, 9 predicted proteins | sample 1576661 | NCBI WGS metagenome assembly OGYR01 (sample SAMEA3541490, study PRJEB24748) | human gut metagenome | biome: human gut; feature: human-associated habitat; material: faeces | place: China | collected 2012
GCGCCTTGGCCGTCGAGAACATCTCGCCCACGCCAATGGCAAATGCCAGCGACGTGTCCTTGACCAGTGTGATGATCTCGTTGCCCATCGGGGGCAGGATGCGCTTGATGACCTGCAGCAGCGTGACTTTGAAGAAGATCTGCGTTTTCGTCATGCCCAGCACCTCCCCGGCCTCGGTCTGGCCTTTGGGCACTGCCTCGATGCCGCCGCGATAGATCTCCGAGAAGTAGCAGGCATAGTTGATGGCAAACGCCACCACGGCTGCCACCATCCGCCCGCCGGAGCCGGAGGGCCAGGGGTTGCTCATCCCCAGCAGACCGGGGCCAAGGTAGATGACGATGATCTGCAGCATCAGCGGGGTGCCGCGGATGATCCAGACGAAGGTCTTGACCGCGGCGCTCAGCGGCTTGCAGCGGCTCATGGAGCCAAACGACACCACAAGGCCCAGCGGCAGCGCGAACAGCAGCGTCAGGGCAAACAGCTCACAGTTGAGCAGGAATGCGCCGGATAGGCGCCCAAGAATCACAGACACAAAAACACACCCATCAATTTTTTGTACTTCCAACAGGAAACCGCCCCGGAATGGAGCGGCTTTCTGCATTGCGGTCTACGATCAGTCGGCCAGCGCCAGCTCGTACTTTTCGGCCAGTGCGCTCAGGGTACCGTCGGCCTTCAGCGCATCAAACGCTTCATCGACGGCCGCTGCGGCATCGCTGCCCTTGCGGAAGGCCACGCCGTACTCCTCGGCGTTCAGCTCATCGACGATCTTCAGGTCTGCGTAGTCGGTGCCCTCACCGATCATCGCGTTGGCCAGGGTCAGGTCCAGCACAGCGGCATCTGCGGTACCGGCGGCCACCTCCATCAGGCAGTCGGTCTGGACGCTCTTGGAGATGTAATCGGCCTGCGACAGGCTTGCATCGTCTGCAATGGCCGATTCACCGGCGGAACCGGCTTCTGCGACCACAGTCTTGCCCACGAGGTCCGCCGTAGAGGTGTACTCCGTGCCGTCCTTCACGACCACGACCTGTGCGTTCTTGGCGTAGGGCTTGGTGGTGGCGGTGTTCTCCTTGATCTCATCGGTCAGGGTCAGGCCATTCCAGATGCAGTCGATGCTCTTGGCGTCCAGCTCGACCACTTTGGTGTCCCAGTTGATCTCCACGAACTCCGGCTCCACGCCCAGCTTCTCGCAGACGGCGGTGGCCAGTTCGGTATCAAAGCCGGTGAAGTTGCCCTCGTCATCGGTGTAGTTCATCGGTGCATACACCGTGTAGCCAATGACCATCTTGCCCTTGCCCTGAATGTAGGCCAGGTCGCTGTCGGCCGAAGCGGATGCAGCAGAGCCTGCCGCAGAGCCGGATGCCGAAGCAGCCGTAGACGTAGATGCGGCCCCGCCGCAGGCTGCCAGACTGAGTGCCATCGCACCCGCCAAAAACATCGAAAGGAATCGTTTCATTCTCATCCCAAAGTCCTCCTCGAACGCCCTTGTTTTATCACTTTACCGTGATAAAGAGCTAAACTGTGCATCTAGGATACCGCATTTGGCACGATTTTGCAAGGGGGAAGGCCGATTTTTCGCACAATGCCGGAATGCGTTCTCTTTCCGGTGTGCTTTCTGTGCGAATCGCGCAAACAAAAAGAGCCTTTCCCTTTCGGAAAAAGCTCTTGTGAAGTGCTTTGCAGCGTTATTTGGTTCGCATCGCGTCCAGCGCAGCCTTTTGGAGGTCGGTCACCGAGATGGTGCACAGCGCCATCAGGTCGGCGTCCGAGCCGTCTGCCGGGATGGCGGCGACCTCCGCACGGGTCTTTCCTTTGAGGTAGCCGCAAAAGCCCTCGCTGTGCTCGTACCATTCCTTATTTAAGGAGGAAGCACCCCGCATCCCGTAGCGGTCGCCCTGTTCCAGCTTGGTCTCCACCTTGTCCGGCGCAGTGATGCCGCCATCGGCCGCCACCGTCAGGGCCGGTTCGGCCATGTCTGCCACGGCGCTGGTCACACGGCCCTCGGCGTCCAGCGTCAGGGCCACAAGGCTAATGTCGATCTCCGCGTTGACATCCCGGTCATCGGTGGCAGTCACATCCGAAGAGCCATTCACCGCCTCCACGCCCAGCGACACCCGGTCGCCTTTGGCCGCGCCCAGCCCCCTGGCATTGGAGCAGGCCTTGACCACCGCGTCGCGGTAACGGTCCACCGCGATGGTACAGCCGGCCAGCAGGTCAGCGTCTGTGGGCTTGCCGTCATTGTCCAGCTTCAGCAGGGACCCCTTCTCCGGCGTCCTGCCGGTCAGGTAGTCCGCGAAGGCATCCGCCTGTTCCGCCCAGCCTTTTTTCAGCGAAGAGGCCTCTGCCAGCGGGTAGTCCGCCCCTTTCTGCCGCTTGGTCCGGTAGTCGGTGGGCAGGTGCACCGCGCCGGTGCCGTCGGCCCCGATGGTCGTTTCCAGCTCATCCAGCTCCACGTCTGCGATCTTGCCGTCGCCATCCAGCAGCACTGCCGCAGCCGCCAGCCGGATGCTCCCGGTGCGGTCTTCGTCTTCCGTTTCCACGACGACACCGAGACCGGTCTTCCAGGCGGCGGTCGTCTGCGAGGCCGCGCCGCTCCCGCTCATGCTTCCAGAGCCGGACGACCCGGCGTTCGGTTTCCCGCAGGCAGCCAGCAGCAGGGCTGCTGCCAGCACACAGCCCCAAAGAGCCTTGCTTTTTCTCATAGATACGCTCCCTTTCCCGATGGGTTTGGAAGTAGTATATCCGGCAGGGTCCTTCTTATTCGTCAGCGGTTTTCCCCTCTCCGTCTCGCTTCGCTCGCCAGCTCGCCCTTCGGGGGAGCGGTCAACGCCATCAGGCGTTGTCGGAGAGGGTTTTACAGCAGTGGGCTCAGCAGCCGCAGGACGCTGTCCAGCAGGGTGCCCGGCAGAGAAGTCCGGCAGTCGGAAAGCTGCACCTCCCGGCACTGCGGCAGCGTGGCCAGCACATCCTCCCGCAGGGCGATGACCTGACTGTTGCTGTAAAGCAGCGCCCCGCACTCAAAGTGCAAAAACAAACTGCGGTAGTCCATGTTGATGCTGCCCACCACGGCCAGATGGTCGTCACTGACGTAGCATTTTGCATGGAGGAAGCCGGGGGTGTACTCGTAGATGCGGACGCCCGCCCGGAGGAGCGGCACATAGTAGGACCGGCTCAGCCGGAACACCAGCTTCTTGTCCGGGATGCCAGGCAGGACCAGCCGGACATCCACGCCGCGTTTGGCGGCGGTCTTCAGGGCATCCAGCATCTCCTCACCCACAGCAAGATAGGGCGTGTAGATATACACATACCGCTGCGCCTGGGCCAGGATGTTCAGGTAGACCGTCTCGGCCAGCGGCTCTTCGTCCAGCGGGCTGTCGGTGTAGGGCTGAACGACGCCGTCCGAACTTTCCGGCAGGTGGGTCGGCGCAAAGGGTGCGTAGTCCGTCTCCTGCGGGCGGAAGGCGTTCCAGCAGTTGAGGAAGATGACGGTAAAATTCCAGACCGCCGCCCCTTCCAGCCGGATGGCGGCGTCCTTCCAGTAGCCGAAGCGTTGTTCGGCGTTGATATATTCGTCCGCGAGGTTCACACCGCCGGTGTAGGCCACATTGCCGTCGATGACCACGATCTTCCGGTGGTCGCGGTGGTTCATCACCAGCGACACCAGCGGCACCACAGGGTTGAACGGGATGCAGCGGATATGGCTGCGCTCCATCCGGATGACGAAGTCGCTGGGCAGGCCCAGCAGACTGCCGAAATCATCGTAGATCATCCGCACATCCACGCCCTCGGCGGCTTTCCGCTTGAGGATGGCCTCAATGCCGTCCCACATCGTGCCCGACTTTACAATGAAGAATTCGAGAAAGATAAATTTTTCCGCCCGTTCCAGGTCTTCCAGAAGCCTGGGGTACATGGCCTCGCCGCAGGGGAAATAGTGAGCGGCGGTGTGCTTCCACGCCGGGTAGGGGCCGTAGGTCTCCACGTAATGGCTCAGGTTTTTTTCCACGCGGTCCAGCGTGTCGGTCTGGTCCGGCCGGGGCGCAAGATCGGCCGTGTGGGCCTGCTCCACCTTCCGCATCCGGGTGCGGAGCCCCTTAGCCGGAGCCTTGTTGCCAAAGGCCAGATACAGCGCCCCGCCCAGCAGCGGCAGCAGGCCGATGAGGACGATCCAGCCGATCTTATAGGCGCTGTTCTCGTCTTTCCGGACGAGGTAGAGCACGATGACGATGCTCAGCGCCTTGAGCAGGCCGTTCAGCCAGACCCGGCCCGCCGTAAAGGCCCAGAACGCCCAGAGCAGCCACAGCACCTGCAATGCCACCAGCACGATGGTGATGGTGGCACGGTTGAGGATGCGGCTAAAAAATTTAACGATCGGCAGTCTGAACACGCTGTACCTCCCCCGCCGCTGCGCGGCCCTTTAAGATGGAGTTAGTATAGCGCGGTCCGGGTGATTTTTCAAGCCTCTCCGTCCTCGTATCCGATCAGAAGGCCGCCCAGCTCGGCGTAGTAGCTGCACAGGCCGCCGCACTCCGTCACCACGACCCTGGCCCCCTCAAAGACGGCCTCGATCATGTGCTTCAGGCGCTCGGCAGCGGCAGGGTTGCCGCAGTGGGAGATGTTCACCTTGCCGTTGGTGTAGCCGTGCTCCTTGAGCTCCAGCACGATGCGCTCCAATGCGCCGTGCTCGCCGCGCGTTTTGCAGATCACGTCCAGCTCACCGGCCTCACTGGCCTGCCCGATGACCCGGATGCCCAGCATCCGCGCCACTGCCGCCACAGCGGGCTTCACGCGGCCATTGCGGGCCAGGTTGGCCAGCGATTCCAGCGAGAAGAGCAGATGGGTGTGCTTATGGTAGCGCAGCATCTCTTCACAGATGGTGTCGAACTCCTTGCCGGCAGCCAGCTCATCCCGCAGATGCTCAGCCAGCAGGACCTGCTCCGGGCCGGTGGACAGGCTGTCCAGCACAAAGACCCGCTTGCCGGGGTTCTCCTGCTGGTATTCCTCCGCCGCCAGCTGGGCCGCATTGCAGCTGCCCGACAGCGTACCGGTGATGGTGATGGCGTACACCTCATCGGCTCCCTCGTAAGCAGCCAGCCAGTCGCCGACGTTGGGGCAGGAAGTGGAGGTCTTTCCTTTATAGGTGCGCAGGGTCGTGGCCATACCCACCGCATCCAGCGTGCCGTCATCGTGGTATTCCTCGTGATCGGTGATGATCTTCAGGGGCACACAGGCAAAATCCACGCCATCCAGTGCATACAGGCTTGCGGCAGAATCCACAACGATCCGGGTCTTCATAAGCAGTATCTCCATTCCAGCGGCAAAATTCGCCGCATTTTTCATGTTGTCGAAGCTATGATATCAGTTTTTCAAAAACCTGTCAACCGTTTCTGTGAAATCTTCAAAAAGTTTTCATAAGACGGTTGACCCTGTCGAAAAAATACGCTATACTATCCGCATGAACAATGAATCCAACCGCCGCATAGCGGCCTGCGCCGTGGATTTTGCCCTGCCGCGGTACGCAGAACTGCCTTCCGTCGGGCTGTATCTCGACCAGACCGTCCAGTACGTCAACGGGTATTTTCGTGCATTTCCGGGGGTGGAGCTCACAGCTTCCATGGTGAGCAACTACGTCAAGAAAGGGATCATCGGCCACCCCATCAAGAAAAAATACACCCGTGAGCAGCTGGCCGGCCTGATCTACATCGTCGTCTCCAAAACGGTGCTCTCGATGGAAAACATCGACACCCTCTTCAAAATGCAGCGCCAGCACTACTCTGCCGCGCAGGCCTACGACTATTTCTGCGAGGAAGTGGAAAACTGCCTGCCCTATGTGTTCGGCCTGACCCACACCATCCGGGATCTGGCCGCGGACGCCGGGGAGGAGAAGCTGCTGCTCCGCAGCACCATCATCGCCGCCGTCAACAAGATGTTTCTTGACTGTGCATTTGCCGTCATGCACCAGGAGCAGGCTCTCTGGCCGGACATCCTGGCGGATCTGGCGTAAGACACGCAAACAAAAAAGCCACGCTTTCGCGTGGCTTTTTTGTTTGTTGAGATTGATTCAGGTGTCCTGCAATTCCCCGCGGCTGGCGGCCTTGAGGTATGCAAAGATGAAGCCGTCGAGGTCGCCGTCCATAACAGCGTCCACGTTGCCGGTCTCGTAGTTGGTGCGATGGTCCTTGACCATGGTGTAGGGCATGAAGACGTAGCTGCGGATCTGGTGGCCCCAGGCGATCTCGTTCTGGACGCCCTTGATGTCCTCGATCTTGTCCATGTGCTGCTGCTGGGCGATCTGATACAGCTTCGCCTTCAGCATCTCCATGGCGTAGTCGCGGTTCTGGAACTGGCTGCGCTGGGTCTGGCAGCTGACCACGATGCCGGTGGGCTTGTGGATCAGGCGGACAGCCGAAGAGGTCTTGTTGATGTGCTGGCCGCCGGCACCGGAGGAACGGTAGACCTGCATCTCGATGTCTTCGGGGCGGATGTCCACCTGGATGGTGTTGTCCAGCTCCGGCATGACTTCCAGCGAGGCAAAGCTCGTCTGGCGGCGGGCGTTGGCGTCAAACGGAGAGACGCGGACCAGGCGGTGCACGCCGTTCTCGCTCTTGAGCAGGCCGTAGGCGTTGGCGCCCTTGACCATCATCGAAGCACTCTTCAGACCGGCTTCGTCGCCGTCCTGATAGTCCAGCACTTCCACGGTCATGCCGTGGGCAGCGGCCCAGCGGTTGTACATCCGGTAGAGCATCTCGGCCCAGTCCTGCGCCTCGGTGCCGCCGGTACCGGCATGGAAGGTCAGGATGGCGTTGCTGTGGTCGTACTCGCCGTTCAGCATGGTCATGAGCTGCAGCTCATCCACCGCCTTCTCCACGGTATTGACCGCCTCTTCGGCTTCAGGGATCAGTTCCGGGTCGTACTCCTCGTCCAGCATTTCCAGCATGGTCTCGGCGTCATCGTACAGGCCCTGCAGCTTTTCAAAGCGGTTCAGCTTGCCGCGCAGGTCGCCCACCTCGTCGAACACCTTTTTGCTCAGCTCAGCGTCATCATAGAAGCCGGGGCGGGACATGGTGTGCTCCAGCTCCTGCACGCGCTTGCGGGAGGCCTCGATGGCGAGGGCCTCTTCCAGGTCCTTCACCGCTGTGCCGTATTCGGCCAGCTTCACTTTCAGTTCTTCAGTCGTGATCATTCTCAATATCCTCTCAAAAATAAGAAGTATCGCCCTTATTTCTCATGGGTCCATCGCGCTTTGCATTCTGGCAAACACAAAAGCCGGCCGCCAGGGGTTCTCCCTGCGGGAGGCTGGCATCGCGCAGCGATGGCTGAGAGGGCTACAAAAAGATACAGTTTATACACAGATACTTCATTAGTATACCGGGAATCCGTGATAAAGTAAAGAGGAAAAATCACCATCATGCTGGAAATTTGAAGATTTTCACCTTTTCTTTTCTCCGGGATGGGAGTATAATAGCATCAAGTACCATTTATGGGAGGAAGTTATGCCAAAATATTATGGCTGCCCCTGCGAGGGCTGCGGCAAGCCGCTGACGCTGCAGGACGATATCGTCGTCTGCCCCGACTGCGGCGCACCGTACCACCGGGATTGTTATGAAAAACTGGGCCGCTGCATCCACAGCCCGGCTCATGCCGCCGGATACGAATGGAAGTTCCCGTATCAGGAATCCGAGCTGTGCACCTGCCCTGCCTGCGGCGAGCGCACCCTGCGCAGCGAGGACCACTGCCGCTGCTGCGGTGCCGTGCTGCCGCCGGAAGGGGCCGAAGAGCCTGCCGACCGCACGGCCGGCCCCGGCGAGGGCAATTTTGATTATTCCAGCCTGTACCGCCAGTATCAGGAGACCGGCTCCATGCCCCAGGACCCCATGCGGCAGGCCTATGAGGCCGCCTTTGGCAAGGACGAGATGCTGGACGGCATCCCCTGCAAGGACTGGGCCAGCTACATCGGCCCTGCGTCCCCCGCCTACCTGAGCACCTACTGCCGGATGCAGCTGGCGCACAGCAAGATCTCCATGAGTTTTTCGGCACTGCTGTTCGGGCCGTTCTATTTCTTTTATCGCAAGGCATGGAAGCCCGCATTCGGCTTTCTGGCAGCCGAACTGCTGCTGGCCGTGCCCACCCTGCTGCAGCTGATGCAGCTCACCGGCAGCACCATGGCCCCTGCCCTGAGCGATTCCACGATGGTCCTGCTGGCCCGCCTGTGCTCGGCTCTGAGCTTTTTGCTCATGGTCGTGCGCGGCATGTACGGCAAGTGGCTCTACCGCAAGAGCGCGGCAGACCGCATCCGGAAGATCCGTTCCGAATTCCCGGACGAAGCCCAGCGCAAGGCCGTTCTGGCCGCACAGGGCGGCGTCAGCTTTGCGGCGGTGTTCGGCTGCTTTTTGCTTCTGATGGTCATCGGCAGCGCCAGCACCCTGCTGCTGGGCCCCAATGTGGACGCCCTGCTCAATCTGGTCTACGGCTGATGCACTCAGCCTGCGATAGTTTTACGAAGGAGTTCTGAATCATGAAAAAAGTCACGAAAGCGGTCATCCCTGCTGCGGGCCTTGGCACCCGTGTGCTGCCCGCCACCAAGGCCATGCCCAAAGGGATGCTGCCCCTTGTGGACAAGCCCGCCATCCAGTATCTGGTGGAAGAGGCCGTCCGTTCCGGCATCACCGACATCCTCATCATTCTGGGCCGCAGCCAGAGCATCATCGAAGACCACTTCGACCGCAGCCCGGAGCTGGAAGAGAAGCTGGCCGCACCCGGCAAGGAGAAGATGCTGGAGGAGTGCCTGGGCATCCCCACCCTGGCCAACATCTACTTCGTCCGCCAGAAGCAGACCCTGGGCCTTGGCCACGCCGTGAGCATGGCAAAAGCCTTTACCGGCGACGACCCCTTCGTGGTCATCTATGGCGATGACGTCATCTGGGGCGAAGACCCGGTCTGCGCCCAGCTTATCCGTGCCTACGAGGAGTTCGGCCGCCCGGCCGCAGGCGTCTCCGCTGTGCCCTGGGCCGATGTGAGCCGCTATTGCAGCCTGAAGACCACCCCCATCCACGACAACTACTTCTTCGTGGATGACATGATCGAGAAGCCCAAGAAGGGCCAGGAGTTCAGCAACTACTCCATCCTCGGCCGCGTCCTGCTGACCCCGGAGATCTACGACATCCTTGCCCGCACCAAACCCGGTGCCGGCGGCGAGATCCAGCTGACCGACGCCATGGCCGAGTTCGCCCGCAACTATGGCGGCATGACTGCAGTCGAGTTCACCGGCAAGCACTACGACATGGGCAACAAGCTCAAGATCGCCGAGGCACAGGTGGAGCTGTCGCTCCAGCACCCGGAGATCGGCGAGGCCTTCCGCGCTTATCTGAAAGAATTCTGCAAGACGCTGTAACGCATCTGCACAAAAATCCCCTTCCGCATGGTCCTGCCGCGCGGAAGGGGATCTTTTGCTTTACCGGCTCCTGTGCCGGGAGGTCTTTTCAAATTTCAGGCCCGGCTTTGCCCCGGACGCCTTGCGGCGTTTTTGGGGGCGCAGGGCGTAGAAGTAGCCGAACCCCGTGCCGCAGATGCCGCCCACGATGTGCATGAAGTTGGCGACATTGTCATGCACGAAGACGATATCGTACACCTGCTGGCCCAGATACAGCGCCGCCACCAGCAGCATCGTGACCGGGATGCCTCCCGAAAAGCCGGACAGCGACGCCAGCATGATGAGCATGAACACGATGCCGGAAGCGCCCAGCAGGGCCGTGCGGGGGAAGAGCGCGCATTGCAGCACACCGGACACCAGCGCCGTGAAGACGATGCCCTCCAGCAGCGGGATGCTGCCGTATTTTTCCTCCATCGGCGGGCCGATGACGAGGAGCAGGAGCATATTGTTCAGGAAATGATCCCAGCTGGCATGGCCCAGCACATGGCCGAACAGCCGGACATAGAACAGCGGGTCTTTGAACGAGGAGCGATAGACGCAGAACAGGTGCATGGTCGTCCAGCTGTTCGTCCACTGGCCCAGAAAGAGCACCAGCAGCGACAGCAGAAAAAAGGTGAGGATCACCGGGGAATTGTATTGCAGCTGCAACGTAAATTTGGCACGTTTCGTAATGGCTTCATCCTTTCGCGGCCCGCGGAGACCGGGCATTTTTTACTTCCGGCAGAGTCGCCCCTCTGCATTTCCTGTCTTTTCCTCTTTGCCGAATATTTGGGAAAAGCGTTTTCAGTATATCATGTTTTTCCGTTCCCGAAAAGCCCCGCCCCGGCTTTTTTTGCGTCCGGGCAGGCAGCATTTTTTTGCCCGGCCCCTGTGCACTGCGCATTGACAACGCTCCGCAACTCCGCTACACTATTGATATCGAATATCCCGGCATCTGCGGGGCAGAAGATCCCCCGCAAAAACGAAAGAAGGTCTCCCCTTTGGCAACGGAAGCAAAGCTCCGGCAGCTGGCAGAAAGCGGCTGCCCGGTCTACTATTTTTATTCCAGCGAGCGGTATCTGGTGCGGCAGGCAG
>OGYR01001091.1_pt1 | contig 10469 bp, 8 predicted proteins | sample 1576661 | NCBI WGS metagenome assembly OGYR01 (sample SAMEA3541490, study PRJEB24748) | human gut metagenome | biome: human gut; feature: human-associated habitat; material: faeces | place: China | collected 2012
GGCGTATTCCTCGCGCAGCCCCTTGTCCCCCGCGAGGATTTTGTTGACCTTGTTGTAGGTCATGCGGGCCTTGGAGCAGATGACCGACTTGGCAAATTTCGCGCCATACCGGCGGCCGTCCTTATCGACCTCCATCAGCGCGGAGAACGCCAGACGGTCCACCTTCGGGTTGAGCGAGCAGATGCCGTTGGACAGCGCGAACGGCAGCATCGGCACAACGTGTCCCGGGAAATAAACCGACGTGCCGCGGCGGAACGCCTCGGCGTCAAGCGGCGAATCCGGCGTGACGTAATGGCTCACATCCGCGATGTGTACGCCGAGCAGATAGTGTCCGTTTTCCAGCTTTTCGAGCGAAACCGCGTCGTCAAAGTCCTTCGCGTCATCGCCGTCGATGGTAAAGATCAGCTTGTCACGCAGGTCAAGCCGCTTGCCGGCGGTGCCCATATCGACCTCCTGCGGAATGGCGAGCGCCTGCTCGAGCACCTCGTTCGGGAATACATCGTACACACCGTTTTCGTGCAGAACAGCCGCGATAGCGGCCTCCATTGTACCGCTTTCGCCCAAATCCACGCGAACAACGCCCTGCGGCATAAACTGCTCATCGCCGTAGTGCGAGATTGAAACAGCCACGCAGTCACCGACGGCGGCTTCGCCGAGGTCATGCTTGTCCACCGCGATCTCCGGATACTTTTTCGAGGTCGGCTGCACGAAAAATGCCTTGCCGCGCTGCACGAGTTCGCCGGTCAGCTCCTTGCCGGCGCGTCCCAGCACGCGAATAACGGTTGCTTCCTTGCGGCCGCGGTTGTTCTTGCGCTCACTCACCTTGACGAGCACGCGGTCGCCGTGCCACGCACCGCCGGACGCATTCGGCGGGATGAACAGATCATCCGGCTTGGCTTCGCCCTCCGGATAATCCGGCGCAACAAACGCGAATGCCCGCTCGGTAGCCAGATAGGTTCCGGCCGCACAGCCGTAGTGCGCGGAGACCGCAAAGCGGTTTTTCTTATTTTTCATCACCCTGCCGTCCGCAATGAGCGCATCCAGCGCGTTTTTGAGATTGTTTTTGCCTGCATTCGGCAGCTCGCGCCGGATGTCCTCAATGCGGCATGGGTGCACCAGGATTTCCAACAGTCTGGATTCCAATTCGGTGTCTGCTTCTTTATTTTTCATGTTCGCCCCTCCAATCTTCGGCTTCTGGCGAAAAAATCAATGCACTATTTCATTGTTATTATACCATTCTCAAATCTTATTGAAAAGCAAAAACCAAGTAAACCCATCACCATCCGCAAATTTGTACAGAATGTGACGAACAACATGAATTGACGCGGACAAGTCCGCATGGTACTATATAATAAGTTATCACAGTGATTTGGAGGGAATTTGCATGAAAGCACTCATCACGGGTGCGTCCTCTGGACTGGGACGCGAAATGGCGCGCCTGCTGGCGGCACGCGGCTACGAGCTGATCCTGTGCGCCCGCAGAGAGGAACGCCGGCGCGAACTGGCGGCAGAGCTGCCGGTACCGTGCCGCGTCATCGCGGCGGACGTGTCGGACGAACAGGAATGCCGCCTGCTGTACGAGGCGGTACAGAGTGAGGAGCTGGAGGTCGTGATCAACAACGCGGGGTTCGGTCTGTTCGGCGAGTTTGTCACCGCCGATCTGGATGAGGAGCTGCGCATGATCGACACCAACGTGCGTGCCGTGCACATTCTCACCAAGCTGGCTGTGCGGGATTTTGTGCAGCGCGGACGCGGCTACATTCTCAACGTATCATCCTCGGCGGGATTTTTGCCGGGACCGCTGATGGCGACCTATTACGCCACAAAAAACTATGTTCTGCGCCTGACCGAAGCCTTGCGCGAGGAGCTGCGCCGCGCCGGCTCTCCGGTGCGTGTGTGCGCCCTCTGTCCGGGACCGGTGGACACCGAGTTCAACAAAGTCGCAGGCGTGCGGTTTTCGCTCTCCGGTCTGTCGGCAGAGCGTGTGGCGCGCGAAGCTGTTGACGGCCTGTTTGCAGGCAAGGCGGTTGTCGTTCCGGGTGCAGCCATGAAGGCCATGACACTGGCGCGGCATTTCGCGCCGGACAGCATTCTTGCCCGTATCACCTATCATTTTCAGCATAAGAAGGGCGCAAAATGACTGCAAAAGAGATAAAAAGAACGCTGCAAAGCGAATTTGTGCGTACATTGCGCAAGCCGTTCGTGGACGCGGTAAAAGCATATGGACTGGTAAAACCGAGCGATAAGGTTGCGGTCTGCATCTCGGGCGGCAAGGATTCTATGCTGCTGGCACTGCTGCTGCAGGATTTGCAGCACACGGTGGATTTTGACCTCGTGTTCCTTGCAATGGACCCGGGCTATGCGCCGGAGGGCCGCAGGCACCTCGAGGAAAACGCAAAACGACTGGACATCCCGCTCGAAATTTTCGACACCGACGTACTGCGCGTGGCAGGGATACACTCTGCCGAGCACCCCTGCTTTCTGTGCGCAAAGATGCGCCGCGGCTATCTGTACACCGAAGCACGCAAGCGCGGCTGCAATAAAATCGCGCTCGGTCATCACTATGATGATGCCATCGGCACCGTGCTGATGGGACTGATCTACGGCGGTCAGGTGCAGGCCATGCTGCCGCGCGTCAAGGCCAAGAATTACGAGGGAATGGAGCTGATCCGTCCGCTGTATTTCACGCGCGAGCAGAGTGTCCTCGACTGGGCGGAATATTGCGGTCTGACCTTCCTGCCGTGCGACTGTCCGGCGAAAAAGCTGGAAAGCGACACCAAGCGCGCGGAAATCAAGCAGCTGATCGCGTCTCTCGCGGCAAACAACCCGCAGATTGAGGCGAATATCTTCAACGCGGTCAAGAACGTCGATACCGCCAAGCTGCTCGGCTGGCGCGATGCGAACGGTAAACATAATTTTCTGGATCAATTTGACTAACGAGGCGCAGTTATGAACATCAAACGAGCAAAAAACGAAATCAAAAATGCGCTCAAGGCGTATCTCACGACCGATGAATTCGGCGCGTATCGCATTCCGCCGATTCGGCAGCGACCAATCCTGCTGATGGGTCCTCCGGGCATCGGCAAAACGCAGATCATGCAGCAGATCGCCGAGGAGACCGGCGTCGGTCTTGTCTCCTACACGCTGACGCACCACACGCGCCAGTCCGCGCTCGGTCTGCCGTTCATCGATAAGGTGGTGCTCGGCGGCGAGGAACGCACGGTCACCGCCTACACGATGAGCGAGATTATCGCTTCGGTGTACCGCGAAATGGAACGTACAGGCGTAAAAGAAGGCATTCTGTTCCTCGATGAGATCAACTGCATTTCCGAGACGCTCACGCCGATGATGCTGCAGTTTCTGCAGTGCAAGACCTTCGGCAACCAGCAGCTGCCTGCCGGATGGGTGGTCGTAGCGGCCGGAAATCCGCCGGAATACAACAAATCCGTGCGGGAATTTGACGTGGTAACACTCGACCGCGTCAAAAAAATCGACATCGAAGAGGATTTCGGCGTGTGGAAGGAGTACGCGTACCGACGCGGCATCCACGGCGCGATTCTGTCCTATCTCGAGATCCGGCGCGAGCATTTCTACCGCGTGGAGACCACCGCCGATGGCTTGCAGTTCGTCACCGCACGCGGCTGGGAGGATTTGTCCGAGCTGATGCAGGTGTACGAGTCGCTGGGTATTCCGGTTGATCGTCAGGTTGTGGAGCAGTATTTGCAGCTGCCGCAGGTGGCAAGTGATTTTGCTAATTATCTGCAGCTTTATGACAAATACAAGCAGGTTTACCGCGTGGATGAGCTGCTTTCCGGCACCTGGGAGCCGGTTCGCGCTTCCGAACTGCGGGACGCGCCGTTTGACGAAAAGCTGGGCGTACTCGGTCTGCTGCTGAGCCGGCTGGCGGACGGTGCCCGTGACGCATACCGTCTGGATGCGCTGACCGACGCACTTCATGCCGACCTGCTCGCCATCCGAGAAGGCGAAAAAGCCATCGCTTCCCTGCCGGATGAAAAGCGTACCGCGCTTGCAGACAAGCGAAACGGCGGCTCGTCCGACAAGGACGCGCTCTATGTCGCCTCCCGTGAGGTGGAGCGTCTGGATGCCTACCGGCAGGCGCTCACACTCGAAAAAGTACCCGATGAGCAGCAGTTTGACCGTCTGAAGACGCTTTTCTCCGCCGATGTGGACGCACGCGCGGCCGCCGCAGACAAGACCGACACCGAACTTGCGAACGCCTTTGCCTTCCTCGATGCCGCCATTCCGGACTCGCAGGAGCTGGTGCTGTTCGCTACCGAACTGACCGCGAACTGGTTTACCTCGTGGTTTATCCAGAACTTCGGGTGCGATGCGTATTTCGCGCATAACAAGCGCCTGCTGTTCGATGATACGCAGAAACAGCTTCTGCAGGATATTGAATCCGCAAGAAACGAAGAATCATGAACAATTTATCCGGAAACCCGGTTGCGCATTAGACTGCAGCCGGGTTTCCGGCATATGTAGAGGGTGTTTCATCTGCGGTTTTCCACCGTCAAGAACGGGTTTGACCTCTCTATGGTTGCCATCAGCGCTGGATTGTGCCTGTTCCATCACTGCCCGTTTTACGGCATCGGTGTCGGCACAGTGCTCTCCGCACTGCTGCTCGGACGGGTCATCAAGCTTTTTGAGCTGCTCCCGCTGTCCGGCGCATAAAAACGCCGCCTGCACACATCATTCCTTGATGTAGCGCAGACGGCGCAGAAACTCTTCGTTGTCGGTTTTTTCGCAGATGGCGTCAATGCCGGAGGAGATGATCCAGACCGCCATGCCGCGCCGCGCGCACAGCACCAGCATATCAATGATCATCTTGTGATGCGCCGATTCCTGTCCCGCGAACGGGAAAAAGCAGATCAGCAGCTTGGGATTGAGCAGATACCACCGATAATACGAAAACCGCAGTCGATCGGGCAGTGACCATGCGCTGAGCGGACGCAGCAGCATTTCGCGCGGGAACCAGCGAGTCGCCTCCTCCAGAATACTGGAGACGAGCTTTTTGCGGATCAGCCGCTTGTCTGCCTTAGGAATCAGACAGGTGCACAGATTGTCGAGCGCAGTCATGTTGTCAAACAGCACGCCGCCCGGTCGGTCGGGCTGCTCAATCTGGATGCCGATCTCGGTGCCGATGATACGGTTCAGCTCGCTGTGGTCGTAAATTCTGCCGTCCAGCCGGAAAATGCCGTTCTGCCAGCCCTGATTCCCCAAAAAGCAGTCGTGCAGACGGCGTCCGGTGCTGTAATTCTCATCGTGCAGAAAGGCGATCTCGCCGGCGCATACCTCGAAGGACAGCGGCGGCAGTGGCGGCAGGGACAGCTCAAATACGGAAAGCACCGTCTTGCCCTTTGCGGGCGCTGTGCGCTCCATCCATGCCGGACAACCGAGCAGCTCAAACAGGCGCGGCCCGTATTCCTCGGGATACAGCCGGAAAAAGGTGCGGCGCTCCTTAATCACATCAATGCGGCCGGCATAGCGGAACATGAACATCTCATCCATATCGAAAAGGAGCACCGCCATGCCATGCCCGAGCAGAAGCTGTACGCACTGCATCAGCCGGTCCTGATCCTGCCGGCGCAGTGCCTCTGTCAGCCGATCGAGGACGAGCAGCCGACAGCCGGTGAACCATGCGCGGAACACCGAAAGCCGGTAATAATCCAGCACCGAAAGGTCGGCAAGGCGCGTCTCCCACGAATGCTCCAGCCCAAGCTGCCGCAGCATATCGGTCGCGGCAAGCGATTTCAGCCGTGCCGCACTGCGGTTCTTCTGCCGGTACGAGGTCGTTCTGCCAAGCGCCAGCACAAAATCGCGCATGGTCAGCTCCCTGCCCGCAAAGCGGGATTTGTCCACCAGCATGGTGTTCTGCCGGATCCAGTGCTCGATCACTGCGGCGCCTGTCTTGCTGCCGCAGCAGAAGGCGCGTCCGTCCGTCAGTGCAAGGCGTCCCTTGAAAAGATCCAGATATGCAGTACCGGAGGTCAAATACTCATCCACATATACGCCGATGCACTCGCCACAGGAAACCGAGATATCAAACCGGTATTCGCCGGTATCGCTGCGGAATACACCATGCTCAATGCGTATCAGTTCTTCCTTCATGTCACTCCTCCTGCAGCAGCAGCGGCAGTGTAACGCAGCATTCGGTACCGATTCCCTTCGCGCTGAATATCCGCAGACCGTAATTTTCTCCGAACATCAGCCGTATACGGCTGTTGACATTGCGCAGCGCAATGCCGCCGCGTTTGCGGCTGACGGCGTTCGCGCTTCCATGGGCAAACTCCTCGTTCAGCTGCTCCACCTGCTCCTCGGAAATACCGATTCCGTCGTCCTTGACGCGCAGAAACAGCGTGTTTTCGCTGTTTTCCACCGAAATATGTACGGTTCCCTGCCCTATCTTGCCCTCCAGACCATGCACGACGGCGTTTTCCACCAGCGGCTGCAGGATCAGCTTGGGCATACGCGCCTCAAGCAAGTCCTCGTTTTCCATTTCCAGTTCCATATCCAGCTTGTCACCGAAGCGGCAGCGCTGGATGGTGAAATAGTTCTCGGCGTTGTCCAACTCGTCCGAAAAGGTGACATATTCCTGCACATTGGAGATGGTGTAGCGAAAAAAAGTCGCCAGTGCCTCGGTCGTCTCCGCGATGTCCTCGCAATCCGCCAAGAGCGCATCCGAACGGATCGCCTCAAGCGCATTGTACAGAAAATGCGGATTGATCTGGTTTTGCAGCGCCAGATACTCCGCCTGCTTCTGCCGCAGGCGGGTGATCTCCTCGCCGTGCAGACGATCCTCGATCTCGTGGAAAAAGGCAAAAATATCGCGGCAGCGGCTCCAATCCTCGTGCAGCACCGCGTCCAGATTGCCGTCCCGCCGATAGCGGCGCAGCGCCCGGCGCAGCTTCCATTGTGTTTTCAGCCACATGCCCTTCACCTACCTGTACAGCTTTTTATAGTCCGACGGACTGATTCCGGTGGTTTTCTTGAACAGGCGGGAAAAATATTTCAGGTCACGGTAGCCAACCTGTTCGGCAACGTCCTGCACCGAGCATTCATCGCCGCACAGCAATTCCTTCGCCTTATTCATGCGCAGCTCGGTCAGATAATCCATGAAATTCTGTCCGGTCTCCTTTTTGAACATGGCGGAAAAGTAGGTCGCGTTGAAGCCGACCGCATTGCTGACGTCCTCGAGCCGCAGAGATTCCTGATAATGCTGCTGGATAAAGTGCTTTGCGTCCGTAATGGGACGCGCTTCGCGCTGAGAGCGCTCCCGGCGCAGGCGGTTCAGCTCACCGCTGACGCCGTCCTGCAGCAGCCGAAGCAGCTCCTGTGCGTTGGTACACTGCCACAGTCCGTCCTCCATGCGCTGATAGAACTGCTCATCGGCGCTGCCGTCCTGCTGCAAGCCGTAGCGCACCGCAGTTAGTATCTGCCGGACCCAGTCCTCCAGCATTTGTCCCCAGAGCGGCTGCATAGACATAACTGCGCGGTAGCTGTCCTCCAGCTCCTCGGCGTACTGCTCGGTGTTCAGACATGCGGCAGCCTCCTGAAAGCGGCGCTTCTGCGCGCCGTCCAGCGTATAATGCAGGGAAAAATCCGGTGTTTCGGCTTCGGCGTCCCGCCAGTTCGGTGTGTGGCACAAACCGTCGATGCACAGCCAAAGCGCCTCCTTCAGCGAAACGGACAGCTTTTCTGCGGTGCTCTGCCGACTGCCAAGGCAGACGGCGGCGCGAATGCCCCAGAACAGGTCGCGCTGCTTTTCGATCTCCTTGCGTATCTTGGTGAAGCACCGCTTGACCTCGACCGGCTGATACTCCGGCGTATACACGGCCGCCACGATACCCTCGCGGCGTGCCGATGCCACAAAGCCGCAGTCCATCTGTCCCAGCTCCTGCCGGACGATCTCGAGCGCGTGCTTCTGCATGGCACGGAAGCCGTCCTGATTTTCTGCCGCAGACGGAATATTTGGCTTGATAACAGCCGCAAAGTAGCTGCCGCCTTCGGGCAGACCGCGCTCCAGATCAAACGAGCGCACGGTGCTCGAGGTGCGTACACCGCCGCGCACCTCAGTCATCAGGGTGTCGATGATGCGCTCCTGCTCACGCTCGCTGCTCTTTTTCAAGCGGTACTCTATCGCTGCTTCCTCGCCCATCTTCTCCTTGAGGCTGATCAGCAGATCGACCATTTCCTCCTGCTTGAGCGGCTTAAGCAGATAGCCTTCTACGCCGTATTTGAGCGCATTCTGCGCATATTCAAACTGGCGGTAGCCGCTGACGATGATAAAATGCAGTCCCGGCTGAATCTGCTTTGCCTGCCGAATGAGGTCAATGCCGTCACAGCCGGGCATGCGGATATCGGTCACCAGCAAGTGCGGCTTCTTTTCGCGCACTTGATCGAGTGCGCTTATACCGTCGCTCGCCATGCCGACAATCTCAAAGCCAAGACCTTCCCAGTCAATCAGCTTGCGCATCAGCAGCAGGACCTTTTTTTCATCATCTGCCAGTACGACCCTTAACATACATATTCCCCTTTGAAGGTAATTTTAGGAAAATGAATTTCGCTTGTTGATAAGAAAAAGGGAAAACGTATCCGTTTTCCCTTTTTCTTATTCATAATAACACTGTTTGCAAGGATTTGCAAAGTGTTTCCGAGAGATTACTCGTAATCGCCTACGTTGCTGGAGTCGATCCAGGTGTTGTCGGTTACGATCTCGGTGGTGTCGAGGGTTTCACCCTTGAGCAGCTTAACAGCAGCCTCGATGCCGTTTGCAGCCATAGCGCCGCCGTTCTGAGAAACGGTACCGGTGATGCGGCCGTCCTGAATAGCCTCAAAGCCGTCCGGCGTGCCGTCAACGCCTGTGATAACGATGCCGGAGTTTGCACCTGCTGCGTTGCCGGCGCCTACTGCCATGCCGTCGTTCTCACAAACGATAGCATCCAGATCGTAAGCGGACAGCCAGCTCTCAACAGTGGACTGTGCGCTTGCGGTATCCCACTGGCAGTCAGCCGGAGCAACGACCTGCTTGATCTCGGGGTAGTTCTTCAGAATGTTCTCGTAGCCTTCCATACGCTGCAGACCGCCTGCGTCGCCGGACGGGCCGGTCAGGATAGCGATGTTGCCCTTGCCGCCGAGGAGCTTTGCAACCTGCTCCATCTCGGTTTCGCCAGCCTTTACGTTGTTGCCGTAGGAAACAGCGGAGATGCCATTGTCCTGCCAATCGGTGCAGGCAGAGATGATGTTGATCATAACAACACCGGCATCAGCTGCAGACTTTGCAGCATCCGCGAGGCCGTCCGGATCAACAGGCTCGAACAGAATGGCGTCATAGCCCTCGGATACGCACTGCTCAATCTGGCTGATCTGGGTAGCAGCGTCCTGATCAGCGCTCAGGATGGTCAGGTCAACGCCCAGCTCGTCAGCCTTGGCCTCAGCAGCCTCGGATACGGCAATCTGGAATGCGTTGGTCTGGTGCTGCTGGATGAGGGCGATCTTGTAGGAATCGCTGCCGGAATCAGCACCGGAATCGGTTCCTGCATCAGAACCGGTGGAAGTACCGCCGCAGGCAGCCAGACTCAGAGTCATGGCACCGGTAAGCAGCATAGCGAGAAGTCTCTTTTTCATTTTCTTTTTCCTCCTTAGAGAAGTTGTGGTTATGATAGGAGGAGAGAGGAGCGTTCGCACGCTCCTGCGGTCCTCACAGTCAACAATGGAAATCAGTTTTTCTTGGTCTTGCCCTTTACGTCGATCAGAACGGCTACCACGATGATAACGCCCTTGACGATCTTCTGCCAGTGGGACGATACGCCCATAATATCCAGACCGTTTGCGATAACGGTGATCAGCAGACAGCCGATGACAACGCCCCACGGCTTGCCTACGCCGCCGACTACGCACGCGGTGATGGCGTCCATCTCGTAGCTCTCGGCTGCGGTCGGCTGGCCGATGGTAACGCGTGAGGTCATCAGGAAGCCGCACAGACCAGCCAGCAGGCCTGCAATAGCAAATGTGGAGATGCGGATCGCGGTGGTGTTGATGCCGGAAACGCGGGCTGCCTGCAGATTGCCGCCGCAAGCGTAAACACGTCGTCCGTAAACCGTTTTAGATAAAACAAATGCACAGATGATGATAACGATTACAAGAAAGATGGACAGCATCGGAATGCCTGCGATAGAAGATGCAGCGACCGCCTTGTAGCCCTTGCTGATGCCGGTGATCGGCTTGCCGTTGGAGGTCAGCAGCGCCAGACCACGCACAGCCGTCATCGAGCCGAGTGTCATAATAAACGGGGGCAAATCGCCGATGGCAACGCCGATGCCGTTTACCATGCCGACTGCCAGACCGGCCAGCATCGCAACGACCAGCGGCACGATCAGCGGCAGGTCACCCTTGCCGAGCAGCGCTGCCAGAATGCCGGTGAATGCTACGGTAGAGCCGACCGACATATC
>OGYR01001092.1_pt1 | contig 10464 bp, 10 predicted proteins | sample 1576661 | NCBI WGS metagenome assembly OGYR01 (sample SAMEA3541490, study PRJEB24748) | human gut metagenome | biome: human gut; feature: human-associated habitat; material: faeces | place: China | collected 2012
TTATCGCGTTCATGGTGGCTTATGAGTTCCGCAAACTGCCTGCGACTTCTTCCGTAAATCGGTGAGGAGGGAGCGTTCATGTATCTTTGCGATGGAAAAATAGGAAATGAATATAAAGTTGAGGATATTGATCTGCCTGTCAATATAGAAAAGCGTTTGGAGGCCCTTGGGATGACCCGTGGAACCTCTATCGCTGTTCTGAACAGCAAAAGTCGGGGTGTCCTGATTGTGAAAGTCAGGGGAACACGCTTTGCACTTGGGCGCAATATCACAAAGAATATTTTAGTGGGGTAAATTCCGATGAGAGAAAATTTGACTATCGGCTTCATCGGAAATCCGAACTGCGGAAAGACAACACTTTTCAATGCTTACACCGGTGCAAATCTGAAAGTGGCAAACTGGCCAGGTGTAACCGTTGAGAAAGTAGAGGGTGCCATTAAAGACCATGATCTGAATATTCGACTGGTCGATCTTCCTGGCACTTACAGCCTGACCTCCTACACAATGGAAGAACAGGTATCCAGACAGTTTATACTAAGCGATGAAGTCGATGTGATTATTGATGTTGCGGACGCTTCCGCTCTGGAGCGAAACCTATACTTAACTTTGCAGCTTTTGGAGCTGGGCAAGCCGGTTGTGCTGGCGCTGAACATGATGGACATTGTGGAAAAGCGCGGTATGGAGATTGACACACACAGACTGCCGGAAATGCTGGGCATCCCGGTCATTCCAGTTTCAGCCAGAAAACGGACAGGACTGGATGTGCTACTTCATGCAGCCGCGCACCATAAAGACTGTAAAGATCCGGAGTGTCTGATTCATCATCATAAATATACTCCAAAACACCGGCACGACCACCATTCAGAATACGCAATGGTTTACAGTGATGCTATTGAGGACAAGATTGATCTTATCATGGCAGAGCTGAAGCGGAAATATCCGAACCTGTCCAATTACCGCTGGCACGCCATTAAGCTGCTGGAGCAGGATAAGGAAATCTCTGCACGTTATCCGGTCAATATGCCGGATGTGATCGACCGGAACTATGAATCCGACATTATCAATGAGAAGTATGATTTTATCGAGGAAATCATCAGGGAGGTTCTGGTCAATAAGGATCGTCAAGACGCTTTGACGGAAAAGGCAGACCGTGTATTGACGCATAAGTTTTGGAGCATCCCGATTTTCCTCGTTGTCATGGCGGCGGTGTTCTTCCTGACCTTTACCATTGGCGATTGGCTGAAAGGATTCCTAGAATTAGGAATTGAAAGCCTGTCGGCATTGATAAGCGATGGACTGATTGCTGTCGGGGTCAATGAAGTGCTGCGCTCCCTGCTGCTAGACGGCATCATCGCCGGTGTGGGCGGTATCCTGACTTTCCTGCCGAACATTTTCATTCTGTTTCTGGCATTGGCTTTTCTGGAGGACAGCGGATATATGGCCCGTGTTGCGTATGTCATGGAAGGGATTATGAGCAAGCTGGGACTTTCCGGACGGGCATTTATCCCCATGATTTTGGGATTTGGCTGCACTGTTCCGGCAATCATGGCTTCACGGTCTTTGGAAAACCGGCGTGACCGTTTTAAGGTCATGTTGATTACGCCCTTTATGAGTTGCAGCGCCCGTCTGCCAATCTACATCTTGTTTGCCGAGATGTTCTTTCAGGAACGCGCCATGCTCGTGGCCTATTCCATGTACCTGATCGGCCTGGTGGTCGCTATCCTGGTAGCGGCGATCATCCATTTGATTGACCGGAGAAAATCGGAAAATTATCTGCTGATTGAGCTGCCGGAATATAAGGCCCCCAGCGCCAGAACTGTGGCAATCTATGTATGGGAAAAGGTAAAGGACTACCTTACCAAAGCAGGTACTACCATCTTTGTAGCATCTATCCTCATGTGGGTGATCCTGAACTTTGGGCCGCATGGCTATACTACGGAAATGGCAGACAGCTTCGGGTCTATCCTGGGCCATTGGCTTGTACCGATCTTTGCACCGATTGGACTGGGATTCTGGCAGATAGCGGTTGCTCTGATTGCTGGCATCTCTGCAAAAGAGGTTGTGGTGTCCAGTTGTGCCGTTCTGTTTGGGATTCCCAATATCAACTCCGGCGCGGGAATGGATACATTGGTCGGCATCCTGGGTGCAGCCGGTTTTGGACAGCTCAATGCGTTTTGCCTGATGATTTTCTGCCTGCTTTACGTTCCCTGTGCAGCGGCCCTAGCTACAATTCGCAAGGAATCCGGCAGTACAAGGTGGATGCTGTTCTCGGTCCTGTTCCAGTTGGTTGTGGCCTGGGCTGTTACTTTTGTGGTTTATCGTGTTGGACTTTTGCTGTGAGGTATGAATATGACGTTTGGAAAAGTGCTTCGTTCAGCGGCCATTTTATCAGTGGTCGCATTTGGACTTTGGATTTTGAAAAGAGGATCGGAGACCCAAAGCTAATAAGTTGTGAGTTTCCAGTCAGAAAGGAGTTTTAGATGCTTGTTACTGGTATAATCCTTATCGGGATTGTTTTCTATGCAATATGGGCTGTGCGAAAAATCCATAAGAACCGCAAAAATGGTTCTTGTTGTAGCGGCAGTTGTTCCGGTTGTGTAGGAAAGGAATGTTGCAGCAAATAAAATCCCGCATATAGCCGATGTTTTCCGTTTTGGAGGGCATCGGCTTTTTCGTATATTTGCACATTCGGCAGGGCTGCACTATAATAGAATTTGCTTTCTGATTGGATTGCACATCCTGCCGATTGGAGCGGTATAAAATGAGAAAAAACTATATAATAAAAGACGCCAGGAGAATCCTGGCAGAACAAATACGAGATAACGGAATGAATACTATGAACAAAAACCCTATCACCAATGCTACGGGGTTATCTGCGATTATTCCAAAAGATAATGACGGATATTGCACCGTCTATAAAATGGACTGTGAGGATGGCCTGGGGCTTATGACAGTCTATCAGGTTTATCCCGGTATCCAGCTTATTTACAATGATTTTGAAGCAACGAGTTGTTATTGGGACGGAACCATTGATAAGAATGTGCTGGAGATCAATCATTGCCGGGAAGGGCGTGAAGGGAGCGTATTGCAAAGCGGTTCCTGCCTGTACCTCGGAGAAGGGGATCTTTCCATTCATACAATGGATAACTGTGCTTCTGAAATGGCCTTTCCTTTGAGACATTATCGCGGAATCTCAGTAGTGCTTGATCTGGAGCTGGTTTCTCAAAATCCGCCTGGAATCCTCGCCGAGAGCGGTATTGGTATTGCAGATTTCAAAAACAAATTTTGTGCCGATGGCTCATGCTTTGTCATGCGGGCCAAGGATGAGATTGAGCATATCTTTTCTGAACTGTATTCCGTACCGGATCGCCTGCAAAAGCCATACTTCATGCTGAAGGTGCAGGAGCTTCTCTTATTCTTGTGTATGGTGGATGTAAATAAAGAAAAGCAGCGAGAGTTATATACTTCTCCCCAGGTGGAGATTGTACGGGACATTCACAAGCGGCTTATCTCCAACTTGCAGGAACGGCCAACGATTGAGGAACTTTCCAAAGAGTATCTTATCAATACGGCAACCTTAAAGGATACGTTCAAGGGAGTTTATGGACAGCCCATTGGAACCTATATGAAAGTGTACCGCATGAAACAGGCCGCTGCTCTGCTTCGTCAGACGCAGGCAACCATAGCAGAAATTGCCAGCCAGGTTGGATATGAGAATCAGAGTAAATTTGCAACAGCATTTCGAGATGTCATGAAGATTGCACCGGCTGAATACCGGAAACAAAATAGTGGCGATTGATTGGGCTAGGAAAATTTACGTCTACTGCCGGAGGCAAAATAAAACCAGCAGAAACAAATTGCATTTTGCCCTGCTGGTTTTATTCATAATTTTGCGGATCGGAGGATTTGTAACGTCGGCTGATAAACTGCTCCGCCATACAATCCAGTGTTTTCAAGATAATCTGCCGCTCATCCTCGGTACAGGCCAGAAACTTTCCCATGAAATGCTGTACTTGCTTTTCCTGTTCCGAAGCGTCAGGATAAAACAGCTCATTAGCAGAAATGCCTAATCGCTTGATAAAGGATGCCAGTACATCGTAAGACGGATTTTTCCTGCCCTTTTCAATGTCCTGGAGATGACGAAGCCCTCTGCCGGTTTGATCCGCAAGCTCCTGTTGGGTCAGTCCACATTCTTCTCTTGCATCTCTGAGGCACTGTCCCAAATATACAAATACATCTTCCGGCATGATTGCTCACCTCTATTACATTCTATCGTGCGTAAGAGGAAGTTACCATCACCCAATCACGCGTATTGATATGTGTTTATCATGCACTTTTGAAAGATAAAATATACATAAAAGCCCTGACGGGAGGCCAATAAAAAAACGGCCTTTCACGGCAGGGCATATTTCCATTACCGCCCGTGACTGCCGTTTGAGGAGTCTACGATGGGCGGTTATTTATTTCAGCAGAATTATGGTTTTCAGGTAGGTGATTACCTAAAAAAATCAATGACCTACCAAAGAGAAATTATACACACGGACACGCGCAATCAAGCGTAAATAATCCGCACAATCGTACAACATATCATACAAAATGCGTCAGACAGCTATTAAGGCCGTCTGACGTTTTTCTTTGTCGATTTTACGGGAATTTTCCCGAACATCCACGGTGTCGCTCTCCGCCATAGCCATTTCGGTTGCCCTTTGTCCCTAACAACTGAAATGGAGGAAATTATGACCAAGATCAATCTGCGGGAGCAGTATCCCGATTTTTATAAGACCGATTACATTATTGAGGTTCCTGATGAAGTAGCCGCTGTTATGAAAGAGCATGACCGCCTGGAGGCCGCATACCGCCGCCGTACATATTACCACAAGGCGCATTATTCTCTGGATCGCGGAGACGGAATTGAGTATGATGCCCTTTTCGTTTCCATGACCCCTTGTGAGCTGTATGAGCGCAAAGTGACGATGGAGCAGCTTCACGCTGCGATTGCCGCTCTGCCGGACAAGCAGGCCAAGCGCATCTATGCTTACTACTTCCTGGGACTGACAGAATCAGCGATTGCCAAGAGCGAAGGAGTCAGCGTTGCATCGGTCAGCGAATCTATCCAGCGCGGCCTTCGGAACATGGAGACTTTCCTTAAAAATCGTCTGTAACGCCCCTGAAAGAAAGGCTCAAAGCCTCACGGTTATTAGAAGGACACGCTATCCTCGTGACCTCAAGATCTTTGAAAACTGAATAGACAGCACAACAGGTACATAACTCATGTACGAGCGAATGTGAAACGCCGCGAAGATGGAGCAGTCAGGGAGGTGATGAAAGAACTGCTTCGGAGCGATCTACGATTTCATAAAACGGATTGTGGCAGATCCGGCGCGATGACTGCATGGGGGCTTAAAGATACTTCCTCACGGCCCGCCAAAGACTTGGGGGGAACCCTGTGGCACACGATACGAACGATGCTGCGGAGTTATGACAGCCGCGCCAGCGGAGACCTGTTGTGTTCCCATCGTCAGGGGGCGTGGCAAATGTGATGAAAGCTGAGTTATATAAATAGGAAGCGTTTGCAGCTTCCTGTTCAAAATCAGATACCATGCGCTGGCAGTTTCGGCTGCCAGCGTATTCATGTGATTTTGAACAAACACGATGACAAACTTGACAGATTGGAGGAAATATGCTTTATGGAAAAACTTATTACGCGAAAAGAAGCGGCAGAAATTTTGGGTATCAGCATTGCAACGCTGGACGCGGCCCGTAACAATGGTCTTATTTCTTATGTGCAATATGTGCAGAATGGCTGTGTGTACTTTACTTCAGCTGGCCTTCAGGAGTATATCGCAAAATGCACCCACAGAGCAAAGCCAGCAGAAAAGAACGCAACTTATCGTAAACCTCGCAGAGCTGGAGTGTGAGCCGGTCCGTATCCTTGTCGAAATCATAATGGTCTGATAAAACATAGATACAACCCTGGAGTCTATTCTTAGGAGGTGACGGAATTGGCCAAACGGCAAACAATAATTCCTCAATATGGAACAGTTATGAAAAGAGGTGTCCTATATTATAGGACCAGAATCAAAGACGCGAATGGTAAGCTCGTAGCTATCTACGCAAAAACACCTGAAGAACTATACAACAAAGAAACGCTTGCGTTGGAACAGATTGAGAATGCCACTTTTCATCGGAAAACGCCCACAGTTGCAGAGTATTGTGAAAAGTGGCTGCTGATGCAGTCGGTTCATGTACGAGCTACTACTTTGACGGATTACACCTCAAAGGTTAGGCGGCATATTATAGCGGAATTGGGAGATAAACGGATGGGTGAGGTTAGCCTGGATGATATTCAGCTTGCCCTTGTTCCGGTTTCCAAAAAATCTGCATCGGTTTATAAATCTGTGGTAATCCTTTACAAATCTATCTTTCGCGCAGCGATGGAAAGCAGGATTATTGACCACAACCCAACGATTTATCTGACAACAAAAGGTGGCGGTGTTCCACAAGAGGATCGTCAGGCTTTGACAGATGAACAGGTGGAGCGCCTTTTGGATGCTATCCGAGATTTGCCGCCTTATGTCTTTGTCATGATTGGTTTATATGCAGGGCTACGCCGGGAAGAAATTCTTGCTCTGCAATGGGATTCAGTATATCTGGATACGGATACTCCATATCTGACGGTAAGGCGTGCATGGCACACCGAACATAACAGACCGGTGATTTCGGATGAATTGAAAACCAAGGCTGCGGAGAGAAATATCCCCCTTCCTGTTTGCTTGGCTGAGTGTTTGAAAGCAGCAAAGGAAACTTCGACTTCGGAGTATGTGGTTTCAAACAGGGATGGCGAACCGCTGTCCTACACGCAGTTTAAGCGACTTTGGCAGTATATTGTTACGAGGACGGTCAAGGAGCGGAGCTATTATCGGTATGAAGATGGAAAAAGAGTAAAGCATACTGTCACACCTGTCTTGGGAGAAAAGGCTGCTCATAACGGAAAAGTGGTTTACAGTCTGGACTTTGAAGTAACACCCCATCAGCTGCGGCATACTTACATTACCAATCTCATTCATGCATCGGTAGATCCCAAAACGGTTCAATACCTGGCAGGCCATGAAAGCAGCAAGATTACCATGGACATTTATGCAAAGGTTAAGTACAACAGACCAGATGAGCTGGTCAGATCAATGAACTGTGCGTTTGCAAGCTGGGATGCAGCACAGTAATAACAAATAGGAAATGAAGCAGGAGCGAGGCAAGGATGTCTCGCTCTTTGTTTTACCTCAGCCGTATCTTTGATTAAGTCGAGGCTTTCTGATAAAAAGAGAGTGTAGATACGGAGACTACACATTATCAAGAAAGGACGATCAAAGATGGCAAAAAAGAAAACACAGATCCCGAAGTACGGGACCATTACATTGAAAGGAATCCAGTATTACAGAACCAGGATTACGGATGCAGATGGCAAAGAGTTGAGTTTGTATGCCGCAACTTGTGAAGAATTGTATGAGAAGCAGTTAGAGGCCCGGAAGCAGGTGGAAGAAATTATCTTTCATCGACAGCACCCGACAGTAGCCGAGTATGGAGAGAAGTGGCTGCTGATGCAGTCGGCAAAGGTGTCTGCGTCTACACTCAGAGGTTATACGAGGGATATGACAAACTATATCATAAAACCTCTGGGAGAGATGTATATGGAAGAAGTGACCGCTGACGATATTCGGCTGGCGCTTGTTCCATTGTCAAAGAAATCGGAAGGTTTATACAATAAGGTCAATATGCTACTCAAGTGCATTTTTTATGCGGCAGAGAGAAACCAAATTCTTGAACACAATCCCTGTGCGGGAATATCGGGCAAGGGCGGAAAACCATCAAAAAAGAGAGAGGCATTGACAGATCAGCAGGTAGCCGTGCTTCTGGATACAGTCAAGGGGCTTCCTCCATATTTGTTTATTATGCTCGGTTTGTATTCCGGTCTGCGCCGGGAAGAAATTCTTGCACTGCAATGGGATTGTGTATTTCTGGACGAGGATACACCTTATCTATCGGTGAGGCGGGCATGGCGTACAGAGCATAACAGACCCGTGGTTTCTACCGTGCTAAAGACTCCGGCGGCAAAAAGGGATATTCCGATACCGAAGTGTTTGGTGGATTGTCTGAGAGAAGCGAAAGAAAATTCCATATCAGATTATGTGATCGCTGACAGTAAAGGAGAGCCACTGGCTGCTTCGCAGTTTCAAAGAGTGTGGCAGTATGTCGTTGTTCGCTCCACTAAGCCCCGGAACTATTATAAGTATGTGAATGGGCAGAGCATCAAATACACGGTTACCCCAACGCTGGGCATGACCCAGAAAAATCAACCCAAAATCAGATATACGCTGGACTTTGATGTAACCCCGCATCAGCTGCGGCACACTTACATTACCAATCTTCTCTATGCTGGTGTTGATCCAAAGACCGTCCAATACCTTGCCGGACACGAAAACAGCAAAACAACTATGGACATCTATGCAAAAGTGAAGTACAATAAACCAGAGGAGTTGTTTGGGGTAGTAAATGGTGCGTTTCATCAGGCTATTGCTGAATGAAAAAAGGCCGTTTTTTATGGTCCGCACACCGGATAACTGAGAGGCAGAAAGCCGGAAAAGCCCGGAATATCAAGGGAAAACAGCTCAAAAACTCGCGCAGTACGGTCTCAAAGCAGCTCGTCGCGCTCCGCAGTTCAGCAAGCGATAATCTACAGCTTAAAAATGCTAAAAAAGCCCGGAAATACGCCATTTTCCGGGCTTTTTCTATGCCTGAAATCACCTGATTCCGATGGTGAAATTTGAGGAAATTTGACTTCAAATTAACCCATTTTGATGGGTTTACCATGGGTTTACGGCCTGCTTTTGAGCCTAATGGGTGGGAAAATGGGTTTACAGAAGGCCATTTTGGAGGGGTAATATTAGCCCCATAGGTGCCTAAAGCATGATAAACACTGGGAAAACAGGTATTTCTAAGTGCCTATTTTATGCCTATAAAGTGCCTAAAAATGCCTACTCCTTGTCGGGCTTCTCAAATATCACACGCTAGAAGCATACGCTGTACTTATTGTCTTGCCTGACAGGGAAGAGTATTAGGCATTAACTAGTACATCGTTTTCGAAATAACTATACCACTCTCACTTGTCTGCGAATCCGATTGCACAGATAAAAAAGCCTCAGCGTAGCCCGCTACGCCTGCGTTTTTTATCTGCACACTCGAATCCGCATCCTGCGCGATTGGTATAGTTATTTACAAAACGATGTACTAGATTCTAGCATGATTCTTGATTTTTTCTTCCGTTTCGCATAGCTTTGAATGCACTTCAAAAGCACCGGCCAAATGGTCGGTGCTTAAATAATGGTTTCATCAAAAATGGTTCATCCTATACCACACATAAATATGCAAAATATCCTGCATAGCATAAAAGCATAACGACACCACACGTTTTCCGTAATTCCCTGTTCTTGTACGTCCCAATCCATAAAACCAGACCTGCCAGAATTGCGATTCCTGTGTCTACAATAAATTTAGTTTCAAATGGCACAGGACAGATCAGTGCGGCTGTTCCAATTACAAATAAAATGTTAAAAATATTGCTTCCGACAATATTTCCGATTGCAATCCCTGCATTTCCTCTTTTTGCCGCTGTCACAGATGTTACCAGCTCTGGAAGAGATGTTCCGAGAGCAACAATCGTCAGTCCGATAAAACGCTCACTCATTCCAAAGTATCGTGCAATCTCGGTTGCCCCGCTGACGGCAAAATCACTTCCTTTTACAACCAGGACGCCGCCTGCCACCATCAAAAGAAGACATTTCCAGACAGGATAATTTTTCGCTTCCTCCTCTTCCGGATTTTCCCCTTTTTTTGACATTACAAACAAATATCCAAGATATACAAGAAACAGTACCCATAAGACTATGCCCTCGGCAAACGTTACTTTTCCTCCTGTCATTCCGCATATCATTAAAACTACCGTAACAAACATCATAAACGGTATTTCATAAAACAAGGTAGACCTTTGTATTGCCACATTTGTTATCAATGCCGTAAGTCCGAGAATAATAAAAATATTCAAAATATTGCTTCCAACCACATTTCCTATCGTAATTCCTGCGTTCTGCTGCATCGCTGCGGTAATACTTACAGCAGCCTCCGGCATACTCGTTCCCATTGCAACAATGGTAAGTCCGATAATCAGCTGGGGAATTCCAAATTTTCTTGCTATGCTTGCAGACCCTTCTACAAACCAGTCTGCTCCTTTTACCAGAAAAAGGAAACCCACTATCAAAATCCCTGCCTGTAACATCATACGTATCTTCCTCTCTTTCTTTTGCATTCTTTGCAGCAGGTGTTATAGGCATAAAAAAAGAGACTCCTACTGCATCTACAGTAAAAGTCTCGCTATTTAATCACTTTCCGAGTTATTGAATGTCAATAGCTGTA
>OGYR01001093.1_pt1 | contig 10463 bp, 5 predicted proteins | sample 1576661 | NCBI WGS metagenome assembly OGYR01 (sample SAMEA3541490, study PRJEB24748) | human gut metagenome | biome: human gut; feature: human-associated habitat; material: faeces | place: China | collected 2012
ACTTTGTTGAAATCGAGCAGCTGATTGACGAGCAAGAGCAAACGCTGGGCGTTACGGTCGATAACAGAAAGCGTCTGCGTGATAGTCTCACCATCGGTAAGTTTTCCGGAAACCTGTTTCCAATGCTCTTTCAGACTCTCCAAAGGTCCGATGATAAGCGTTACCGGCGTACGGATTTCATGGGCAATCATCGTGAAGAACTGCAGGCGGGCATCTCTCATTTCCTGATCCTGCTTGAGTTCCAACTGGTCGAGTTCTTCCTGATGACGGAGTTTCTCACGTTTCAACCGGCTCTGCATGAACCAGTAGATTGCGTAACCGATGAGCAGAAGATACAGAATCTTGGCTGGCAGAGACCACCAGAACGGCGGATGAACCACAATCTGGAGTCTTGCCTCATTCTTCGACCATACACCATCATTATTGGTTGCCTTAACCAGGAAGGTATAGGTTCCGGCAGGAAGATTGGTATAGTTGGCACGATGCTCGTGGGTATAAATCCAATCCTTGTCTACTCCCTCAAGTTTGTAAGCATACTGGTTCTTCTCAGGCGATACATAACTTAGGGCGGCAAACGAGATATTGATGGTATTCTCGTTATGAGACAGATTGAGTTCTGCTGCATGACTCAGAGATTTCTCCAGCTGGTCGCTCCCCGCCTCTATCGGCTGTCCGAAGAGTTCTACCGAGGTGATTGCCACAGGAGGAGCTACCTGGTTGATCTTGACGAGATATGGATAAAAGCAGTTGAAACCTCTTGTAGAACCGAAATAGATTCTGCCATCAGAGGCCAGGAGTCCGGCGTTTGGCATAAACTGGTCACAGGTAAGTCCGTCATATTTATTGAACAGCTGGACAGGTTCACCCGGCGTATATTTCACAATACCCTTGCTGGTAGAAATCCACATTACTCCCTGCGAAATGACAAGACTCGCGAAATCCAGGCTAGGCGCCTCGATGGAGATGCGTCGGAATATACCTTTTGAAGGCAGAAATTCGCAAAGCCCATCGCCGGTTGCGGCATAGAGCTGCCCCTTTTCTCCAATAACCAGACAGTTTACCTGATCACTTACCAGCGAAGTAGAATCATTCTCAACATGCTTATACTGTTTCCAGGCATTATTCTTGTCCAAGCGCCACAAGCCACCTCCCTGGGTAGCAAACCATACGTTGCCCTGAGGATCTTCCTTGATATCGATGGTAAGCGACTTGAACGACTTGATTTTACTAAACTTCTGCTGCCCCTCATCGAAAAGGCTGGCTCCATCCATCGAAGCCGCCCACAGCCGGTTCTTCCGGTCACGATAAATACAATAGGCATTACTTCCCGAAACCATTCCATCGGTCTGGAAAATCTGCTGCGCTCCGGTAGCCATGTTCATTCTGATGACACCATTACCATAGGTTCCCACCCACAGATCATTACCATTGGCAAAGAGAGCATGAACATTATACTTGCCCATAGCCGCCTTGCCCGGATAAGAAACAAAACTGTTGGTCTGGGGATTGAAGCAGTCAAGTCCAGCATCATCGGTAGCTATCCAGATGCGATGCTGCTGGTCTTCGAAGAATCTTCCTACCACATTACCGCGCAATCCCCCCTGTCGAGCTGAGTAAGCACGGAAACGTTCTTCAACACTCGTAGAAGGAAGATAACTTACGCCACCATAGAAAGTAGTTACCCAGATGCCGCCTTCATTATCGCCAGCAATACCATAAACAAAACGCTCGTTGGTACTCCGGCTCGGATCGTTTACTTCCGACAGCATACTCCAAGAGCGGTTCTGGATGTCATACTGCACCAATCCATCATCGCTGGCTATGAGAATATACTTGTTGCCGTTGTTGTAAAGCTGGTGGATATGATGAACAGCATTACTCAAGGTTCCGCTGATGAGCTGTTCGGCACTACCATCTGCGTTGAGCTTGTAAAGTCCGTTTTCCCAGGTTCCGACATAAAGATTGCCATCGGGAGCAGCCAGCATCGCCATGCCGTGAAACATGGTTGCATCGCCCTTCAGAGGGAATGCTTCAAACTGGTCTGTCGACTTGTTGAGATGATAGATGCTGGCTTCACCATGGTTACAGAGCATCCATACCTGGTTGTTGGCATCAACCAGCGTACTTTGCACTTTACCCTGAATATTCTTCATTGGATACTGGTGCAGTTCGTGAGTTGTCCGATTGTATCTGAACACACCCTGTCCGTTGGTAGAAATCCAAATATTCTGATCGCCGTCAAGCGAAAAATTAAAGACAGGCGCCGTAATCTTATCACTCAGTTTCTGGAATCGGTCGGTTGCATTACAGAACAGATAGGCTCCATTATTGCAACCTACCAGCAGGCCTTCTTCGCAAGCAGTAAGGGCGCTCACAAACTGGTCTACAGTCGTAAAGGGATTATAATAGGTTTTGACATCGTATCCGTCAAAACGGCACAATCCGTTGTCTGTACCAAACCACATGTATCCCTTGGAACCCTGAACCACGCTACGCACAGCATTACTCGGCAAACCATCATCCATCGTGATAGAGCGCACCATAGGGTCGATAGGAGCCCATTGTGCACCCGAGTTGGTTTGCGTTACCGTATGTGGCTGCGCCTGAATATCCGTAGCCCCTTTCGAGACAAAAGCGGTCGGCACCTGCGCCTCAGCCCCTACAGGCATCATCATGCAGAGCACAGAAACCATTAGAGTAGATATCTTTCTCATTATATGGGTCTTTATTTTCTGTTGTTAGATAATTTAATGCCGCAAAATTACAAAAATATAACGAGAAATACAACAAAAAGAACAAAAAAAGCCCCGAAACAAGCAAATAGCTACTTTTTAATAGTAAGACTATCCGTTTGCTTCAGGGCAAAACTTAAATAATGATTCAAGTGAGAAGTTTCACTATCAACAGATTGAAACCTGAATTACTTGCTCTTTACATCACTCCATTTAGGCGGTTTCACACCCAGCAGATTCTTCACGAAGAAATCGTAACGCTTGTGCTCGCCATAGAGTTCGCCCATGGTATGATGGGCTCCAGGAATCACCACGAGTTCGAAATCCTTGTTCGCCTTTTCCAGCGCATTCACCACCTGATAGGTGCTCGAAGGATCTACGTTGTCATCTATCTCGCCTACCACCAGCATCAATGGGCGCTCCAGCTTGTGGGCATTCTCCACGTTGCTGCACTCCACGTAACTGGAATCGATAGGCCAGCTCATCCATTGCTCGTTCCACCAGATTTTATCCATCCGGTTGTCATGACAGCCGCAGGCACTATAGGCTGCCTTGTAAAAATCGCCATGCAGCAATACGGCTGTGGTACTCTCCTGTCCGCCTGCCGAACAGCCATAGATTGCCACATTATCAGCATCCATATAAGGATACCTCTTGGCTGCAGCCTTGATCCAGAGTTCACGGTCTGGGAATCCGGCATCCTTCAGATTCTTGTAGCAAACCTCCTCAAACTTCTTGCCGCGATAGGAAGTTCCCATCGCATCGAGCTGAACTACGATGAAACCGAGTTCGGCAAGCGAAGTGGTGTACCAGTTGTATGGCATGAAACTCTTCGGAGTATAGGCATCGCCCGGACCCGAATAGATATACTCGATAACCGGATATTTCTTGTTCGGATCGAAATTGGTAGGGCGCTGGATGATGCCCCACATATCAGTCTTACCATCACGCCCCTTAGCCACAAATACCTCAGGAGCAACCCATCCGTGCTTCTTCAGCGTTGCAATATCAGCCGTCTCCAGAGTCTTGACGAGCTTACCGGTCTGCGCATCTCTGAGCACGGTAACAGGAGCAGCATCCACCTTAGAATAGGTATCCAGAAGATAACTGTAATCATAGGTATATTGGGCACTATGATTTCCCTCTTCAGGAGTGAGCGCCACCATATTCTTGCCGTCGATACCTATTTTATAATAATGCACCAGATATGGGTCCTCATTCTTGTTCACGCCACTAGCCGAGAAATAGATTTCTCCCTTCTCTTCATCCACACGCTGGATGCCGCGAACAAACCAGTCGCCCTTTGTAATCTGTCGGATAACCTTCGACTTCTGCACATCGTAGAGATAGAGATGATTCCAGTTGTCGCGCTCGCTCATCCAGAGCAGTTGCTTGCCATCCTTGATAAACTGACGCCACAGACGACCATAGTTCACAAAGGTATTGGCACGCTCCTCTACCACGGTACGAAGCTTGCCGGTTTCGGCATTCATCGCCAGCATCTGATAGAGATGATGCCCACGCTGGTTGTACTCCATCGTCACCTCCTTGCTGTCAGGTGTCCATTGCATCCATTCCAGTTCATACTGGTTTTCTATCTGATGCCTGTCAGCCTCCACCTTCTTTCCGGTAGCCACATCGATGATGACCGGATAGTGCTGTGGCAGGACATCGCCCGGCTTGGCATACTCCTGCTTGTGGAGGATAGGCTGCAGCTGGTCGGCAGGCGAAGATTCTACGTAGTAGGCATAGCGTTTCTCTACCGGAACACGCTTGCATACGAAGATGTGCTTGCCGTCTGGGCTCCATTGGATGCGGTTGCTGTAATAGCATCCGATGGTACCATCCTGGGTAAGGATTCGCTTGGCTTCGGTATAAGGTTTTCCTGCCTCATGAACCACCACGTTGTAACCTTCGATGTAGGCTTCCATCTTGCCGTCGGGCGAAAGTACCGGATAGGCCTCCTTCTCCTCATCTACCTCCATCCAATGGCGCTCATGGCGTCTGCCAAACTGAGGCTTATAAGGGCGGCGAGGCTTGATGCCCAGCGCCTTCTCCATCGCTTCCTGCGAATCATAAGTCTTCATCTCATCCTTGTCGGCATCATAGGATACAAACTTCTTGCCCTGAGGAGTAGAAATCTGATAATGCAGTACGTGGGTGGAATCGCACCAAGCCGATGAACGTGCCCAATGGAACACGGAATCGGCAGAGAACTGATGACGCAGCGCATAGGCTCTGTTGTAATCTTCTAATGTGCCCTGTGCTGAAGCTGTAGCTGCCGGCATCGCCAAAGCTGCGCTCAACAGCGAAAGAGCTAAAATCTGATTCTTCATTATATTTAAAATTTTACTTGTTGATTTCTTAAGTATCGAACTTTCGTATATGGGGAGTTAGAGAAGTTAAGGGAAGTCCAATCCTTACTTCACTCTTACCTCATAAGGGAAACGGCGGGAAGATGGATCGAGCGAATGATTCGAAGGAGCTCCCATCACCACGAGATAGAGCGCCTTGAGAAGCTGGGACTTTGGAGCCTGAAACGAAACCTTTCCATTCATCGCATCACCCATCTGACCATAGATGCATTCATCAGTATCGGCGGTTACTCCCACCAATCCATAACGATAACCGATGGTGCGTGCCATCTTGTCCTTGGAAGCCTTGAACGCCTTACCCTCAGCATCGAGTGCTCTGAAATCTACAGTAACCTTCTTGCCTGCCTTCGGGATTTCCAGTTTGATGGCGTTGAAACCATAGTTCTCTGGAACCGAAGCTGTATCCGGACGGAGATAACCGTTCTTCTGCTTCAGCATCTTGGTGTCGAAGGTGCAGGCATAAGGACGGGTCTCCTTACGGGCATAATTGAAATCGAAGTCCACGAGATGACGGTAGCAGTCGAACATTTCATCATTAAACTGCTTCTGACTCATCTTATACTTCCGCTTGTAGGTAACAACCGGGTCCTCTCCTACTTTTCCCTCCCGATAGAGCTGGGCGATGCTTTCCAAACCATGCTTCTCAGCCCACCACTCTATCACGTATGGCGAATGATAGATGTTGTCCAGATGCAGATAACCCTTATGGGTAAGCTGTCTGAAGGCATCAAAATGAAACTTCTCGTCCGTTAGCCAGTCGGGATTCACTCTCCAGAGCATCCATTGGGATGTCATCTCGAAGAAACCGCTACCACCCCAGGCTTCACCCGTTTTGTCTGCCATAATCTGAAGCTGGAAACTGTGTCCCAACTCGTGAGCCAGACAGTTGAGTTTTTGATCCTGAATACGGTTAGGCGTTACCCAAAGCGCCCCGATAAAGTCATCGTAAGTTCCGCCGTAAGCTGTTCCTTCCAGCGAATAGTTCACCATCACCATCATCTTGTACTTGTCGCAGATGCTGCCCGGCAGAGAGAACTTCAGGGTGTCACGGAAGAAACGGTAGAACCGTTCTACCTGAGTCTGTAGATTGCCCAGGTCGAATTTCATCGGCTTACCTTCGAGCGAAGGAGGATTCTGCGGATTGTCTCCGAATGGCTTTTCCCAGAAATACACGATATTCTGGGTCTGTGCACTATGTCGCCAGCACCATCTCTCATCATCCTTATTGAAATCATAGGGTTTCAGAGAGTCCGGTACGAAGATGAGTTTCTGTGATGCAGAAACAGGATTTACGGGTCTGGTGGCAGGAGCCTCAGATGGGTCCTGCTGTGCCAGGACTGCAGTAGCCCAAGGCAAGGTTGCCGCTGTGAGTATCAGCGATAAAAAGATTCGTTTCATTTCGGTTATGATTTTTGCGTTATTTATATTTTTGCGTTATTTATTATTTTCGTTATTGATATTTCGCCACAAAAGTACTGATAATCTTGCAAAAACGCTCACAATATCGTCTAAAATGATATAAATATCGTATCTTCTCAAAGAACATCTCAGAGATTTGTCAAAAATTACATCAAAATGATAGATTTGTGCAAAAAAACTTGGGAGATATTATAAAAAGTCGTATCTTTGCCAAAAGAAATCTATAAAAAGAAATGATTATGAGATTATCAGAAGAACGATATATTAGCTTACTTACCGACTTTGGTTTCAAACGTATATTTGGAACAAAGCCAAACAAAGACTTGCTCATCAACTTTCTGAATTCACTTTTTGATGGAGAGCAAGTCATTAAGGATGTTCGCTACCTTAATAGCGAGCACGTTGGTGATGTTTTCGCTGAGCGCAAAGCTATCTTTGACGTGTATTGTGAAAATGAGAAAGGAGAAAAGTTCATCGTTGAAATGCAGAACGCCTTTCAGAAATACTTCAAAGACCGTTCTCTCTTCTATTCTACATTTCCTATCAGAGAGCAAGCACCAAAAGGACAGGATTGGAATTTCAAGCTAGACCACGTTTATACAGTAGCATTGCTCAACTTTGATTTTAAGGAAGAAGCTTTCGACCAAAAAGAAATCAATCACGATGTTGGCCTGCTAGACAAAAAGACATTCAAGGTCTTTAACGACAAGCTTTCTTTCAAGTATATTGAGATTGCCAAATTCAACAAAAGCGAGACTGAGCTAGAAACTCTGTATGACAAATGGCTCTATGTTCTCAAGAATTTACCCAAGCTTGACAAACGACCGAAAGCTTTAAAAGAGAGAATTTTCACGAAATTGTTTGAAGAAGCTGAAATCGCTAAATTCAGTCAACAAGAATTACGAGAATACGAGGATAGTCTTAAGGCCTATCGAGACATAAAAAATTCAATCGATACTGCGAAGGAAGAAGGCAGAAAAGAAGGTAGAGAAGAAGGCAGAGAAGAAGGTGTTGCCAAAGAAAAGTTGGCCACCGCAAAGCGTCTTCTCGACATGGGGCTCACACAGGAGCAAGTTGCCCAAGGAGCAGGACTTTCAATAGAAGATATAGAGAGACTTGTTTAAACAATAATAAAACAAGAAAACCATCTGATAGCATTAGTTCTATCGGATGGTTTTCTTGTTATTTAGCTTTCTTCAAGAGTCTCACCATCAATACACCATGAGCAGGAATGGTTGCCTTGGTATTCTGAGCAGTAGTACCAATGTCTTTATGTTTCCAAAGGTCTCTGATTACATATTCATTGGCATGAATGTTCACCTCGTTGGCAAAATAGATAGTCTGGGCTCTCCAGTTGTAGTCCAGTTTCCAAGGGAAATCTGTACGGTTTAGGAAGCAGACTGCCAGTTCGCCGTTGCTCAGAGGCTTTGCCCAGATTTCCTTCTCTCCCATATCCATGAATCGGCGTCCTTGCTCGCCCATAGGGTCCTGGTCTACGGCTATCACTTCCTTGTTGGTCAGAATCTCATGAGTATCCTTATCCATCTTGGTCAAGTCGTTACCCGCCATCAGCGGAGCAGCCAGCATACACCACATAGAAAAATGAGTAATATACTCATCCTTGGTCATGCCGCCATTACCCACTTCCAGCATCTCGGCATCATTCCAATGACCCGGTCCGGCATACGGATAAAGATCCGCCATCTTGTCGATGACGTTGAGCACTCCTACGCCACCCCAGTCGAAGAGACATTGGTAGCAATCTCTGATATCGGCTGTAACGCGCCACAGATGTCCGATACCCTTGCCCCATTTCCAAGGTTCATGTTCGCCCCATTCACAAATACTGAGAATGATAGGTCTTCCCGACTCCTTGATGGCATCGCTCATCGTAGCATAAGCAGCCTGCGCATTCTGTCCCTCATCAGAGCACCAGTCATATTTCAGGAAATCCACACCCCATTTGGCATACATCAAGGCATCCTGAAACTGATGACCACGGCTACCAGGACGACCTTGACAGGTGTAACTTCCAGCACAGGAATAAAGTCCAAACTTCAGACCCTTGCTGTGAATATAATCAGCCAGATATTTCATTCCGTGAGGAAAACGGTCGGAATCTGCCTGGATGAAACCAAGTGAGTCGCGTTCTACCTGCCAGCAGTCATCAATAACGACATACTGGTATCCCGCATCCTTCATACCAGTCTCTACCATCTTATCCGCCATATCCATGATCAGCTTTTCGCTGACATTACAACCAAACTTGTTCCATGAGTTCCATCCCATAGGAGGAGTTTGAGCCTGGGCCAGATAAGCAGAATCTGAAACTTCCTTTGGTTTACCAAAGAACATCTGACCATTTGCCGGCTGCGCCATAGCAATCGCTAATGACGCAGCCAATAAATACTGAAACTTCAAAATAATAAAAATTAATAAAGTTATACCTAAATCAACTTTGTACCATTAAACTTCACTTGATAAGGCCATTGTGCCAATGGCAACTGAGCCAAGCTCCAGTGTCCATCCTTTGGACCAGCCGTAACTACAAGCCACAAATGAGCCAATTGCTCATTTTTAGGCAACTCAAATGAAACTGAAGCATTACGATTATCAAAATCTGCAGTTCCTATTTCACCGTAGATAGATTTACCCGACTCTGTTACGCCGACAAATCCAAAACGGTAGCTACCACACCACCACCAATCACAAGTGTAATTAGGATCACCCATGATGTTATTGAAACTTACAGTTACAGTAGAACCTGCGGCTGGAACTTCTAATTTCAAAGCATTAAAACCATAGTTTTCTGGGCAATGGCTTGGATCTACCTGTAACCAACCATCACCAATCTCATTCATATACTCTTTAGCACTTGGAAAAGAGTTAGCATACTTACGGGTTACATCACGCACACGGTCGAAATCAAAGTTTACCAAACGAGCATAACAATCATACATCTCATCAAGGAACTGCTGCTGAGATGTTCCTGTCACATTCTGGTATACAACAACCGGATCCTGATACTCCTGAGCAGCCTTCCAAAGCTTCGCCATAATATCTTTGCCATGCTTCTGACTCCAATACTCTAATACATATGGAGAATGATAGATATTATCGCCATGCAAGAAAGCTTTGTGAGTCAATCCCTTAAAAGCATCCCAATGGTAAGTTTCATCATCTATCCAGTTTGGATTAATCTGCCAAAGCATCCATTGTGAAGTCATCTCATAGATACCACCAAACGTACTATCGAATCCATGTGCTCCATCAGCCTGCAATTGCAGCTGGAAACTATGTCCCAACTCATGGGCAACAGTATTGAGTTTTGAATCTTTCAGTCGGTTAGGAGCTGCCCAAAAAGCTCCTATTGTATTATCATAAGTACCACCATACGCAGTACCATCCAAAGAATACTGCAGCATCACCATCATTCGATACTTGTCAGCCTTAGAACCTTCTGTATGGAAGCCAAGGTCATCACGATAGAACTTATAAAATTTCTCCAACTGAGTTTTGAGATTTTCCAAGTCTACACTCATATCAGTACCTTCCAAAGAAGGTGGAGATGCTAAGTCCTTGCCAAATCCGCTCTCCCAAAAAATGGCGAGATTATCAGTATAAGCGGCACGGTCATAACAATACTGGAAAGTTTCATTACGCCAATCCTGACCAGAGAATTCTCTTGGACGATACAATGATTTGCCGTCTGGAATAGGATAAGTTACTGTATAAGGGTCGTGCTCAGTATAATCAGTACATGAGGCCATTCCCAAGAGTAAGGCAAAAGCCCCCAATATATATTTATTTTTTTTCATAAGTATTCATTTTAATATATTGTTTTATCGGGAAGGCATCTTGTCGTTTGCCAAGAAGCCTTCCCTTTTTATCTCTTTACTCATAAGGAGCTCCATCTATCAAATTAGAGCGACGTAAC
>OGYR01001110.1_pt1 | contig 10287 bp, 10 predicted proteins | sample 1576661 | NCBI WGS metagenome assembly OGYR01 (sample SAMEA3541490, study PRJEB24748) | human gut metagenome | biome: human gut; feature: human-associated habitat; material: faeces | place: China | collected 2012
GCTCCTTGTCGTAGAGCTTGATGCCCAGAGCATTTGCAACATCCTCTGCGATGTAGTTGCCGCCGGTGCAGTACTCACGGCCAATGGTGATGATCGTCTTTGCCATAATGTGTTCCTCCTATGTAACAGTTTTTATCCCCGGAAAGCGTTTGGCGGGGGCGGGCCTAGCGGCCCGGCTGCCCGGTGCTCTGGGGGTCATTCTGAGGTGCGGCAGGCGGTGCTGCCGGGGGTCTGGGCGGCGCGGGCAGGCGGACTTCCGCGACCCGCATCCGGCCGGTCTGGTCTACGGCGTAAACGCTGCACCGCCCGCCTGCGGCCAGCTGTTCGGGCGGGAAGCACAGGCCTCCGTCCGGGGTGCGCTCCATCCGGCGGAACGTCCGGTGCGCCGTGGTGGCATGGGCGATGCCGTCGTGCAGGGTGTAGGCGGTCCAGCCGGAGAAATCATCCGGCAGCGGGTCGCGCTGGCCCCGCTGCTCGAAGTAATAGCAGCGGCCATCCTCGCTGCGGGCCAGTTCGCAGCGGACGCGGTCGGGCAGGTCGGCGGCTGCATCTCTGGGCTTGCGCCGCAGGGCGATGGCCCGGCCTGTGAAGTAGCGCAGGAAATCCGACAGTGCCATGGTGCAGTTGACGGAGCCGTCGCTGTCGGCGGTGGGGTCGTTGAGCAGGACATAATCGGCCATCACGGCGTCGTCGTGGCCAAAGCCCCGCAGCCCCATCCAGATGCCCACCGGGTCACGCTGGCCCCGGATGCGGCGCTCGACCCGGACGGCAACGGGGCAGTCGTCGTGGATCTGGGTGCGCAGGTCCTGCAGGTCCATCCAGGCCTGCCAGCAGGGAAAGCCGCAGCAGCCCGCGGCAGCCGCTGCAAAGGCGGCGTTGCCGGTGCTCCGGGTGGCGTTGTCCTCCATGGCGTAGGCCACCTCTTCGGGCAGGATGTCCTCGCCCCAGCGGTTCATCAGAGCCGCCATGACGAGGGGCAGATCCATCTCCCGGCCAAAGCTGGGGTCGTGGGCAGAGAAGCAGTATTCCGGCAGATAGAGCCGCCGGTTCAGCGGCCGGCCCTCGTGTTTTTCCCAGGTCAGGGGGCGGACGGCGGCGGCCAGCAGCCGCACAGCGGGGGTGGATTTGTCGTCGTTGGTCGAGAGGTTGACCTGCAATTGGATGCCAGTGCCGCCGCCCGGCGTGGCCACGGTGACGGTGTCCCCCAGCAGGAAGATCATCCCGTCCTCGCTCTGGGCGTTGATGCTGTAGCGGGGGTAATCCGGGGCCCACTTGCCAAAGCTCATCCAGCCGGTCCAGGTGTTCCCGGCATAGACCCGGCAGCGCACCTCCACCATCGTGTTATGAGGGGCGCTGGCGTTCCAGCTGACGTTCAGGTTGCAGAAAGCCGGCATCGCGAACTCCGGCGTGGTGTAGCTGCCGTAGGGCAGATACCGCCCGGCGGAGCTGTCCAGCACCAAAGCGCCGCTTTCCAGCGCGACATTGTCCAGCGCGCCGCGGGAGAAGGTCTCGGTGCCCTGCAACACGAGGTTATTTCGTTGTTCCATCGCACGGTTCTCCTTTGCGCATCGGTGAAAGATCAGTGTTCGGTGCCGTCCGGCTCGTCTTCGCCGTATTCCTCCCGGAGGGCAGCGTCCAGCGCGGCGTCGTGCAGCTTCTGGAGGCTCTCCTCGATGTGGAAGACGCGGTTCACGTCGCCGTAGACGATCTGGCAGCAGACCTCGGTCTGGAACCAGAAGCCGAAGATGAGCATCAGGAAGATGCCCAGCGGCATGCACAGGATGACGACGCCCCAGAACAGGATGGTCACGATGGCGGACGCCAGCGCGTGGGGCAGGAAGGCGATCATACAGTTCAGGCAGTTCTTCAGTGTCTGGTGGAAGGGCTGGTCCAGCAGGACCACCTGCGGCCACATGTAGGCGAACAGCATGTGGAACAACACCAGGTTCAGCACCGTGGCCACCCACATGGGCAGGCCGACGTTGGTGCCGTGGTACAGCATGTTGAAGCAGAAATAGACGAGAAAGATCTGGATGGTGATGACGGTGCAGTAGACGATGCCGGGCAGGATGGCGGCTTTGAAGTTCCGCTTGAACGCGCGGCGGTAGGTGGTCCACCAGTAGCCCGCTTCATCGCGCAGGGCGCGGAGCACGGTGTCGTACATGCCCGCCAGTGCGGGGCCGGCCAGGATGCCGCCCGCAATGGCGCTGACCACCATGACGGTGAGGTTGTTCATCAGAAAACCGACATACACCAGGCAGATGACCGGCAGAAAGCCGATGCAGGTGAGCAGATTGGCCAGGAACATGCCGGACATGTCGCGCCCGACCAGCTCAAAAAAGCGGCCGATGCCCGTTTTGCGGGGGGCGTCCTTCTCGACGCCCGGCCCGGCCTTGCGGAAATCATTTGCAGAAGGAAAAAGACCCATTTTGTTTCGAACCCTTTCTGGTTTGGCTCGGTGCCGCGGGGCAGAAGGAAAAGGAACTGCCCATTGTGCTACCTTTCTTTCTATAAATATACCCGGATTTTGTGAATTTTGCAAGCCATCCGGCCCTTCATTTGTAAAAAAAGTGTTTCAGCTCCCATTTTCGCCCAAAGTGTGGTACAATGAAACAGGCTTTTCAGGCCAGAAGGAGGAACGTATCATGAGCATTCTTCGCACGATCGCGATGTTTGTATATCTGTTTGGCTATATGATCGTCCACTACGGTGTGCTCCGCCGGGCCGAGCGCGCCCTCGCCGCCGGGGACATGGATACCGTGGAGCAGATCATCAACAAGCATATCCCGCACTGGAGCCGGGGCATCCTGAAAGTGACCGGCGCACAGCTGGTGGTGGAAGGGCAGGAGCACATCCCCAAGGACGGCCCCTGCGTCTTCGTGGGCAACCACCGCAGCTACTACGACATCCCGCTGCTTCTGGCGGCGCTGGATGCGCCCCACGGCATCCTGGCGAAAGAGGAGCTGGAAAAGATCCCTCTGCTCAACCGCTGGATGAAGCTGCTGGGCTGCGTTTTCGTCAAGCGTGACGACATCCGCGCGTCCGTCAAGGCGCTGAACGATGCCACGGCCATCGTGGAGAGCGGCAAGAGCTTCGTCATCTTCCCCGAAGGCACCCGCTATAAGGGCGAAGAGGGCGGCGCAGGCGAGTTCAAGGCCGGTGCGTTCCGCATCGCCATCAAGACCGGTGCCCCGGTGGTGCCGGTGGCCATCTCCGGTGCCCGCGGCCTGTTCGAGGCCCACGGCAACCGCGCGACCCCCGGTTCCATCCACATCCGCATCCTGCCGCCCATCCGGACGGTCGGCATGAGCAAGGCAGAACAGAAACAGCTGCCCGAAGCCGTCCGCCAGACCATCCTCGCACAGCTTTAAGGAGAACTATGGCAAGCTATCGTTACGAACGCGACATCCAGCCCGGCGACCTCAAACCCCGCCGGGAAAAACAGTATACCCGGAAAGAACGCTGGGCCAACTGGTGGGATTACAACCTGAAGTGGGTGATCCTCATCGGCATCGCCGCGGCCTTTGTGGCGTACAACTTCATCGGGCAGTATTTCTTTACCACCAAGGCCGATTACAATGTGGCCGTGGTGGCCCCCTACTACCTGCCGGAGGATACCGTGAACGCACTCCAGACCCAGCTTGCCCAATTCGGCGAAGACCGGAACGGCGACGGCAAGGTGGTCGTGACCCTGAACGTTTATACGCTGGACTACTCCGACGAGGAGACCCAGACCGAGAGCGCAGCCTACCTGACCATGGCGGGCACCACCAAGCTGGCCGCCGATGTGCAGGGCGGTCTGAGCGCGGTCTTCCTACTGTACGACCCGGCGGGCTTTGAAGAGAGCACCGGTACCCTGCGCTACCTCGACGGCAGCCTGCCTGAACCCGGCAGCGACGGCGACTGGTGGAACATGGTCTACCGGTGGACCGACTGCCCTGCCCTGACCGGGCTGGACCTTGGTGAATACCAGGCCGACACCACCCACGCTCAGGGCGGCGACAGCCAGGAATACATGGCGCAGTTCTACGTCGGGATGCGCGGTGCCTGGAACTCCGGCACCGCCGACAACCTCAAGGGCGGCGAAGCGTTCTGGCAGGCGCTGACTGCCGGGGCCGTCTCCACCGCCAGTGCGGAGGACTGATGCCATGCGGTTCCGCCTGATCAAGCGGGAGGCCGGTGCCCCCCGCCGCCTGCCCGCCCCGCCGCCTCCGGAGCCAAAACGCGCCCCGCCCCGCGCCGCCGACCTCGACAACCCCTATGGCCGGTATTACGGGAAGGCGCGGAGCCGGGAAGACCTGCGAAAATGACCCGACAGAAGAGTCTCATCCGCCCGATGGCAGATGAGACTCTTTCGTTTTTCCAAAGTAAAATCTGAAAAAAACTCCGCACAGAACCGGGGCGGGGTTTGTTGTTTCTGTGTCCGGGTTATGGTATACTTATTCTGTATCATCTCCGGTATCATGAAAACAAAGGATGTGGAACCCATGGACGCACTGGACAAAGCCCGCCGGGAGATCGACACGGTGGACGCCGCGCTGGCCGAGCTGTTCGAGCGGCGGATGGCGGCTGTGCTGGCGGTCGCCGAATACAAAAAGGCCCACGGCCTGCCGATCTTCGATGCCGCGCGGGAAGCCGTGGTGCTGGACAAAGCCGAAGCGCGCATTCAGGACCCCGCCCTGCGCCCCTATTACCGCGACCACGTACAGCACATGATGGATGTGGCCAAGCAGTACGAGGCCGAGGTGCTGGGCCGGAACCGCGCCGCCTATCAGGGTGTGGAGGGAGCCTTTGCGCACATCGCGCTCAAGGCGCTCTTCCCCCATGCGGAGGCGGTCAGCTGCCCCACCTGGGACGAGGTCTTCGACGCGGTGGAACGCGGCGATGCAGCCCATGGCGTGGTCCCCTTTGAGAACAGCCACGCGGGCGATGTGTCCGCCGTGCTGGACCTGTGCTACAACCACCCCGCCCTGTGGGTCGTGGATGTGTACGACCTGCCCATCTCGCAGAACCTGCTGGTCCTGCCCGGCACCCCGCTGAGCGAGCTGAAGCATGTGTACAGCCACCAGCAGGCCATTGCCCAGAGCGAGACCTTCTTAAAGCAGTTCCGCCTGCCGGCCACGGCCATGCCCAACACGGCCATGGCGGCCAAGTTCGTGGCCGAGAGCGGCGACCGGACGCAGGCGGCCATCGCCAGCGTGGAAACGGCGGCGCTGTACGGGCTGGAAGTTCTGGTGCCCAGCATCAACACCGATGGCGACAACACCACCCGGTTCATCGTCCTCAGCCGCGAAAAGCCCACGGCGGGCAACCGCTTCTCGCTGCTGTTCACGGTGGACAACAAGCCCGGCAAGCTGGCCGAGGTCATCCAGATCATCGGTGCCAGCGGCTACGATATGGAGTCCATCAAGAGCCGCCCGCTGCCCCATGTCCCCTTCGATTACTATTTTTACGTTGAGCTGGTGGGCGACCCCACCGCCGAAGAGACCGCCGCGCTGCTGCGCGCGCTGAACCATGTCTGCCGCACGGTACGGCTGTTAGGAGTGTACAACAAATGAGCGATTTTATCGGAACCAAGCTCACCATGAATCTGGGCGAGCGCAGTTATGACATCATCCTGAAGAACGGCGCACTGGAGAACCTGTACCAGTTCGCCCGGCTGGACCGCAAGGTGGCCGTCGTCACCGACAGCGGCGTCCCGGCCCAGTATGCCCAGCGGGTGGCCGACCAGTGCCGCGAGGCCCGGATCATCACGGTGCCCCAGGGCGAGGCCAGCAAGAGCTTCAAGATCCTGGAGAGCGTTTTACAGCAGATGCTCGATTTCAACATGGGCCGCGGCGACCTGGTCGTGGCGGTGGGCGGCGGCGTCGTGGGCGACCTGGCCGGATTTGCCGCCTCCATCTATATGCGGGGCATCGACTTCATCAACTGCCCCACCACCACGCTCTCGATGATCGATTCCTCCATCGGCGGCAAGACGGCGGTGGATCTGGGCGATACCAAGAACATCGTGGGTGCCTTCTGGCAGCCGAAACTGGTCATCGTGGACCCGGATACGCTGGCCACCCTCCCCCGCCGCCACTACATCAACGGCCTGGCCGAGGCGGTCAAGGCCAGCCTGCTGGCCGACCCGGAGCTGTTCGGCATCTTTGAAAAGGGCGACATCGACGGCCAGATCAACGAGATCATCTACCGCAGCCTGCGGTTCAAGAAAAACATCGTCGAGCAGGATGAGACCGAGCGCGGGATGCGCAAGGCCCTCAACTTCGGCCACACCATCGGCCACGGCATCGAGGCCGTCAAGGGCATCAAGGGCCGCCGCACCGTGGGCCTGTTCCACGGCGAGTGCGTGGCGCTGGGGATGCTGCCCATGATCGAATCCAAGGCGCTGCAAAAGCGGGTGCGGGCGGTCTACCGCCGCCTGGGCCTGCCCCTGCGCACCACCTACAACAAAGAAAAGGTGCTGGCCGAGATGCTGCACGACAAAAAGGCGCAGGGCGGTCAGATCACCATCATCAAGGTGCCGGGTCTGGGCTGCTGGCGCGCTGAGACCATCCCGGTGGAGGGCCTGCGCCCCCTGCTGGGCATGGAGGAATGACCATGAAGAACACGTTCGGGTCTGCCCTCTCCCTGACCATCTTCGGCGAGAGCCATGGCCGCGCCATCGGCGCCGTGCTGGACGGCATGGCGGCGGGTGTGCCGGTGGATGAGGCCTTCCTCGCCGCCTGCATGGACAAGCGCCGGGCGCGGGGCGACGGCCTGTCCACCCCCCGCGTGGAGGCGGACCGGGTGCAGTTCCTCTCCGGCGTTGTGAACGGCCGGACGACCGGCACCGCCATCGCCCTGATGATCGAGAACCAGAACACCCGCAGCGGCGATTATGCCAAGACCGCCGACCTGCTCCGTCCCGGCCATGCGGATTACACAGCCTATGCCAAATACCACGGCTTTCAGGATGCGCGGGGCGGCGGACACTTTTCCGGCCGCATCACGGCGGCGCTGGTGGCGGGCGGTGCGGTGGTGCTGGGTGCCCTCGACCGGGCCGGCATCAACATCGTGACCCACATCGGGCGGTGCGCGGGCGTTGCGGACACCCCCTTTGCGCTGGATGACCCGGCGGCACTGGGGGCGCAGGCCGAAGCGTTGCTGAGCCGGGGCGATGGCTTCGCTCTGCTGAACGGAGAAGCCGAAGCGCCGATGAAAGCGGCCATCCGCACCGCAGGCAGCGCAGGCGACAGTGTGGGCGGTACGCTGGAGACCGCCATCCTCGGCCTGCCTGCAGGCATCGGCGAACCCTATTTTGACAGCGTGGAAAGCGAGCTGGCCCACATGGCCTTCTCGGTCCCGGCCGTCAAGGGCATTGAGTTCGGCACCGGCTTCGGCTTCGCCGACCTGAAGGGCAGCGAGGCGAACGATGCCTTCCGGATGCAGGGGGGCCACATTGTGACGGCCACCAACCACAACGCGGGCCTGAACGGCGGCATCTCCAACGGGATGCCGGTCGTCTTCCGTACCGTGGTCAAGCCTACGCCCAGCATCTACAAACCACAGGATACTGTGGATTACATTGCAAAACAGAACGCGGAACTTTCCATCCAGGGCCGTCATGACCCCTGCATCGTGCCCCGTGCGGCCATCGTGCAGACCTGCGCGGCGGCGCTGGCCGTCGGCGACCTGCTGACCGCGAAGTACGGCATGGCCTGGATGGAACAGCCCACCGCTTACCGCAAGGAGGAGCTGTAAATGGAATACGGACTCATCGGCTCCAAACTGGGGCACTCGTACTCGAAGATCATCCACGAGATGCTCTGCGGCTACCGGTACGACCTGTGCCCGCTGCCCACCGAGGAGGAGGCGCGGGCATTCCTGACCCGGCGGGCCTTCAAGGCGATCAATGTGACCATCCCGTATAAGCGGCTGGTCATGGAATCCTGCTCCTACATCGACCCGCGCGCCAAGGCCATCGGGGCTGTGAACACGGTCGTGAACCGGAACGGCCTGCTCTACGGCTACAACACCGACTATCTCGGCTTTGCCTACCTGGCCGATGCCCACGGCGTGGAGTTCACGGGCCGGACCGTCCTTATTCTGGGCACCGGCGGCACCCACAACACCACGAGCGCTGTGGCAAAAGATAAGGGCGCGGCCAGAGTGCTGACCGTCAGCCGGCATCCGGACCCCGAAAAGGGCGAGCTTTCCTATGCGGAAGCCGTTCACAGCGGGGCCGACATTGTCATCAACACCACCCCGGCGGGCATGTACCCGAACGTGGGGGTCTGCCATCTGGATGTGGCCGCGATGCCGGGGCTGGAAGCCGTCCTCGATGTGGTCTACAATCCGGACAAAACGGAACTGATCCTGCGTGCCGAGGAGGCGGGCGTACCGGTGGCCGTGGGCGGCCTCGAAATGCTGGTGGCCCAGGCCGTGTATGCGGCGGAATACTTCCTGGACCGCAAGTTTGACGATGCCCCGGCCGAGATCCGCGCCATCACCGCCCAGCTCCGGAAAGAGCAGCTGAACGTGGCGCTCATCGGGATGCCCTCCTGCGGCAAAACGACCATCGGCCGCGCGCTGGCCGACCGGCTGGGCAAGCGGTTCGTGGACCTGGATGAGGAGATCGTCCGGGCTGCAGGCCGCAGCATCCCGGACCTCTTCGCCGCAGAGGGCGAGGACGGCTTCCGGGCACGGGAGGCCGAGCAGACCGCCCGCTTTGCCAGAGAGGGCCGTCAGGTGCTTTCCTGCGGGGGCGGAGTCGTCAAGCGGCCCGAAAACCTGCGGGCCCTGCGGCAAAACGGCGTGGTGCTCTTCATCGACCGCCCGCTGGACGCCCTGACCGTGGGCGGCGGGCGTCCGCTTTCCACCAGCGCCGAGGCGCTGAAGACCATGGAAGCCCAGCGCCGCCCGCTCTATCTGGCCGCAGCCGATGCGGTCATCCCGAACGAAATGACCGTTGCAGACGCCGTTGCGGCGGCACTGGAGGCATTGGATGCGATTTTTGTTCATTAACGGGCCAAACGTCAACATCACCCGCTTCACCGAGCCCGGTGTGGAGGGTGAAGTGGACTACAACGGCCTGCTGGATTATCTGGACGTCTGCTGCCAGCAGATGGGCATCGAGCCGGATTTCTTCCAGTCCAACCACGAGGGCGACATCATTGATGAGATCCAGTCGGCCGCAGGCCGCGCCGACGGCATCATCCTCAATCCGGGCGGCTATGCCTATTACAGCGTGGCCATTCTGGAAGCGCTGCAGCTCTGCGGTGTGCCCGCCGTGGAGGTGCTCATGAGCGAACCCAGCGGCCGGGAGCCGTTCCGGAACACGGACGTCGTCTCGTTCGGTTGTCAGGGCCGCTTTGCGGGCGAGGGCATCGGCGGCTATCTCCACGCATGCAGTTATCTGGTGCAGCTGCTCCGGCTGGACGGCGGCGCACAATCGCACATGGTGCAGTAAGGAAAGAAACCTCTCAGTCTCGCTGACGCTCGCCAGCTCCCCTGATAGGGGAGCCTCTGGCGAGTCGGTGAGGACTGTGCTGAACGAGCGAAGTTTTTTACTTCCGGAAACGGCCGGGCTCCGCTGCTGAGATTCACAGCAGCAGTACAAATGCCGTTGCCAAAGAGGACAGGGCCCGCTGCTTTGCGCCCCATCGGGCCCACGCGGACAGCAGGGCTTGCCCGGCCTGCCAAGGGCTCCCCTATCAGGGGAGCTGTCTGCGAAGCAGACTGAGAGGTTGACACGTTGATAAAAGGGAAAGGAATGCAAGAAGATGATCATTTCGACGAAAAAAGGCACCCCGAAAGAAGAACTGGAAAAGATCGTGGACCGCTTTGAAAAGCAGGGCCTCGATGTCACCCTGATCACCGGCAAGGACTACAACGTCTTCGGTCTGGTGGGCGACACCACCAAGATCGACGAGCGCGATGTGCTCGCCAACCCCTGGATCGACAACGTGACCCGTGTGTCGGCCCCGTATAAGCGCGCCAACCGCCTGTTCCATCCCGCCGACTCGGTCATCGACTGCGGCGGCGTCCGGATCGGCGGCCGGGAGAAGATCGCCGTCATGGCCGGCCCGTGCAGCATTGAGAGCGAGGAGCAGGCCCTGCGCATCGCCCAGAGCGTCAAGGCCGGCGGTGCTGCCCTCTTCCGCGGCGGTGCCTACAAGCCCCGCACCTCTCCCTACTCCTTCCAGGGTCTGGAGACCGAAGGCATCCTCGACATGGTCAAGGCCCGCGAGGCCACCGGCCTGCCCATCGTCTCCGAGCTGATGAGCGAGGACCGCATCCCGGAGT
>OGYR01001116.1_pt1 | contig 10234 bp, 13 predicted proteins | sample 1576661 | NCBI WGS metagenome assembly OGYR01 (sample SAMEA3541490, study PRJEB24748) | human gut metagenome | biome: human gut; feature: human-associated habitat; material: faeces | place: China | collected 2012
AGAAGATGTATCAGGCAGCCGCTGCCGCACAGCAGGCCGCCGGTGCACAGCCCGGTGCCGACGCAGGCGCAACCAACGAAAAGCCCAACGATGACGGCGTTGTGGATGCCGACTTCAAGGAAGTCTAAGTCTGACACAAAGCGCTGTGTCCGGCCAAACCGGCGGGCACACGCGCAATAGAGCAAAAGCCGCTCCGGTTTAGGCCGGAGCGGCTCTTGCTGGTTTATAGAATGTAAACCCTCTCAGTCATTGCTTCGCAATGCCAGCTCTCCCTATGGGCGAGCTTTTGGCGGTGAGGACAAGTTTCCCTTCTCGGTCTAAGCTCCCCCCTCGGGGGAGCTGGCGCGTCAGCGCCTGAGAGGGTTTCGGCGGAGACAGACCGTGACGGGAGAGGTTGGAGAGGTGAGTGGATATGGCACAGGAAAAGCGTGATTATTACGAAGTGCTGGGGGTATCCAAGGGCGCAAGCGATGCCGAGATCAAAAAGGCATACCGCAAGCTTGCCATGAAGTACCACCCGGACTATAACCCCGGCGATAAGGACGCCGAGGCAAAGTTCAAGGAGATCAACGAGGCAAACGAGGTGCTTTCGGACCCGAAAAAGCGCCAGCTGTACGACCAGTACGGCTTTGCCGGTGTTGACCCCACTTATGCAGCACAGAACGGCGGCGGCCCCGGCGGCTTTAGCGGTTTTGGCGGCGACGGCGTGGACTTGGGCGACATCTTTGGCGATATCTTCGGCGGCGGCTTTGGCGGCTTCGGCGGCTCGTCCCGTCAGGCAAATCCCAACGCCCCCCGCAAGGGGCAGGACATCCGGGTGCGCATCACCCTGAGCTTTGACGAGGCCGTGCACGGCTGCAAGAAGAACATTACCATCACCCGTCAGCAGGAGTGTACTGAGTGCCACGGCTCCGGCTGCGCCGCCGGCAGCAGCCCCGAGACCTGCCCGGACTGCGGCGGACGCGGCTTTGTCATCCGCCAGCAGCGCACCCCCTTTGGCGTGATGCAGACCCAGCAGCCCTGCTCCCGCTGCGGCGGCAAGGGTAAGCTGGTAAAGAACCCCTGCAAGGTCTGCCACGGCAGCGGCAAGGTGGCTACCAAAAAGACGCTGGAGGTGTCCATCCCCATGGGCATCGACGACGACCAGAGCTTTGCACTGCGCGGCATGGGCGATGCCGGTACCAACGGCGGCCCCGCCGGTGATGTCATCGTCATGGTCACCGTGCGCCCCAGCGAGGTGTTCCAGCGCGATGGCTACGATGTGTGGGTCACCGTGCCCATCACCTACAGTCAGGCGGTGCTGGGCGACAGCGTCACCGTGCCCTCCATTGACGGCAAGGTGGAGTACACCGTGCCCGAGGGCACCCAGAGCGGTACCACCTTCCGCCTGCGCGGCAAGGGTATCCAGTACCTGAACGGCCGCGGCCGCGGCGATATGTACGTCAAGTGCGAGGTGGAGATCCCCAAAAAGCTGAACAAGGCGCAGCGCGATGCCCTGAAGAAATTCGAGGGCACGCTGAAAGAAGAAAACTACGAAAAGCGTAAGGGCTTCTTCAAAAAGCTGAAAGATATGTTCAACGCATAAAAGCCAAACGGCGGCGCGTTCCATCGGAGCGTGCCGCCGTTTTTTGCGTCTGCGTAAGGCCGATTCGTCTCACACACTTGCGCTTTCGTCTAAAAAGCACCCTGTTTTAGACGAAAGCTGGGATACATGAGACGAAAAAAACGAATAAAAGTGTGCTGCAAATTTTACGTTGAATTTTACAGCAAGATGCGTTATACTAAAACTGAAAGGAGTGGATAGTATGCCGAATATTAAACCGATTTCTGATTTGCGAAATTATAACGAGGTATTGCGGGATGTGGAGGAAGGCTCGCCGGTCTTTCTGACCAAGAACGGCCGCGGAAAATATGCCATTGTGGAGCTGCGCGATTATGAGAAAGCGCAGGCGACGATCCGTCTGATGAGTGAGATCGCAAAAGGCCGCCGCTCCGGGGAAGAGAAGGGCTGCCTGACCAATGAAGAAATGAGGGCACATTTCCGTGCAAGAGCAAATGAAAAATAAGATCTTATACACAGACGAGGCACGCTGTGATTTGGATTCGATCTGGGATTATATTGCACTTGATCTGCAAAATCAGCAGGCGGCGGAAAGACTTGTCAATAAAATCATGGACAGAGTAGATCAGCTGGAAGATTTTGCGGAGAGCGGAATGCTGCTTTCAGCGATATCAGAAATAATAGGAGAAGAACGGTTCCTTGTATGCGAGAACTATTTGATTTTTTACCATACCGGAAAATCAACGGTTACGGTCGACCGTGTACTCTATGGCCGCAGGGACTATCTGAGCGTGTTGTTTGATAAAACAAGGGAAGAACCTTTGGAAGAGGATTCTTTGCCGGAAGAATGAGCATAAAAACAGCGGAGGCGCTGCCCGAAAGGGCAGCGCCTCCGCCTGCTTTGTTCTTTGGTGTACTCCGAGCCGGTCTTATGAGATAAGATGGATCAGAGCAGGATGACTGCTGCATTGATGATCAGGCCGACACCGGTAGCGGTGGAGCTGATCATGTAAGCGGTGCAAGCGATGTCACGGATGGCGTTGGCAGTGCTCTTCTCCATATCGGCAGTCAGAGCATCCAGACCGGTCTCAGTCCAAGTGTTGGGGTTCTTACGGCGGTAATCGCGGACAGCGGTCAGACCCTTGAACCAGCCGTACGGGGGAATCAGCCAGCACAGCAGAGCCTCAGTCATGGTAGCATTGGCGCCGCCTTCGGTGTAGGTCATTTCCTCAGTGGACAGTACATTGTAGTACGCGGGCATCATCATTTTTTCCATAATAACACTCCTTTTGAAACAAAGCTATCCAAAACGGTGCACCCAAAAACGCACCGTTTTATCTGATTAAAAAGGTCAGCGCACGATCAGCAGAACGGCGCTCAGGGGAGCCAGTGCCACTACCATGGTGGTAGAAACGGCATCCCGCACAAAGTTGCTGGCAGATTTGCCCATATCGGCGGCAAGGGCATCGGTGGCGCGGCCCATCACGGTAAAGAAGTTGCCGTCCTTGTTGCCGTCCTGCTGCAGCCATGCGCGTGCCTGCTTGATGCCCCAGATATAGCTGGAAGCCAGCACCACAGCACCTACGACCGTTGCGGCAGTCGTGGCGAGACTGGCAGCATCATCCACAGCGCCGCCGCCGGTGGTATAGGTCATTTCTTCGTTGGAAAGTACCGCATAATCTGCGGGATAATTCATCTTTTTCATCTTCAATACTCCTTTGTCAAGGGGAAATGCCGCATTGCATCCCGATCCCCCGGCGTCCATACCCAAGGCCGATAGAGCATTGTTCTCTATATGGCCATTCTACAACAGTGGTCGGATTTTATCAAGGGGTTTTGGTACATCTGTGCAAAAACTGGCGGGACGCATGAAATTGCAGCTATAAATTTGTGAAAATAGACTGCAATAATTTAGGGTTTTGGCTGTTTTACCCCGTCACCCCGGCGCGGTAGAGGTAGGGGTCGCTCTTGAAGCTGTCAAAGTTGTACAGCACAAGGATCTGGTCGTAGCCGTTATCGGCGATCAGCTTGTCCAAGCCGTAGTTGTAGTTGCGGAAATCCACCACGTCAATGTCGGCGTAGTTGGCGGTCAGGTAGGGCACAAAGCAGTTGGCGTAGCTGTCCTTGATGACAAGGATGCGCCCGCTGCCATTGCCCTGCACCCGGCTTAAACCGTTGTTGCCGTGCAGGAACATGGCGTATTTATCATAAACGGAGAGCTTCTCCGTGTCGTACAGGCCGGTGGTCTGCCCCTCAGTGGGCTGGCCTGCCGCCGTTACGTTCCATACCGTCAGGGTGTTGGCAAGGTCGTAGTAGGTGATCACGTCCGGCACGGCGTTCCATGTGCGCGCCTTGGCGTAGTGGGTGCCGTAAAAGCCGTCGGCAGTCAGCGCAGTGTGGGCGGCGGTATCAAAGGGGGTAAGGCCAAGGGTCTGGCACAGCTGGCTGTAAGCGTAGTAGGCGCCAAGGCTCGTCCAGTGGTGGTCGGTGCGGTAATAAATATACTCGCTCTTGTGGGCGGTAAGGGTGGGGCGCACGTCCACAAAGCTGCCGCCGGCCGCCTGCACCGCAGCGGAAAGCTGGTCAAGGTAGCCGTCCTCGTCCAGCAAAGGAGCGTTTGCGGGCACGTTTTCTTTATAGATATCGCTGGCGGCGGGTGCCAGCAGCACATTCACCTTGCCCGGGTAGCGCTGGCACAGACTGGTGAGCGCTGCCGTGTTTTTGGGCAGGGTGCGCTCCTCGCTGGAAAGCAGCCCGTAGGTGCGGGGGAACATCATGTGCTCCTTGCCCAGCAGGATGCCGCCGTTCTGCTGCTTTTGCAGCAGGGTGGTCTCCACCACGCTCTGCAGGCTGATCCACTCATCGCGCCCCGCCACCTGATCTTTGACATATTTGGTGTAGGCGGTAAAGTAGCTGTTCAGCCCCTTGGCGGTGAACTGGGTCAGCGCCGGGCGCTGGCTGAGGGTGGTGTTCTCCAGCTCGCTGTAACTGCGGTCCGGGGTGACCATATCCAGCGCGAACAGCCCGATGAAAAACAGGCTGAACACCACCAGCACCGGGTAGTGCAAAAGGGAGGAGGTCTTTTTATCGTGTTTGGACATCTTCCCGCCTCCTTAAAAGTTAAAGTACAGGAACGGGCTGTTGGTGCTGCCCACCACATAGGCGGTGGAGATCACCAGCAGCGTCAGGATGGCGGCGCAGCGGGTGACCACGTTCTTGCGCAGCACATCCCACAGCTTTTCGATCAGCGGGGTGCAGCACACCACGCTTACCGCCAGCAGCACGCCGTAATTCCGCAGGAAATACAGCGGTGATACCCCGCCGGAGGGGATAAAGAGCTTCTGGAACAGCAGCCCGAAGGACACGCCGGTGTCGTTGCCCACGAACATCGCCCAGCCTACCACCACAAGGAACAGGGTGTAGAAATGCGGCCACACCCTGCCCTTTTTCAGGTAGGGCAGCAGGAACAGCTTTTCAACCGCCAGCAGCACAAAGTAGTAAAGACCCCAGCAGATAAAGTTCCAGTTCGCGCCGTGCCAGATGCCGGTGAGCAGCTCCACGATGAACAGGTTCAAGATCTGACGCTTGAGCCCCTTGCGGTTGCCGCCCAGCGGGATATACACATACTCCCGGAACCAGCCGGACAGGGTCATATGCCAGCGCCGCCAGAACTCAGTGATGGAAGCGGAGATATAGGGGTAGTTGAAGTTTGCGGGGAAGTCGAAGCCCAGCATCTTGCCCATGCCGATGCCCATCAGGGAGTAGCCGGAGAAATCGAAGTACAGCTGCAAACTGTATGCGATGATGCCCAGCCACACCAGCGGGGTGGAAGCGTTTGCCAGACCCACAAAGGTGGTGGAGGGGCTGTCGGCTACCCCGATAATGTCTGTCCACAATGCGCCCACAGCGTCTGCCAGCAGCACCTTTTTGGCAAGACCGAAGGTGAACAGGGTCATGCCCTCTTCGATTTGTTTGAGGTTATAGCGGTGCTTGTAGACGTGCAGCTGGTCGGAAACGTCCCGGTACTTGACGATAGGCCCCGCGATAAGCTGCGGGAACATGACCACATAAGCGCCGAAGTCGATGATATTGCGCTCGGCTTTTACATCCCGGCGGTAGACGTCGATGGAGTAGGAAAGGGTCTGGAAGGTGTAGAAGCTGATGCCCAGCGGCAAGGTGCCGATGCCCTGAATTTCGGCAAAGGCGGTGCCCAGCAGGGCATTCACGCTGCGCAGCACAAAGTTTGCGTACTTGAAGTAGAACAGCATCCCTAAGCTGCCAATGAGCGCTACCAGCAGAAAGAAGCGGCGCAGCGCGGGCTTTGCATCAAAATGTTCGATGGCAAGGCCGCTGAGGTAGTTGATGAGGATAAGCGCCACCATGACCGGGAAAAAGCGTACCTCGCCCCAGCAGTAGAACACCAGACTGCACAAAAACAGCACGGTGTTCTTCAGCTTTGCGGGGGCAAGATAGTACAGCGCCAGCGTGATGGGCAAAAAGCGGAACAGGAAGATGATGGTGCTGAAAACCAAGGGGTCAGCCTCCTTTTTTACACGGAATTACAGACTCAGCCTTCCCCCCAGCCGGGGGAAGGTGGCATGACGGATGAGGGCGCAGCTTCAGCAGAAATACCCATCATCAGGGGCTTTCTACTGAAAAAAGCCGATGCCGCAGATGGCACCGGCTCAGAAGGTCAGATTCAGCTGTTCAGGGCGCTGTCCACAGCACTGTTCAGGTCTGCGGTGCACTCGTTGGAATTGACAACCATGATGACAAGATTTCCCTTGCTGGCAATGATTGCATTGTTGGCATTCTCCAAAGCCTGTGCAAATTCAGCGGGATAATTGCTGCAAGTGTCAATCAACTGCTGCTTGTAGGCGTTCATGCCGTCAATAACATTTTGAACCTTACCGTCAGCAGCTTCAACGGCGATAACTAAACCGGCATCGCCATTGTCGTTGCTCTTTACGCCCTTGTAACTAACAATATCTTCAGCCTTTAACTGAAAATCATATTCGATACTAATAGGGTCAATCTCGAATTGATTTGAGATTGTGTTAGTTTTCAGCAGACTGCTAACGATACTGTCCAGATCGGCAGTGCCGTTTTCAGCGGTATCCGCCGCCGGGGCGGCAGTGCTCGAAGCCGGTGCAGAGGCGGAGGCGCTGGACACGGAGGACGGCGCGGAAGAAGCGCTGCCGCCGCAGCCGGTCAGGGCAACAGCCAGCACGGCGCTGATGGCGATCACAGAGAGTTTTGTGCGGTTTATCATAAAATATTCCTTCTTTTGTTGAATTCGTTTGTCGGGGTGCGGGGCTGCGCCGCGCACACGGGCAGACTGTATTTATCTTACCATAACAGCAGGTAAATTGCAACGCACCCCACAGGGTTTTCCGGCAGTTTTCATCGGATTTTAACCGGTCACGGTCTCCCCGGCGGCAATGCGCTGCAAAACGGCTACCGCGTCCTCCAGACACAGGCCGCTCTGGTTGAGCAGGGCGGCGTTTTTCGCGCCTACATAGCGCCAGTGCCACGGCTCGTAGGTGATGCCGGTCACGCTTTCGGCTTCCTTGGGGTAGCGCAGGATAAAGCCATAGTGCTCTGCGTTCTCGCACAGCCAGCGGAAGGCGGCAGTGTCGGCAAAGCCGGTGTCAAGGGTGGTGTGCTCCGGGCTGTTCAGGTCGGCGGCAAGACCGCAGTTGTGCTCGGAGCAGCCCGGCGGGTTTACGATGGCAGCGGCCTTTTCCCGGGCGGCGGCTTCGCTCAGACCCTTATCACGGTAGTACTGGGTCTTGTTGTCGTACAGCTTTTTCTGGTAGCTGACGCTGCGGTAGCCGCTCTGCATCCGCACATCCACCCCGTCCTTGGCGGCAGCGGCCTGCATGGAAAGAAAAGCCTCGGCGGCTTCGGTCTGCAAAGTCTTGTTGATGGCGGTGGCCGAGCCGCATTCCTTGGTCTCGACGGGGTAGTCCTCCGGCATCTTGTGGGTGCGGCTCACAAGAATCATGCGGGGGTCGTCCAGCAGCGCCTGTGCCTGTGCGGCGGTAAGGGTGCTCTGCTGCGCGCCGTTCTCGGCGGGCAGCGCAAGGCTTTCAGCGGGCAGCTCGGGCAGCTGCGGCACCGCAGCCTTGCGGGTGCAGGCGTAGGCGGTGCCGCCCGCCACAAAGCAGGCCAGCGCCGTCAGGCAGAGCAGACGCCGGGCGTGATGGTTACGGTGATGGGAAGAACGCATAGAACCTACCTTCTTTCACAAAAAAGGATAAGCACCCGCCGCCCCGGGCAGACTATCCGCAAAAGGGGGCGCGGGAAGATGAAGATGACAGCGCAGGAATACGCACGCCGGATGCAGAAGGCGGGGCCGCATTCGCCGCTTCTGGCAGACTGCCTGTGGGCGTTCTGTGTAGGCGGCAGCATCTGCCTGCTGGGCGAAGGGCTGCGGCAGCTGTTTCTGCGGCAGGGCGCGGACGCCGAAGCGGCGGGCACCCTGACCAGCTGCACCTTGATTTTGCTCTCGGCGGTGCTGACCACGCTGGGCTGGTACCAGAAGCTGGCGGCAAAGGCCGGGGCGGGGTCGCTGGTACCCATCACCGGCTTTGCCAACGCGGTGGTCAGCGCGGCCATCGAGTTCAAGGCCGAGGGACGGGTGCCGGGCACGGGCGCAAAGATGTTCCTCATCGCCGGGCCGGTCATCGTGTATGGCACGCTGGCGGCAGTGGTGTACGGTGTGGTGCTCTGGCTGCTGGGGGCTTCTATCCTATAATACGGAACAGCCCCGCCGGATATTGCAGCGTCACAGCACCAGTATAGCACGTGCCGGGGCATTTTTTGCAGAAAGGAAGAAATTTTTTATGACAGAGCGCCGGGGCGATACCCTGTTGTTCCACACCCCGCCGGTCATCGCCGCACAGGCGGCGGTGGGAGGCAAAAAAGAGAGCGAGGGCCCACTGGCGGCGGGCTTTGACGAGCTGACCACCGACAACCGGCTGGGACAGCGCAGCTGGGAAGCCGCCGAAAAGCAATTGCAGCTGCGGGCGGCACGGCTCTGCCTGCAAAAAGCATCTCTGCCCGCAGAGCGGGTAGACCTTGTGCTGGCAGGGGACTTGCAGGCGCAGTGCACTGCTTCCGGCTACGCGCTGCGGGAGCTGGGCGTGCCCTTTGCGGGGCTGTTCGGGGCGTGCAGCACCATGGCGGAGGCACTGGCGCTGGGCGCGGCGCTGTGCAGCAGCGGGGCGGCGCAGAACCTGCTGGCCATGACCTCCAGCCATTTCTGCGCGGCAGAGCGTCAGTTCCGCACCCCGCTGAGCTATGGCGCGGTGCGCACTCCTACCGCGCAGTGGACGGCCACCGCCGCCGGGTGCTGCCTGCTGCGTCCGGCAGGGCAGGGGGTGGGCATTGCCGCCGCAACCCTTGGCCGGGTGCAGGATTATAACATCAAGGATATCAACAACATGGGCGCAGCCATGGCACCGGCAGCAGCAGCCACCCTGCTGCACTATCTTGCCGATACCCATGCAGAACTGCGGGATTTCGACTGCATCTACACCGGCGACCTTGGGCTGGTGGGCAGTCAGATGCTGCGGGAGCTGTTGGCAGCAGAGGGTCTGCTGCTGAAAAACCACGCGGACTGCGGCTGTCTGCTTTACGATGCCGGGGAGCAGCGGGTAAAGAGCGGCGGTTCGGGCGCGGGCTGCTGCGCCGCCGTGCTCTGTGGGCATATCCTGCCAAAGCTGCTGCGCCGTGGCAGCCGCCGGGTGCTGTTCCTCGCCACCGGGGCGCTGATGAGTCAGACCACCTTTTTGCAGAAGGAGAGTATCCCGGCGGTGGCACATCTGGTGGAACTGACCGCGCCGGAAAAGGAGAGCTGAAATGAACTATCTGTGGGCATTTTTAATAGGCGGCGCCATCTGTGCGGTGGGGCAGCTGTTCATCGACCTGACAAAGCTGACCCCGGCACGCATCCTCACCGGTTATGTGGTGGCGGGAGTGGTACTTTCGGCCGTGGGGCTGTATGCGCCGCTGGCAGAGTTTGCCGGTGCGGGGGCAAGCGTGCCCCTGCTGGGCTTTGGGCATCTGCTGGCAAAGGGAGTGCGCACCGCCGTGGCAGAAAAGGGTGCCATCGGCATCCTGACCGGCGGGCTGACCGCGGCTTCTGCGGGCATCACCGCAAGCCTTGTCTGCGGCGTGGTATGCAGCCTTGTGGGCAAAAGCCACGACCAGAACTGATGTTTTGTCTGCGCTGCTTCGCCACATTTTGCGCCCGGCGGCTGGTAAACTGGGGGCAAAACGGAGGTGAGGCGCATGAAACACAGCGGACAGACCGTATTGTGGGAGTTGTGGGCAGCGCTGTGCCTGTGCACGGCGCTGGTGCTGCCGCCGGGCAGTCCGTGGCTGCACGAGCCGGCGCTTTTGTACCCGGGGCTTTCGCTGGCGGCAGTCGTGCCCGCCGCGTGGGTGGTGTGGTGGATGGCGGTGCCGCCGCAGCCCCTGCCGCCGGAGCAGCTGCTGCAGCCGGTACAGCGGCAGAGCCTTGCCGCGCTGTGCGGGACATAACGGCAGAAAAAACAAAAACCCCTGTGCCGGATACCCGGTACAGAGGTTTTGTTCGTCAATCAAACTGCGCGATCAAGCGTTCTTGTTAGCACGCTTTGCCATACGGCTGATCTTGCGGCTGGC
>OGYR01001122.1_pt1 | contig 10171 bp, 9 predicted proteins | sample 1576661 | NCBI WGS metagenome assembly OGYR01 (sample SAMEA3541490, study PRJEB24748) | human gut metagenome | biome: human gut; feature: human-associated habitat; material: faeces | place: China | collected 2012
CCTCGGGCGTGATAACGCTCATGGGCTCGGCAGTCGAAACCTGGTAGAAAAAGCCCTTAAAGTCGATCTGCATATCGGTAATGGCAAGACCAAACAGGTCGTGGGCCTCATTTTCAAACGGGAACACCGCGGGGTAATACGAGCTGATGGACGGAATCTCCTGGTACTGGTCGATGCCCTCAACCACCAGATTCTCGATCGCATAGCTGCCATCCTGCGCAATATGTTCCTGAGCAGCGCGAACGTTGATAAACGTATAGACCAAGCGATACGAGCCGTCGTCGACGTTGCGCTCGGCGTGCATTTGCACAAAGCGCGCACCGACGCCCTTAAGCGCCTGGACATGCGACAAGAGCTCGTCGATCCCGACGGTGGTATAGATAGCCTTTTGCATTACTCGGCCTCCTTTGCAGCGGCGGGCGCGGCGGACCTGGTGGACGCGTTGGCCTCGACGCCGTCACCGGCACCGTCAGCCCCGGCCCCCGCAGCCACAAACCCGTCCTCGCCCAGCTCAACGCCGCCATCCCAGGTAGCGGCACCACCCACGGTGAGCGGGTCGCCGCCGGCGCGCATCACGGCCTCCTTCTGGTCCAGGATGCCGCACGCCTCCATGATGGCATCGATCACGGTCTCGGGGCGAATGGCGCACCCGGGCGCGTACACGTCCACGGGAATCGCGCGGTCCACGCCGCCGATCACGTTATAGGCATCGCGGAATACGCCGCCCGAACACGCGCAAATGCCGCACGCCACCACGCACTTGGGCTCGAGCATCTGGTTGTAAATCTGGCGCACGACGGGCAGGTTCTGGGCGTTGACCGAACCCGTCACCAAAAAGATATCCGCATGCTTGGGGTTGCCGGTATTGACCACGCCAAAGCGCTCCGCATCGAACAGCGGCGTAAGCGAGGCCAGCACCTCGATATCGCATCCGTTGCAGCTCGAGCCGTCGTAATGAATAACCCACGGCGAGCGCGACATTTTATGATCCATGAATGCCGCCTCCTAAATAAATACGTCGACGAGGATGGGCATAAGGTTGAGCAGGCCAAACACCAGCGCCACGCCCCATCCGAGCTTGAAGCAGCTGCGCCAGGTGCTACGGGCGAAGGTGTTATCGATCAGTACCTCGACAAAATACGTCGCGACCATCACGACCAGGGCGACCACCCAACTCACCGGGTTGTCCCAAACAAAGAACATGCCCACCCACATCAAAAACAGCACGGTCTCGCACCAGTGCATAAGGGTCATCTTGGCCAGCGTGCCGCCGCTCATCTCGGTGGCGACGCCCTGGACGATCTCCTGATGCGCGTGATGCGAGTACGAAAGATCGAACGGCGACTTGCGCAGCTTGATGGTAAGCACCGCGAGCAGCGCGAGGAAAATGGGCGCGCTGTACACGATGATGGGGGCCGACTGCCCCGTTACGGCAATGGAATCAAAGCTGTCGGTGGCGAGATACAGGCCCACGCTCATCAGCAGAACGGCGGGCTCGTAGCTCATAACCTGCAACAGCTCGCGGTCGGCGCCGACCTGGGCAAACGGGCTTTGCGTCGAGGCGGACGCCAACACCACAAAGATCGCGGCGAGCGTCACCATAAAGGCGCACAGCAGCGTGTTGGAGCCCGACACAAAGATGCCGCCGCCCACGACGGTGAAGATGAGCGCGCACGCCATATAGGTGTCGTCCATGGTGTTTACGCTGGCGGGGGCCTTGCGCAGCAGCTTGGCAACGTCGTAGAAGGGCTGCAGCAGGCGCGGACCCACGCGGCCCTGCATGCGGGCGGACAGCTTGCGGTCAACGCCGTCGATCAGGCCGCCCACAAGCGGCGCAATCAAGGCAAACGCCACGGTGCCAATAAATATGCCCACGACACCCGAGCCTTCGAAATACTTACCGCGCAGCACCGAGGGCGCACTCATGGCGAGTCTCTCGGGCCCAATCCACGCGCAACACAGCAGTGCAAACAAGATGATGCTGCAGCACACGACGCTGCCCGCGGGGCCAATACGCTTCTCGCCAAGGGCGTCCTCCGAGTACCAATTGCGCTTTTCAGCCTTCACCTCGCGTCCCATCGAGCCGCGGAAATGGCGATATTTGTCGGTTCCCACGCCCGAAAGATATACGTTTACGTGCGGTTTGTTGCTCACGCGGAATGAAGTCAGCAGCACCACGGCGATAAACGCCACGATAACCACCATCAGATACATGGAGTCCTTGCCAATAACGTACGGCACGCGGCCAAACACCATGGCCAAGTAAGGCGACACCAGGCCGCTCGAGATGAGTGGGAACGCCACGCAGCACAGAATCAGCAGCGCGGCGATGGTGTTGAGGGCCATCCATTCGGTCTTATGGACATTGACCTCGACGTTTTGAGCCGTGGGGTCGACGCCCGAAAGCTTGGCAAGCCACTTGCCCCAGAAGAAGAACGTCGCGGCCGAGCCAAAGGCAAGCACCATGATCATGAGCACGTTGCCGGTCTGTGCAAACGCCACCAGGGCGCCCCACTTGGACACGAGCATGCCAAACGGGGCAACGAACATGCCCATGATGCCCAGCATCATCAGACGCGTCAGGTGCGGCATGCGGCTGAACATACCGTCCATGTCCTCGATATTGCGGCTGCCGATATGATGCTCAGCAGTGCCCACGCACAGGAACAGCAGCGACTTGGCCACCGTATGGAACAGGATCAGGAAGATGGCCGCCCATACGGCCTCGGGCGCGCCGACGCCCAGGCAGGCGCTGATGAGGCCCAAGTTGGAAATGGTGGAGTACGCGAGCACGCGTTTGGCGTTGCTCTGCGAGATGGCCATGAGGGCTGCCAGCAAAAACGTGATGGCGCCCACACTCGTGACCATAAAGCCCGTCACGGGATAGATGGCATAGAGCGGGCTGAGCTTGACCATCAAAAACACGCCGGCTTTGACCATGGTGGACGAGTGCAGCAGGGCGCTCGTAGGAGTGGGGGCAACCATAGCACCGAGCAGCCAGGTATGGAACGGCATCTGCGCGGCCTTGGTAAGGGCGGCGAGCGATAGCAGGACGACCGGCATCACCAGTAACGCGGACTGCGCGGTGCCGGCGCCGGAAAGCTCGATCATGCCCGAGATGGTCAGCGGCATGCCGCTAACGTGCAGATACATGAGGCCCGCCAAAAACGCGATACCGCCCAGCATGTTGAGGATGATCTGGGTGAAGGCGTTTTTAATGGCCTCGGGCGTGCGCGTGTAGCCAATCATAAGAAACGAGCACACGGTGGTGATTTCCCAGCCGCAGAACAGCCACTCCAGGTTATCGCTCGTCACGATGACAAACATGGCCGAGAGGAACAGGAACATAAGCGCCAGGAACTGCGGGCGACGGTCGGGCGCGGTCTGCCCGCGCAGCGCTGCCTCGTGCTCGTCGTGCGCCTGGAAGTCCTTCATGTAGCCCAAGGCATACACGCAGATCAGACTGCCGACGATGCCGACGGCGAGGACCATAATCACGCTCATGTAGTCTAGGTAGAGCGGCGTCGCCGTGACGGCTTCGGCCGCGGGCAGCGTCATGGCTGCAAAGGCGAGCGAGCCCACCAGCTGGATTATGCCGAGCACCGTGGTGAGCGCGTTCCTATATTTGTACGCGTTGTACAGGATGACGGCGCACAGGATGACGTCGATGACGGAGCTGATGACGGAGAGCATGTGCGAGGTGCCCGGTGCCACCTCGAAGCTCTGCGGACCCGTGCCAAAAAACATGACGGCGACTACAACCGTCACCGCCATAATGATGCCGGAGCCTATGAGCCCCACCGCGTCGCGGGCTCGGTCACCGCGCGCAAGCAGCATGCCCAGCGCCGGTACCAGCGGAAACAGGGTAAGGAAATACAGTAGCGTCATACCATCACTCCCCCATGCAAAAACGCTGCAATTGTTTAACGTTATAGCTCAGTTGAGGAGTAGCGGCGGCAGGTTTTCGGTCAACTGAGGAGTTTTAGGCGTACGGGGTAAGGGCACGTTCGCTTTGGAGCAGAGGGGCGACGCCCCCCAATCGCAGCGACGGGCGCACGGGCCACTGCGTGCGGTTTATTAACCACTTTGGAGGATGTCCCAGTAGGCTCGCGGCGGTCCAAAAAGTTGGTGCGGCAAGAAAAATGCGCCCCCGTGGGCGCACCATCCCGTTCGCTATTCCGCCTTTTTAACGCGCGGCTTGCGGCCGCGCGGCTTATCGACCAGCGCGGACTCACCGCTCTCGCGGTACTGACGGCACCAAGCCTTGACCGAAGACTCGCTGGGAATCTTGTGCTTGATCATGGCCTCGCGAACCGTTAAGCCGTTTTCCAAGCGGTCCTTGATCACGGCGAGCTTAACTTCGTACGAATAGGTGCGATGATGCGAACCGGCGTTGAGAACGGCGTCGGCACCGCCCACGGCATACGCGCGGGCCCACTGACGAGCCGTGGCCTGGGGAATGCCAAGCTCCGCGGCAAGGGCGCGATGACCGACCCCCTCTTGGAGGATCTCGACGGCGCGCTGCCTAACCTCGGGCGCATGCGTGCGAGTCCTAGTTGCTTCCGACATACCTGCCACTTCTTAGCCTTAACCGTTAATCTGCTTTCTTACGTGCAAGTTAGATAGTAGCATTTTACTGTTTGCTCAAAGCAGTTAATTAAAATAGACGCGGTGTTATCTGGGCATTTGGCACCAATTTACGACATTTCTTTATCGATTATTTACGCTGGTAGCTGACTCGCAGCCAATCGTCATTCGCTTGTCAACAAAATTGGCATCTCTTTATGTCCTTTGCTATAGCGGATATGATTATTAACCCCTCCCCCAATTATTTTGAGTAATCGGCAAGGCAGTAGACGTCCTTACTCCTCATGATTACCGCGCATTGCCATCCACCGGAGCAAAACAAAAAGGGCGGGGCCTGCTGCGCTTGCAGGCCCCGCACCGGTTGACACCCGACGGGACACAGCCGGGCGAGACGGATCCGTGCTACCGTCCCGCCTGGCCGCGATGTTCAGCTACAGCTCGTTGGCCGCATGATACGCCGTGCGAATGGCGCTCGCGATGTCGGCGGTGCGCTCGCCCGAGCAGTCGCCCACGCAGGTCACGGGCACCGTCACGCCATCCAGGTCAAACGCGTTGGCCTTGGAGCCCACGGCCATCACCACGTAATCGCAGGCGATCTTCACCGGCTCCTCGGCACCGTCCTCGGTGGTGTGCACGGCCTCCACGCCCTCGTCGGTAATGGCGGTCAGGCGGGTCTTAACGTGCTGTTCCACGTTGTGGGCGGCAAAGTCGCTCATGATCAGCAGCAGAATGGTCTCGGACTCGCCAGCGGCAATCTTGTCGAGCATCTCGACAATCGCCACCTCGCAGCCGTGCTGCAGCAGGTACTCGGCAGTCTCGGTACCCACCAGGCCACCGCCAATGACGGCGACGCGCCCGCTGAGCTCCACCTTGCCGGCCAGCACGTCCCAGCTCGAGACGACCTTCTCCGAGTCGGCGCCCGGAACGGGGATGACCACGTCATGCGCGCCCACGGCCACAATCGCGGCGTCGGCGGCGTTGAGGTCCGCGGGGCGAGCGGCATGGTTGAGCTCAACCTTCACGCCCAGGCCGGGCAGAATCTTCTCGTAGTACTCGACCGAGCGCATAATCTCATCCTTGCGCGGAGGCGCGGCCGCCAGCACAATCTGGCCGCCCAAGTGATCGCTCGCCTCATAGACGGTCACGTCGTAGCCGCGCTTGGCCGCCACGCGTGCGGCCTCCAGGCCGGCAATACCGCCGCCCACCACGGCGATCTTCTTGTCGCCCTCGCCCGGCTTAATGGCGATGGTCGCCTCGTCGCCGTTCTCGGCGTTGAGCACGCACGAGATGTACTTGCGGTTTTGAATCGCATCGACGCAGCCCTTGTTGCAGTTGAGGCACTCGCGGATGGGCTCGCCGGTCGCGGCCTTCAGCGCAATGTCGGGGTCGCACATGAGCGAGCGGCCATAGGCGATAATGTCGGCCGCGCCGTCCTCAAGAATCTTCTCGCCGGCCTCGACCGAAACAACACGGCCGACGGTGGCCACCGGCACGGAGACCAGGGCCTTGACGCGCTCGGCCACCGGCAGCGTCCAGTTGTAGGGCATGGCACCCATGGGCGGAATGGTGTCGCCCATGTTGCCGGTGTGGTTGGCCTGCGCGACCTGGATCATGTCGATGCCCGCGCCCTCGAGCAGCTTGGCGAACTCGCAGGCCTCGTCGGGCTGCAGGCCACCCTTGCCGCGCGGCGTGCCGTCGGGGTTCTCCATGATCACGGGGAGCTTGTACTCCACCATCAGCTGCGGCGCGGCTTCCTTAATGGCGGCGACGACCTCGAGCGCATAGCGAACGCGGTTCTCGAACGAACCGCCGTACTCGTCGGTACGCTTGTTGAGGATGGCCGAACATAGCGAACCCACCAAGCGGTCGCCGTGGACCTCGATGGCGTCAATGCCGGCCTGCTGCGCGCGAGCGGCCGAGGCGGCGATGGCCTCCTTGATCTGGGTGAGCTGCTCTACGCTCGCCTCGTTCACAAAGTGCTGCATATCGTGGTGCAACTTGGCGTAGGCCTGCTTGCGGATCTCGTTGGACTCGGCCATCTTGGCGGCAAAGGTCTCCTCGTCGCCGGCGGCCTTGGCCTCCTGCGCGGCCTTGGCGGCGGCCATGGAACCCATGACCATGCGGCCGACACCGGGCACGTCGTACTCGGGGTGGAACAGCTGCAGCGCGACCTTGGCGCCGTGCTTGTGAACGGCGTCGGCCAGCGCCTTAAACGTGGGGATCTGGGCGTCGGTCGCTAACTTGGGCGTGGGGCTTGCGGTCATAACAGGAGCAACGTCGCCGATGACGATGTAGCTCACGCCGCCACGGGCCAGGCGCTCGTAAAAAGCCAGGCTGCGCTCGCCAATGGAACCGTCGCGCTCCTCGTAGCCGGTGGTCAGCGGCGGGAACATAATGCGGTTTTTAAGCTCAAGGGGGCCAACCGTAATGGGCTGGAGCAGTTTGGATGCGGGTGCGGTCATGGACATTCCTCTCTTGTAGGCGCGGCGGCGATGTTGCCGCGTAGTTGTCTAGAGGATATGACATGGGAGCACGGCGACGCAACGGAAATCGGCAGATAGCAGGTAGCGGCAGGTGGATGGGGCGGGGCCGGCTGCCGGTTTGTCTCAATCTGTAACAGTAAGACCCTATTTTGCCGAGCAACTGTTACAGATCGAGACAAACCGAAACCGTCCCGGCGGAAAATCTCAATCTGTAACATCTACAGGCCAAAAACGACCCTAGATGTTACAGATCGAGACATTCCTCTCGACCCATCCCTAACAATCTAGATCTGTAACATCTGGACCCACTTTTGACCCCTACCTGTTACAGATTGAGACAAACCAATCCCGTCTGCCGAAAGATCTAGATCTGTAACAGTTACTCGGCAAAATGGGCCCCAGATGTTACAAATCGAGACAAACGGGACCCGCCTGCAAGAAAATCTCAATCTGTAACAACAACTCGGCAAAATCCGTCCCTCGTGTTACAGATTTAGACAAACGGAGACCGTCCTGCCGAAAGATCTCAATCTGTAACACCTAGCCGCCCAAATCGGGTCCACCTGTTACAGATCGAGATTATGTTTGAGAGGCTGGAAATTGGACTGAGAAAACAGTCCCGGAATAACAAAAAAGCTCGCCGGCTAGGCCGACGAGCTGCAAGTTCTTGGTCGCGGGGGCAGGATTTGAACCTACGACCTCCGGGTTATGAGCCCGTTGGAGGCTGGCACTCATAATATACATGGGTGTTTACCTGCGGTTTTATTTGTAGATGTTTGGCGCTATTGCTCGTATTTTTCTACTCTATTTCTTCGTAAGGCGCTTTTCTTCTTCGAATCTTCGCTCAATGTGCGCAGCGGAAATGCAGCGGAACGCCTCGAAATCCGATCGAAATATCGGCCTGGACTTCCAGCAAGATTGGACGTTTCTGCAAGTTGCTCAGGCGTATCCCGCCTTGCGTTTGGCATCCGAAGATATCGTGGATGCGGTCGTTCGAGACCACTTCGCCGATATTAAGGTCCTGCTCAAACATATTGTGCTCCGCTCTGCCGGGATTGAATAGCTCGCCTGAGCGCTGCGCCGCGAGCCGGCGAGGTCAATGGCCTACAGCCAGGATGATCTGGCGGCATCCCACCACTCGGCGCGGACGCGGGTGGCCGCGAGCAGGGCCCCGCACACCGAACCCCCACACCACGTTCGCTTTACAATCAAGAACATTCGTTCGACAATGAAGCCCGTGAGATACAAACGGATGTTCGGGGGTACGCGCATGATCATGAAAAAGCACTCGCTTGCGGGAACCTGCGGCATACCCGCCGATGCACAGCGCATCTACATCCCCGTGGACGCCAACGGCGCGGACGACCCCGACCACGGCCCGTCCGATCCCGTCACCATCCGCTGGCCGGACGGCCGCAGTTGGAAGGTTGAGAGCATCTACGCCCGCCAGGAGTTCGGCCGCGCCATCTTCGGTAACCTCTGTGTGCGTTACGACGTCTGCATCGCGAGGCAGCGCAAAACGGTCTGGTGGGAGCACGGCGACTGGTTCGTCGAGCGCGGTGGCGGCATGGCGGTGATGCCCGAGTGATGGGCCACACAAAGGACTTCGGCGGCGGCATCACCGTTCGCGCCAACGGCGACAAGCCCGGCAGACGCGTCCATAAGCAGTACGTAGACGTCTACGCCCGCACTAACGCCGACGGAACGACGGTGCCTGTCCGCGTCTGCTGGCCGGACGGCCGCGGCTTCACGATCGACCAAATCATTCGAATAGACCCCTTCGGCGCGGTCATCCACGACGCGCAGACGGCGGTCTACACGGTGCGCTTCGGCGGCTGGACCACTCAGCTCATGCTGGAGCACTACCACAGGGAGGACCCCATTCACGGGGCAGATGACCGCCTGCGATGGTGGGTCTGGGCGTTCGAGAACACCCGCTCGAAGAACGACGTTTCCGCACCGCCTGCCGACACGCGCGTCCGGTGAACGCGGGTTGGGTCGTCATGCGGAACGCAGAGGGTGACGTCGGCTAGAGCCAAGCTCCGGTCCACTCGCTCCGGTTCCTCGTCGCCGCGAGGAGCGCACCGCATGCCGCGAGCAGTTCGTAGTCCGCGATCCTGATCCCGACCGACATGGCCTCGGCGAGGACTTCAATCCTTCTGCCATAATCCTCGATCTCGGAGAATACCCCGATACCGCCCATGAGCCGCTGGGCGGCTTCGCTCGGCCCGTCCCCCGTCGTGACATGACGTTCTTCCATGCCGAAACAATCCTCTCTATGCGAGAAAGGCGATGATAGCAGGTGCTGTCCGGGCCAGCATAAACAGCGTTTTACGTTTTACGGCATCCGCCGACGGCGGCCACGGCTCCGTGGCCGGGTGATGCCTCCGCTGCGCCCTGTAAAGGCCGCTCCATGAGGCCCCGCACAAACCTCCGCTCCGCTCCGGTTGGTGGAGGCCGTCATGGAGGACCTTGACAGGCCTTCGCTCCGGCATGGCTTTGCAGGGAGCAAAGCCGACGACGACGCGCGGCGTCGCCATTCGGCTTTGCCCGCAGGGGCGAGATGTTGAGGGCAGGGTGCCCGGAACGGAGGAAGAGATGCAGCAGCTGATGACGAGGGAAATCGCCAAGACGGTGCCGGGGCTCTATGGGCAGGACGGGGCGGAGGACCCCGTCGTCTACGCCCACTACTTCTCGTGTGTGAGCGGATGGGACTGGTGGCTGCTCGAGTTCGACGGCACGGACGAGGCGTTCGGCCTCGTCGAGGGCTACGACGACGAGCTCGGCTACTTCAGCATCAAGGAGATGGCCGAGCTGAACCGCCAGATGGGGTTCGCCGCCGTCGAGCGCGACGAGCACTTCTCCCCGAAGCCGCTCAGCGCCGTCAGGAGGAGGTAGCCGCATGGTCACGGTCGAGTTCGACTCCATGGGCGAGGCGGTCCGCCTCGCCCTCGTGGCCGGGGAGTACGCGGGCGGCGGCCTGGCCGTCCTCCTCCTCGACGCCACGGACCCGCGCTCCGATGGCTACATGGCCGAGTGGGGCGTGCTCACGGCGAGCGTGCCGGCGGCCGCCGAGTGGTGCCGCGGGCGGGGCAACATCG
>OGYR01001126.1_pt1 | contig 10114 bp, 8 predicted proteins | sample 1576661 | NCBI WGS metagenome assembly OGYR01 (sample SAMEA3541490, study PRJEB24748) | human gut metagenome | biome: human gut; feature: human-associated habitat; material: faeces | place: China | collected 2012
GTTGCAATTTTCGCCTTAGCATTCGACTCTGTTGACATTGATTCAGATGATTTTGATGATATGCGTATGGGGGCAGCAGGAACCGATTTGCCAGCAGTAAAAGAAACATTCCGAGAACAATTCGAACAAAAATATACTTATCCCGCTTTAGAAATTGCCTACTTAGCTATTGAACAAAAATTTCAAAGTTTACACCTAGGTTCAGCCTTAATTGAAGAAATAGCTTCGATGGCTAGAAACCAAAGATATGCCGGTTGCGTCTTCTTGACTGTAAGAGCTTGGCATACCTCTGATTATAGCGCAGTAGGTTTCTATGAAAAAAATCAATTTGCAAAATTGACTCCAGTTCCCCAAATGGATGTTTGGCCAATGTACAAAACAATTTGGCCGGAGGAATAACCCCCTACACGCCCTGAACCAACGGGCACCGGACGAAGGGAATTGAAAATCACCACAATTTCCAGGCCCACTCCATAGAAGATCTTCCAGAGGATTATCTCCCTACCGAAGATTCTTATTATGAATTTGAGCCAGAAGATGTGAACAAAGAGAACTTATCCATAGCAGAAATGAGCGGCAAGAAACTCGACTGGTTCCGCAAGGTCTGTGCAGCGGTACTTTAGATACCTTGCCCCCCACACGCCCTGAAGGGGCAGAAGCCCCTAGCCCAGGGTAACACCCTGGGTATAAGCGCAATCAGCCCTGCGCTCTGTAAGGGCAAAAGCCTTAAAAAAGATAAGGATATTAAGAATGAAAACAAGAGAAGAATACATAGCCCTCATCACATCTCATGCCGAAGAACTGCAAAACACCTTCGGCATCACCTCCCTGCGCCTCTTTGGTTCTGTAGCAAGAAACCAGCACCACGATGGCAGCGATGTAGATATCTATGTAGAAATGCCCCCTAAGTTTTTCCTGATAGTCCGTCTGAAAGCATACCTTGAAGCCCTTCTGGGCTGCCCTGTCGATATTATCCGGAAGCACCAACACCTCAATCCCTTCCTACTCAAGGAAATTGAGAAAGACGGGATTGAAGTGATAGCAAACAGAAATGAGCGGTAAGAAACTCGACAGGTTCCGCAAGGTCTGCGCATCGGTACACTTTATTCCTCCTCGTCTCTACGCTTCCTATGCCACTTGTAGTCATTGTACAATACCCACAAACCGCCTCCCCCAAAGAAGAGACAGCCCACTATTCCCACTACCTGACAATATGTTTCAGATGGAATTTTTCTTGATACTTTTGGATGAAGAAACATATTGATGCCACCACACACAAAAATCAGACACAACAGGTAAAACTTAATTTTAATCGATATTTTCTTCCTATAAAAAAGAAAACAAACCAAAGAAAGACCTACCATTAACACTAAAATTAATGAAGACATTCTCCCAAAAGTAAATTCTTCATGCCTCAATAACCTAAGGCATAGCGTAAATATGGAAGCAGTAACCAATACAAGACCAACTGCATAACCTATCCAAATCACTTTTCGATTATCTTTAGAATCGAAAAGTGAACCAACGCTCTTCCAAAATTTATCCATATCTTTCATAAAGCTTATTCCCAATAATAGTAGTTACTAATCACGACGCCTTGGTTCCGGCTCCGCCACCATTTCCGGCAATTCTTCCGGCAATTCATATCTTCTGATATGATGATCTTCCAGATAGATATGGTTCAGCGTAAAGGCGAGCGACTCCAGCGTCTTCTCCCTTACCGCTGGCTTCAGTTCACATTCCCATATCACGATGGTATGCCATCCCATTTCAGCCAGCCGGTGCAGCACCTCATGGTCCCTCTCCCGGTTCCTCCTGATCTTCTCCATCCAGAACCCGGTGTTCGATTTCGGCACCACATAATATTTGCACCCTTCATGTCCGTGCCAGAAGCACCCGTTCACCAGAATACAGGTGCGATATTTCCTCAGCACGATGTCCGGCTTGCCCGGCAACCGCGGATGATTGAGCCGATACCTGAATCCCCTACTCCACAGAAATTTCCTGACAAGAATCTCCGGTTTGGTATCCCTGCCCCTTATTGCCGCCATATTGTTATGGCGCTGTTCTATGGTTAAACGGTCTGACATACTCTTTATTTACAAAGACTTCTTTTAACGTAACTTAGAAATAAAAACGAGGTCACTCTTACCAGCAACCTCGTTCAAATATTAGTTGAGTTTTAAAATATCCTCCTTGGCAAGCCCTGTATATCTTGCGATTTTATCAATAGGCTCGTTTTCCATCAGCATAATCTTAGCCATTTCTATTTTACCCTCTTTTTTACCTTCTATTCTACCTTCTATGATAGCTCCTTTATATGCAGCAATGTTATCACGCATCACCTTGATACTTTCATCATATTTTTCACGGTCTTCCTTACTGAGTGCAGTGATATCCGCTATCTCAGCCAGTTTCTGGAAGACGGCATTTCTTGCCATAAACGGCATTCTTTCCAATGTACTCATATTCTTTAAAACAAATATCCAACGTTCAAAATCAGTTTCACATTCATCCTCCTCCTTAGTAAAGAGGGGAAGCATAAGATATATCATTCTGAGATTATCAGAGAAAACCCGTCCTGTTTCTGTATCCACAAGACAAACATCTGTTCTAAACTTCTCAGGGCTTCTACTCTCTATATTGAAGTTCATAAAACATACTGTATAGACCGGCGCGAGGTGATAGTCCCATTCCCCCTTCACGCCTTGCTTTACTATAGCATGCGAAGCATAATAAAGAGAGCGATCTACAAAATGTTCCTGATAACGGTTTTGCATCTCCACTATAATATGCTGTCCCTGATCTGTAGTACAATATATATCATATATGATACCACGCATATTCTTTGCCTCGGGCAATTGCTCCTTGTCCTTAAAGGTGATATCCGTTATCGTATGCTCACCCTTCAGGAGATCATTGAGGAAACTAATCAGTAAATCTTTAGTGATTTCCTATCCAAAGATCAGTTTAAAACCCCAATCAGAAAATGGATTTATAAACTTTCCCATACGCTATCTTATTTTTTTCTGCAAATTTACATTTTTCCTTTGAAAACACAAAAGAAAAAGCCCAAAAACTTGCAGAAAAGAGAAATATTTCTTATTTTTGCAGCAAAATAAACTGTAGAAATATGACAACAGAAGAACAATATAAAAGTTTTATACTGAATTGCACTACATCACCCAAAAGTGTCAACAACTATAGTGATTTTAAGCGCATCAATGAAACTATTGCCAAAATCAAGGGAGTTGATTCTTTTGATATCTACTCTTGTGTACATACCAAAGAGCTACAAGATATCATTGATTCACTTAACAACAATGAAGAATTCAAGCAGTATGAGAAGACTGGTAGTTACCAGTATTCTAACGCATTAAAGACATACATGCGTTTCCTATGCGCTAAGGAACTTTTCTCGAACGAGGCAAAAAAGATAGATGCTCCTAAGCCCATAGGTCTCCAGCAGATTTACTATGGTGCTCCTGGCACAGGTAAATCAAAGACCATCAAGGACTTGACTTTCGGAGAGAGCGTGATTCGTACTACATTCCATCCAGACTCTGATTACGCCTCTTTTGTAGGTACTTATAAACCTATTACAGAAGAAGTTGATCTCCGAGATTGCTATGGGAAAAAGGTCATCGATGACGATACAAAGGAAGTCGTAAAGGAAGAAAGAATTGCCTACAAGTTCATTCCTCAGGCTTTTCTCGAAGCCTATGTGAAAGCGTGGAAGAAACTTGGCAGAAAAAAGAGTGATAATAGCGACAAAAGCTATAATAGAATCCACCCAGCACTTCTCGATACTCCAGAAATTTTCACTAAGAATAAGGCATCAAAGAAGCAATATCTTATTATCGAAGAAATAAACCGAGGCAATTGTGCCCAAATCTTTGGTGATCTGTTCCAATTGCTCGACCGCAACGAATATGGTTTTTCTGATTATCCTATCGTTGCAGATAAAGATATGCAGAAGTATCTCGAAAAGGAATTTGCGGGATGGGAGATTACTAATAAAGAAGAAATCAACCAGCTCTATGGCGAAGCCAATATGGTAAACCTCATCATGAAGGGAGAGCGCCTTGTTCTGCCTTCAAACCTCTATATTTGGGCTACAATGAACACCAGCGACCAGAGCCTCTTCCCTATTGACTCAGCCTTTAAGCGCCGCTGGGATTGGAAGTATGTGCCTATTCGCGAAGGTCGTGACAAAGAAACCAACGCTCCACTCAACTGGTACATCAACACGGGAGATAAGCAGTACAAATGGTGGTCATTTATCAGCAAGGTTAATGAACTGATTGGTTCACTTACCAATTCAGAAGACAAGAAACTCGGCTATTTCTTCTGCAAGGCAAAGGATGGCGAAATCGATGCCGATTTATTCGTTAGTAAGGTTATCTTCTATCTCTGGAATGATGTGTTCAAGGACTATGGTTTCGATGATAAGGACTTTCAGGATGAAGAAGGCAAGATTCTGTCTTTCGATAGATTCTATGAGGATGTTAATGGTGTGACTAACGTCAACGTGGCTAACGTTGAGCTATTCTTAGAGAATTTGGGTGTAGATGAATTCATTTCTGACGATGAAGAAGAATACATAAATGCTAATGAAGATGAAGAGAATGAAGATTCAAGTGATTCAAACATTTCAAGTCCATCTTCAAAAAGGGAAAAATATTCAATAAATAATAGTGGAGCATATCGTAAATGTACAGTTCCTTATGAAGCAATTAAGCTATACTCATTAAACCACCCTTCTTTACCAGCCTCAACCATCATAAAAATATGGTCAGCACTAAATATCAAACATATTCCTCATCTTATAGAAAGTGAACAGGACTTCGAAAGACGTGAGCAGAACAGCAAAGATGCAAAATTTAGAGATAAGGCTAAAAAAATAACTATAAATAATGAAACAGTTTATATCTCTAATCAATTTAATCCTGAGCGCATTAAAGAGTTTATCCAAAAGGTAAATGCACAAGATTGGGGTATTAATATTAAAGAAATAGACCAATAAAGACATTATGAGAATCCTCATAGAAGAACATCAGTATCAGGCTGAACAGATTAGGGATGTCCTGTACGGCATCGACGCTATGCAGGACATTGATGGCAACGTCAGCATCAACTACGTTGGGTATTACTACAATACCCAGCTCAACGATTGCGTCTTTATTTTGCCGAAAGTACTGCTCGAAGACACCCCAGAGGGCGAAAGAGTATTCGGCAAATACGCCCCGGAAACCATCGTCAACCTGAACCAGAACAACCCACTCTCTCAACAGGAGAAAGACTTCATCTATGAGTTCTCTGTCTGGATTTACCGCACCATCGAGGTTTACAACAATACCACCAGAAACGGTATCGTTTATCACCAGAAAATAGCGTGCCTCGGTAAAAGTAACAGACAAATCAACAACACATTCCTCGATATTCTGCTGGCTCTCATCGACTTCAACAAGCATAACCAGGATTTCATCTTCTTCATCCTGAAGAACATCCATTCCGGTTACAACCGCATTCATTGGTCAAAGACCATAGCCACCACGAGTGCCATCATCAGCAAAAACAGCCCTGTTTATCCCCATCCTGTCAACAGGAAAAAGCAGATCTATTTTGATGAAGAACTCCTGATTATCTTCTATTCCATCCTGAATTATATCAGCGAAAGATACGGCTTCGCCAATCATATCAACTGCAATTTCCAGCTGATAACAGGCTATCGTTTCAAGACCTATCTGGATGGATTAGGAAAGACCAGGCTGCTCCAGATTAAGTATAAATACTTCTCAGACAAGGCTTTACACCTCTGGCAACTATGCTACGATTTCTTTGACAATGCCAAGCGCATGAACATCCAGCAGGAACGCAAGGAGTATCTTCTGGTTAAGAGTTTCAATATCGTTTTCGAGGCCATTATTGATGAACTTCTAGGCGAGAAGAACATTCCAGCCGGACTGAAAGGACAGGCTGACGGCAAGCGCATAGACCATCTGTACAGCTACCAGAACCTGATTACAACAAGAAATCAGGAGCCAGTTTATTACATCGGCGACAGCAAGTATTACAAGTTAGGTCATTCCATCGGAAAGGAATCTGTGTATAAGCAGTTTACGTACGCCAGGAACATCATCCAGTGGAACCTGAACCTCTTTATGAACGACGATAAGGACGATGAAGAACTGCAATACGACAAGCGTAACTTCGGCAACGTACCCAAGCTTCGCGATGACCTGACGGAAGGCTACAACATCATTCCGAACTTCTTCATCAGCGCAAAGATGGCAGAGAATCTCTCTTTCTCAGACCAGATTTCGTCAACCAACAGGGAAAAGAAATGCTTCAACACCCAGCATTTCAACGACCGCCTGTTCGACCGCGACACCCTTCTCGTCTTCCATTACGATGTCAACTTCCTCTATGTAGTATCTCTGTATGCCCGTCATAACGAGCACCAGAAATTCGCCTGGAAAAACCGGGTTCGCAAGATGTTCCGTGATGAAATCCAGAAGATGCTAGACGAAAGATACGACTTCTATCGCCTCACGCCGAAAGAAGATACACAAGTAGAAGAATTCGTCAGCCGGAATTTCAGAAAGCTTATCGGCAAGATATTCTCGCCAACGAAATCCAATGATTATCTGATACTTGCGTTCGAGAAAGAAGACTCCAACGAGGAGCAGAAAGAAGCTATCATAAACGATGTTAAGGAGAAATTCTATATAGAGGGGTTTACCTTATCGGCTAACGACAGGATAGGCTAATATATTATAAGATACCTTCCACAACATCAATATCCGCTGCAGCCCAGTCGAGCCCCTTCAGCTCATCTTTGTTGCACCACTTGCTATCAGCGTGCTCACGCCTCTTGAACCCATCAGCATCGCCTTTTGGCGTACACAGAAAGGCAGTCATGGTTATCGAGAAATCGGGATACTCGTGATTCACAGTTACCAACTTCTCTCCTACTTCTACAGGATACTCCATTTCCTCCATCAGCTCACGAGCCAACGCCTGTTGAGGAGTTTCACCAGGCTCAATCTTGCCACCAGGAAACTCCCATTTATAGCTGGTATATTCAAACTTTGTCTTGCCTTTCTGCATGCAGAGATACTTGCCATCATGGCAAACCACGGCTGCAACCACATTATAATGTTTCATTGTTCTTATCTCCTATTTAAAATATCATTTACTCCATCCACTGGAAATCTTCCTGCAATTCCTGCGACAACGGATTGTCCATGTGGATATCATACAATATGGAACCATTTGTCGTTACATCCTTTCTCGGATTCTCCAAATGACCAGTTCCGATATAAGTATATGGCAGAGTGATACCATTCTCAGCACTCACCTTCCTCACAAACACCAATACCCTCTTGGCAGTTCGCTGCAAAGCCTCATCCTTAGCAGAGATACGAGCAATACTCTCCCACTGGAAAACATCTGGCGACAAGAACTTGTCATTATACTTCAAATGTTCATCCAGCGAGGCATCCTTCTTTAAACCCGCAAAGATATACATATTGCCATTTTTATAATAAGTGCCATACTGATTGTGCTTCGGATTCTCCAGGATTTTCAAGAGCACCTGATCCTGACGATAGTCCTGCCACAACAGGAAATCTTCTTTCGTGTCAGCATATCTTGCCTCATATTGCGCCAAACCATAGTTAAGCAAATCTTGCAGATATGCCTCATATTCCTGTTCTCTTTCGCCACATAATTGCACTTCACCCTCTTCTATCTTCACAGCAAATCCCTCTTCCAGGAATCGCAAAGCGTGCTCCAGTTGCTCATGCTTGAAACCAGGAATCTCCTCCTGGATATTGGCTTCTATATGCGATAACGTAGTCTCTCCGTTCAGTAAATTTCTGATTACCAAATACTCATGTTCTCTTACCAAAGGCAAAAGACTAGACAGATAATTGATACAGGCAATCTGCTCTTCTGAGAATACCGGCAAGCCCTCTTCTTCTATACCCTTCAAGAAACCATAATAAGAATTGGTTTTCTTGGAGCCAATCTTTATCTTCATGAATTTCAAGAGATTAGGAGCATAATCACTATTCATATAATCCATGTGCAATGGATAAGACGGAGTTTTCAGATATGCCTTGAAGTTCTGATAATCCATCTTCAGATAGTTGATGCGGTTGAAATTCTCGCTCTCAATCTTGTCGATGATTTCCTCTTTGGAAAGGTCATCGATGTGTACCTCAACGCCATATTTATCCAAACCCAAGCTCTTGAAATCATTCCTTACCATGAACTTCAAGAGTTTCTTTTCCAAAATAGAATTGCGGGAAAGACTGCCTAGCGCCAAGGCTATATGAACGCTACGCTTATAGCTGTTGTCAATGAAATCGAGTATCGTAACATAAGGCTTGTTTGTATACTTACGAAGACCTCGACCCAATTGCTGCAAGAAGATGGTACTCGATTCCGTTGGGCGCAGAAAGAGCACCATGTTGACACCAGGAATATCCACACCCTCGTTCAGGATATCTACAGCAAACAAGATTTCCAAATCCCGGTTTTCATCCTGTAAATCATTGTAAGCACGAATACGTTCACCGGTCTTGTTCTTACCGCTCAAGGAAGCTGTATGGTAATAATCACCCAGGTTATCAGCCATCATTCTGGCATGCTGGATGTTTCTACAGAAAGCCAGCGCCTTCAGCTTCTGGTTCCCCATTCGATGCTTCTCTATCTGTTGGTGGATAAACTCGCAGTTTTCAGGTGTAGAGATTTGCGAAATCAAACGGCGTTCGCCAGATGCTGTCAACCCATAATCAACCAGTTCGTCACGAATACCATAATAGTGGAAAGGCACAATCAGATCATTGATGATGGCATCACGAAGCCGCAACTCGTATGGGATATTATTGCCGAAAATCTCTACTACATCCTGATTATCCATTCGGTTCTCGGTAGCTGTCAAGCCCAGCAGGAACTCCGGCTCAAAATAGTCGATGATTTTCCGATAACTGTCTGCTACAGCATGGTGACACTCATCGATGATAATATAATCGAATTCCTTCTTATCAAAGAGTTCGAGCGAACGGCACATCGAAACATTGGTAGAGAACAGGAAATCCTCACCTGTTTCCTTTGCCTCCGCATTATACAGACCGCAGGTTTTAGAGCCACCAAAGACCTTTTGGAATGTCTCCAGGGATTTCTTCAAGATAGAGCCTTCATGTACGATGTAGAGCAATCTGTCGGGGTTAAAATTGAGCGCATCGAATGCTGCCAGATACGTCTTTCCTGAACCTGTGGCAGAAATCACCAAAGCCCTCTCCTGACCGATGGCACGATACCTGTTCAATTCCCTAAGTGCTTTGCGCTGCATATAATTAGGTTTGATTTCAGAATCCGCCATATCATAATCCATATCCCAATGCTCAATAGCAAAACTGAGTTTGGTAGAATATTCTTTAATTCTATCCTGCGATAATTCATACGTCTGATTCCATAGGCTTTCAAACTCATTCATTGCATCAAGATAAGCCTCGGTATCATGCTCGCAATTCACCACCAAATCCCACTCTATGTTTTTCAGCAAAGCATAGCGTGTGATATTAGAAGAACCTACAACCATTTCTATACCATTTTCCAGTTCGAAAATATAGCCTTTAGAATGGAAACCATTGGTAAAATAGTTCTTCTCATCATGGAAACATTCATCGTCCAGATGACACTCAAAATTAGGATGTTGCGCCAAACTCAAAAAGTAGTTTAACGATTCTACATCGGTAAAATTCTGATAAGTAGAAGTGATAATTCTTCCTTTAGCTCCACGCTCTATAGCAGCACTAATGTCTTTAGCCAAGAGTACCAGGCCGGCTTTCTTGATAAAGCTGACTGAAAAAGCAAATGACTTGCAGCGGCGCAAGTTCATCTGAATGGTAGACAGGAAGGTTGTCTCTGTATAATTGGTCAAGAATCTAGATTCCATAAGTCTTGCATTTCTTTAATTGCGTACAAAAGTACAAAAAAGAATCCATTTACATCATCTTTTCTCCTATTTTTTTCGGCTTATTTATTACAATAGTTCGTTAATAATTCAATAATGTGCTAAGCAGCTATACGCTGTAAGCAC
>OGYR01001128.1_pt1 | contig 10104 bp, 8 predicted proteins | sample 1576661 | NCBI WGS metagenome assembly OGYR01 (sample SAMEA3541490, study PRJEB24748) | human gut metagenome | biome: human gut; feature: human-associated habitat; material: faeces | place: China | collected 2012
TGATTGATTATTTCAATTCCATCTTCACGGTTGTTGCGACCGAACTTCGGAAACAGGTTCCCGGCATCTTTGTCACCGGTGAAATCAACGACAGCAACGTCAAGAAGTTCCCGTGTGTGCAGATAGAGGAAAACAGCAACCTCCCGGTTCACCGGGATTCTGCCAGCCAAAGCAAGTACGCTGCTGTTTCCCTGCGTGTGCGTGTCTATTCCAACAAAACCAGCGGACGCATTGCAGAAGCCCGCTCCATTGTGGACATCGTGGATTCTGTATTGGAACCGCTCAATTTCTATCGAAAATCGTTTGCCCCGTTGAATGGGCTGTACAACAATTCCGTCTATCGGATTGATTGCAGCTATGGGGCAACAATCGGAGAGGACGGAATGATTTACCGAAACTAAGGAGGTAAACATTCTATGAGTACTGCTATCTCCGGTCTGAACACCACCCTGTATTGTGGCGACAGTGCAACCGCTCTGACGAAGCTGTGCGACATCAAGGATGTACCCGACCTGATCTCCGAGCCGAACCTTCTGGACGCAACCACTCTGTCTGACCCCATGCAGGTCAACATCTTCGGCATCATCCAGAGTGATACCAAGTCCTTTACTGCCAACTACAACAAGACTGACTACAAGAAGGTCAAGGAAGCTGGCTACGATGAGACTTCCGAGAGCAACACCGTGAAGTATTACGCCCTGAAGATGCAGGACGGCTCCGGCTTCACTTGGCAGGGTATGCATCAGGTTGGTCTGTCCGGCTTTGGCGTGGACGAGGTTGTGGAAATGACCATCAACTGCATCTTCACCAAGAAGCCTGAGTTCAGCGAGACTCTGACTGTCAACGGCGGCTAAACCGCAAAAATCGAATCAATCAAACCGGGCAGAACTGAACAACGGATTTGGTTCTGCCCCTATTTATAAAGGAGAGCATTTATTATGGCTGCAAAGGTTATCAATTTTCATTCCCCTGATGGCAAGAACACTTATGAGCTGACTTTCACCCGTGACAGCGTGGAAGCTACCGAACGTTCAGGCTTTCAGATTGGCCAGTACACCCAGATGACCAACCTGCTGTCCAACTCCCGCGCCCTGTTCTACGGCGCGTTTATCGCCCGGAATCGTGGTATCAAGCGTAAAGTCGTGGACGAAATGTTTGCCCACATCGACGAGAAGGAAGAGCTGATGGCTACGCTGCTTGAGATGTTCATGGACGCTTCCAAGTCCCTGCTGGCGACTGACACTGAGGACAAGACTGCAAAAAACGCAACGTGGGAGATTGTGTAACCGCACAATCTCAAGAATCAGACGGAGAGGGAGAACCGTTTTCCTTCTCCAAGCTGTTCCACGATGTAGAAGCCTATTACATCTCCATCGGTATGACATACGACCAGTTCTGGTACGGTGATGTCTGGCTGGCTAAAGTATACCGTGACGCAGAGGAGCTGCGGGAACGCAGAGCCAATGCAGAAGCATGGAGAAACGGTTTTTACATGGCATCCGCGCTTTCCTCTACGGTTGGCAATATGTTCCGAAAGAAAGGGTCTAAACCAATCAAGTACATGGATAGACCGATTCCCCTTACTCAAAAGGAGAAGGAAGAGTATGAATACCAACGTGCTGTAGAAGCACAGGAGCGCATTAAGCACATGATGTTCTCTATGATGGAAAAGGATGGTGGTAGTGATGGCTGATGTTGATATTACAAGCTTATCCGTAGAAATCTCTGCGGAATCGCAGGGCGCAGAGCTTAATATCGACAAGCTCGCTACCGCCATTTCTAATTTGCGGACAAAGGGCAATGTGACAAAGGTTGTCAACAGCCTTGATAAGCTGTCCGCTTCCATTTCTGCGCTGAAACAGGCATCTGCTGGAATGTCTGGGCTGGACAAAATTACCAGCTTTCTGAATGGACTCTCCAACGTCAACACGACCGCAAGCGCAAAGAGCATCAACACGGTCGTGAATGCAATCAAGAAGATTCCTGCGGCAGTCTCCGGCTTGAACGGTGTGGATTTCTACTCCATGTCTGGAAGCATCACTCAGCTCACTAATGCTTTGGCTCCGCTGTCCATTCTGGATGCATCGAACCTTAAAGCTCTTGGAAGTGCTTTCAATGCGATCGGAAAGGTTCCTGACCTGACCGAAAAGCTGAAAGCGACAGACCTTGATTCTTTTGCAAGCTCTTGCCAGAAGATTTCTGCTGCTCTTACTCCCCTTGCATCTCAGCTTGACAAGGTGGGCAACGCTTTTGCAAAGCTCCCTCCACAGTTGAGCAAAGTGGTTACACAGGCGAATCGTGTGACCGCAGCCAATGAAAAGCAGCGCAAGAGCTATCTCAGCCTGTCCAATCAGATGAACGGCTTTATGCGGAACATGGCAAAGCTGGTTTCGTTGAAAGCTATCGCTGAGTATCTTGGCAACGCTGTTGCGAAGTTTAACGACTTCTATGAAGCAACAGACCTGTTTCATAATGCTATGGGCAATCTGAGCGGTGAAGCCGATACGCTCATTAGCAAGATGCAGGGGTTGCTTGGCGTTGACCCGACCAAAGCAATGACCTACATGGCTACCATCCAGAGTTTAGGTACTTCGTTTGGTCTGGCCAGCGACAAAGCATACATTCTGTCTAAGAACCTGACTCAGCTTGCCTATGACGAAGGTTCTTATTGGAATAAGGATGTTGCCGAAACCTTTACCGCAATGTCTTCTGCTATCTCTGGCGAGATTGAACCTATTCGCCGTTTGGGCGTTGACCTGTCTCAGGCGCGGTTACAGCAGGAACTTCTTGCACTGGGCTTTAACAAGCAAGTCTCCAGCCTGTCCCAGGCAGATAAAGCAGTTCTGCGTTACATTGCCATTATGAAGCAGACTGCCAACGTGCAGGGCAACCTTGCACAGACCATCCAAAGCCCTGCGAATCAGATTAAAATTCTGAAAGCGCAGCTGGATATGCTGGCAAAGTCTGTTGGCTCTCTGCTCTACCCTGCCATGAAATCCATTCTTCCTCCGCTGATTGCTGCTGTCCAACTTATTCGAGAATTTGTCCAGTGGGTGGCAAAGCTGATGGGTGTAAAGGTCGTGTTTACTGATTTCACCAAGAGCGCTGACAGCGTTGGTGGTATCGGTGACGCAATGGATAACACAGCCGATTCGACAAAGAAAGCCGCCAAAGCCCTCAAGGACTACACGATGGGTTTTGATGAACTGAACATCATCGACCCCACACAGGGGAGTTCTGGCTCTGGCGGCGGCGCATCTGCTGGCAATATCTTGGGCGACGTAGACCTGTCCGGCTACGATATGTTCAAGAACTATGTTGGCAACGCCGTGGACGAAATCAAGGCAAAGCTGGAAAAGCTTGCGCCATTGATTGCTGGTATTTCTGCCGGATTTGCAACGTGGGCTATTGGCAACGCTTTGCTTGAAGCTCTCAATAAAATCAAAGGCGATGGCTCTTTAATTGAAGGAATTCTCAAGCTTTGGAAGTCTCCCATTATGGGAGCAGCTGTCGCTGTTGGCATCATGGTTGCTCGTTTTGTCGACCTGTACCAAAACAGTGAGGCGTTCCGAAAAGGCCTTGAACGTGTTCGAGCTATGATTTACCTTGCTGCGGAAGGGCTTAGGCAGGGTTGGAATATATCACTCACAGATGGAAAACTCGGAGAATCCATCAAATACCTGAAAGAATCTTTTTCTAACTTAAAGCAAGTAATCTGGAATCTCATTCCAGAAAGTTGGCAGGATGGCATTTCTTCTGCGTTCAAAACAATTTCTGACGTTGTAAAAGACCTTGATCTTGATGTTGGTGATTTAATTACAACACTTATGGGCATCGGTCTTATTGTTAGCGGTCATCCTGTAGCCGGTCTTGCTGTTCTTGGTTTTGAAGCTATCACTGTTGCAGTTCGTGGTCTTGGTAGCGAAAGCCAAAAAGAAGCTTTTGAGATGGAAACGGACTGGTTCAATGCTTTCAAGTCTATGGGCGAAAAAGTTGCTGATTTTGTAGGTGACGCAATTACAGCCATTGGAAACCTTATCAATGATTTCGCAATTTTTATTGGATGGATTCAGAACGGTGTTTCCGAAACTGACAGGCTTGATTTACAGATGAACGGTAACTTTATCGAAAATGCCGTCATGGGTATTGCTCAGTTGATTCACGATATCGGAGTGTTTGTCGGATGGATTGCCAATGGAGTAAGTGAAACCGACCGTCTTGATATTCAGATGAACGGTAACTTCATCGAAAAGGCGGTTCTTGGTTTTGCTGACCTTATCAATTGGGTAAAGAATGTTGTTACATGGTTCGTACATCTCGATGAACACGTCGAAAATGGTGCGAGAGCTGTTCGTGGATTTATCGATGATATCAAAACGTGGGCAAAAGATGCCGCAAAAGCTGCTTCCGATATGGTAACAGCCGTTGCAAATGCTATTGCTTCTCTTCCTTCCAAAATGTTTGAAGCGGGCAAAAACATTTGGCAAGGTCTGGTAAATGGTATCAAGAGCGGCATTGAAACTGCAAAAGGCGCTGCGGCAAATCTTGCGAAAGCTATCATTGACAAGTTCACGACCGATACTGAAATTCACTCTCCCTCCGCTCTATTTGAACGCTTTGGTGAATTTATCGATCAAGGTCTTGCAAACGGCATCACTGCTGCACTTCCTTACGTTGAACAAGCTATGGCCAATCTGGCAAACGTTGCTCAGCAGAAGGGCAACGAGATGATTGACTATGGCGCGACCACCGCAACGAATTTCGTTGATGGCTTCTTCAACGGTCTGAGCAGCAAGTGGCAGGAACTTGATTCCGGCTTGCAGAGCGACTTCTTCGGCACAGTGCAGAACCTTTGGAATGCTGTGCAGAGTGGAGATTTGAAAATGGTCGGAACAACTGCGGCAGCTATTATTTGGCAAGCGATGGGAGAAAAAAATCGTTCCGAGGTAAAAACGTATGCAGCAGACTTGATTTCTCAACTGTCTGACGTTCTAAAGAAAGCAGCCGGAACGCTATTTGATTCTGCATTGCAAATTGGCAAAAACATCTGGAAAGGCATTACCAATAATTTTGGGGATATTGTAAAAAGCGTATCTCAGCTGGGGCAAAAAATTTACAATGGATTTTCCAGCTTAAAAGTTCCACTTACAAATGCAGGCTTTTCTATCAGCAACGGATTACTTGGAGGCCTCGTTAGTAAATTCCCTGAAATTTTAACAGGCGTTGCTGGGGTAATCACATCTATTGGCGGCGCTTTTATGGGCATGCTGGAATCGATTGGTAGCGTCCTGACAAGTTTAGGAATCCCAACGGGTGTGCTGATGCTTGCTGGCGGAATTGCAATCGCCGCCGCAATTGCTGGTATTGTTGCAAGTCTAGGCGGATCTAGATCTTCAGTGAACCAAGATTATTCCAGCTATCCTGGAACAAGCGGATATGATTCTTCTACCGGGTCTACGACATCTACTGGAAGCTACTATCCAAGCTCTTCTACAAGTGGAGTAAGCGTATCTGACTTGAGGAGCGCAGTTCATGATGGTTGCTATGATGCGTTTCTTGATATTTTCCAGCGCTATGGTGATGAAATTACCGGTGGTAAAGAAGTCAGGCTGTTCATCGACGGAAAGCAGATTACCGCTTCGGTTGAAAAGCAGCAGGCTGACCGCGGCGTGCAAATCATGGGTACGGAAGTGTATAGCTATTAAGGGAGGGACGGTGAATTATGCAAGCTCTTGTATCGGTGAACGGCGTAGATTTGCCGGAGCCTTCCTCTTATAGCGCAACAACTTCAACCATCGTTGATTCTGGCCGCAACGTGCAAGGCAAGGTTGTTGGCTCTGTGGTTCGACACGATGTTGCAAAAGTGGCTCTTAAGTGGAAATACCTTACCGCAAAACAATGGGCTTCCGTTATCAGCCCATTCACTAGAAACTTTTATTGCACGGTACGATTTTACAATCAAACAACAGCTTCTTATTCTACACGTCAGATGTATGTTTCCGACCGAACGGCCGGAATGTGGCGAAGGGGGCCAAACACTGGAAATGTAATGGGCTGGACGGATTGTTCTTTGAGCCTTGTTGAGGTCTAAAGGTGGTGATTTTATATGTCTGTAAAGCCGTCCGATAAGTGGCTTTCGCAATATAATAATACGCTTGTACCCGAAACCTTTATTCAGATTACTTATCATGCAGCTGATGATGCGGCACAAACGGACGCTATTGCAAGTTCAGGTTCACAAACCGTGTTTAGCAACGTGGCATCCATCACCGATTTTGACACTTCCGTTTCCGGAAATTATGCGACTGCCGAAACTAATTTTTGGGTTTTGGATGGAAGCTTTGGTATCGTTCCGGATTCCGAACCGTATCAAGAATGCGGCTATGTAAGCGGTGAATGCGTATCAAGCTCCAATCATCCAACCATCACATTTTCTTTTAGTAAAATCCACGAAGAAAAAATACCGGGCCTGACAATCGTTTGGTCTGAAATTTTAAATGAATGGGCAAAATCATTTAAAGTTTCCGCTTACAAAGGAACCGCTCTTCTTTTGGAAAAGCAAATTGACAACAACGATTCCGCCGAAACTTCAATTGAATTTGAGATTTCCAATTATGATTCGGTTATTATTGAAATTCTTGAATGGTGTATTCCAAACCGAAGAGCTCGTATCTCACAAGTGGAATTTGGACAACGTGTGAGATTTAGCAAAACAGACCTTCTGTCGTATTCCCATAAATCAAAGCGTGACCCAATTTCCGGCCAGCTTTCTAAGGATTCGATTTCTTTTTCCATTGATAACAGCGATCAAAAATGGAATCCTATCAACCCTGACGGCCTCTACAAGTATTTGTATGAACGCCAAGCTGTTTTTGTAAAGTATGGCATGGACTTGGACGGACAGACCGAATGGATTAACGGAGGTAAGTTTTACCTTTCTAGTTGGAGCATTCCTTCTAATGGCATTACCGCTTCCTTTGAAGCTCGAGATGCTTTGGCGTTTTTAATCGATTCACCATACACCGGAAGAAAAAGCGGAACTTTATACGAAATGTGTTATGACGCTTTGGAACTTCTTGATGTTTCCGGTATCAGCTATTACATCAATGGATCTTTGAAGGATTATACAACTGATTTTAGTAACGAAAATTCTTCGTATAAAAACGCTGATGTGCTACAGCTTTCTGCTAACGCAGCCGGTATGGCTTTGTATCAGACAAGAAACGGTGAGATTCGGATTGACCGAGTTCCGTACCTTCCTGAAAACAAGTCCGACATTTACGAAATCACCGAAATCAATGATTATCAGTATCCGGAAATCACTTTTTCTAATAAGTTAAAAAACATCTCTTACTCTCTAAATGGAGCTTCATCGTTATATCCGAACGGCGCTACGGGCGATGGCGTTACGCAAAGTGTGAACAATGCACTTATTTCTTCTTCCATTGTCTCCCAGCCCAAAAATGTTCTAACTGAAAGTTATAAAGTGCTTTCTAACCGTCGAAAAGCCACCCTGTCTTATCGTGCCAGCCCACACAACGATGCTCTTGATTTTGTCAAGCTCAATCATCAGTTTGGATATTCTTCTAACTTGTTGATTACGGACGTTTCTTATACCTTTAATGGTAGCTTCAAGGGCTCCGTTACCGGGTATATGATTGAAGATGTTGATTCGTTGCAAATCGATGCTTCTGAAATTTACTTGCATCCTACCGATACGATTACGCTCACTGCAACGCTTACCCCTGCGTCTGCCGATTCCCCTGTTATTATTTGGAATGCATCTCCCGCTGGTATCGTTGAACTGAATGTCATCAAGAACGAACGCGGTGTATCTGTCTGCAACGTCACGTATTTACACAGTGGAAAGGCAACGATTACGGCTACAGTCGCAAGCCTTTCCGCTTCTTGCAACGCTACTACGATTGCGGATGAGATTTCCAACCTCAAAGAAGGCGATACCGTTTACATCTCCGTCGCTGGCGTTTACACTGCTTTTCTTGTCTCAAAGCATAATTACGAACCAGAATTAAATGGTAAAGGAAGAACGCTTCTTGCTCTTAAAGACGCGAAAACAGAAAACACTGCGTGGGATAGTAAAATGACAACTCCCGCAGAGTATTCGACCAGCAGTATTGATGCCTTATTAAACGGAAACGTAAAAAATTCTTTTTCTGATTTTATGCAGAAAAAAATCGGCAAAACTACTTTTTATTATACTCCCGCGTTCAAAAAAAATAATTCTAACGAGTACGTACCTTCTGCTGTGTCTACTCTATCTCGCAGTATATTTTTACCTTCCGCAAAAGAAATATACTACGGATTTCCTGATAACAGCAGTTCTATTAACGAAATTTGGGGTTATGGATGCAACGTAGAAGGAAGCCCGCTCCCTACAGCAAAAGAACTTCTGAGAAATCCTTTTTTTACTGAAGGAAGCATCTACAGCCCGTATCAGCAGTGGACGAGAACTCCCGTTACCCATCTTGAATATTTTGGCATGGGTCCTTCTGTTGGAAATATTTATTATCGTTCTATTGTTGTTTCAAGGTATTGGGACAAAGCGCATCTTGGTAATTCTAATGACAAAGAAGAATTATTTTATTATGACTGTATCGGCTCTGGCGACACTGCCAATAAGTGCTATCATTACATGTTTACCGTTCCGAGTAATTTGCCTATCGGGTATCAAAACAGAGTTGAGGAAGAATAATTTATGGTTCGATGGATTACAGACCGAACGCAATCAGACGTTAACCACGTAAAAGAAATCACAGCAAAAGCAAGAACAGGCACATGGACGGAGATCGAGCAATCGGAATGGCTTGCCGGAATGAAAGGCGCTTTGAGTTATACGGATTTCAATCGCATTGAATCCGGTATTCAGGAGCTTGGCTCCATTGTTGGCGCATCTGTTTCTGTTCGGACCGATTGGACAGTCGATGGATATATGAAAGTCTCCGACGCAACACGATGGCTTTCTAACATCAACTCCATTCGTGCTAAATGCTCTGGCCCATCTGGTATCGCAGATACGCCAGAAAGCATGAACAAACTCGATTTTTCAACGATGAATCAAATCGAGCAAATTTTGTTCGACATTGAAACGCTTGCTAAAACATACGTTACGTTTTCCGGCGAATACATGACAGGAGATGGACAATATGGTTTTTGAAGACCGCGTTGCAAAATATCCGGGTCGATGGACAATGGTAAAGTCGGATGGAACATCCGAAATTGTCACCCTTATCCGAAATGACGAACCAACAAAAGAAGGGACACCGCTCAACGCATCAACGCTTAATGAACTGAGCACTGTTGCAGGCGCTTTAAACGCCGCAGAAGAAGCAAAAGAAAGTGCGGCACAGAGTTCGGCAAGTGAAAAAGCCGCCGCTGCAAGCCAGGCCGCCGCGAAAGTGTCCGAGGCAGAATCCGCCAAGAACCTGCAAGGCACCAAAGAATATTTCGAGCAGGTGCGCACTATCACCATCGGTGCACAGGGCTGGTACGCCACGCCGGAAGCTCTCAAGACTGCTGTGCCGGTGGGCGAAAACGGCTGGTGGGCAGTGGTCGGCACGACCGATACCATCTGGACGTGGGACAGCGACACCGGCGCGTGGAAGGACAGCGTTCAAAAATCCGATTTATCCGACTATTACACACGGGAACAAGTAAACAGGCTTCTTGAAGAGCAAAAGCTTGCAGACCATCCCGTGGGCAGCATCTACCAGAGCACCGACCCGACCAGCCCCGCCGCCCTGTTTGGCGGTACATGGCAGGAGATCGCGCAAAACCGCGTGCTGATGGGTGCCAGCAGAAGCCACGCAGCGGGCACCACCGTGGAGGCCGGACTGCCGAACATCACAGGCAGCGTGGGCAGATTCGCAAGCGGTCACCATTCTAACGAACTAGATAGAAAGCAGGGTGCTTTAAGCTATTCAGGGCAAGGCAACAATTTGGGCTATTACAGCTCTAGCGGCTCGTACGGATATGGCTACTACATTGATTTTAATGCCTCTAGCTCCAACGCCATTTATGGCCGCAGCAACACCGTGCAGCCCGCCGCCTACTATGTGCACATCTGGCGGCGCGTGGCCTGAGAAA
>OGYR01001135.1_pt1 | contig 10031 bp, 8 predicted proteins | sample 1576661 | NCBI WGS metagenome assembly OGYR01 (sample SAMEA3541490, study PRJEB24748) | human gut metagenome | biome: human gut; feature: human-associated habitat; material: faeces | place: China | collected 2012
CTTATACTATTTCCTTATCCTTGTCTTTGTTTTCCGGTTTACGCTTCCGGGGAAATATGAGAACCGTACACATCACGGTAATCATTGTTCGCCTTATCGTCTTCGCTGTTGACACGGACACGTTCTACCTTATTTCTGTCATTGTCCTTGCCGGAAATGCGGTCGACACGGATACGATCCAGACGAATCTGGCGGGGTTCCGGTTCAAACTCATTCATAGCTCTGTCCATATTGTCATCTACCGGTGCTCAATTCTTCAATGCGCGATAGAACATCGCCGCAAATTCATAGCGGGTCATGGAACGTTCGCCGCTGAACATGCCGTCCGGATAGCCTTCAAGGATGCCGTTTCCTGCCAATGTAGACACATATTCATAAGCCCAGTGGTTTTCCGGCACATCGGGGAAGTCCTTCTTTTTACCCATATCCAGGATACCGAGAATGGAATTCATCTTCTGCTCCATGGTATCCAGACGTTTCTTCAAGTCCTTGTTCTCATCACGGAGATCGACGATTTCTTTCGCCATGGCTACTTTGGATGTGGATACATGGTTGCCCTGTCCCAGCTTCACGCTGACTCCGGCATTTACCATGTTCTCTCCTCCCCCGAAGGAGCCTCCCACGCTGAACATGGTGTCTTCATTGGGACGGTAGAATGCTCCTACCGCTACCGCATGGGCGTCTTTGTAGTTGCCGTAGCCGGCTGCCACATCCCACTTGTCATCCGGGTCGAAGTCCAGCGGGTGGAGGGCTGCCAATGCTGCCGCTCCTGCTCCTACTCTGTCCATCCGGTCTCCCAGTTCATTGACGGCCCCTCCTATGTTGTCCGCCTGCTGCGGAATCTGCTCCGTGTCTCCATGAAAAAGAACCTCGCCCTCTCCCGCCGCATCCTCTGCACCGCCCCCAAGACCGTGCGGGGGCGGCTGCTGACCTATCTGTCCGGCCAGGCCGTTCAGGCGGGCGGCATGGAGTTCGACCTTCCCTTCAACCGCCAGCAGCTGGCTGACTACCTCAACCTTGACCGCAGCGCCCTCTCCAAGGAGCTGTGCCGGATGCGGGACGAAGGGATGCTCACCTTCCGCAAGAACCACTTCGTGCTCCGGCAGCTGCCGGAGCTGCTGTGAGTGCCAAACGTACAGAAAAATGCGCAGAGCCGCTTCCCCGCTTCGGGAAACACGCTCTGCGCGTTTGTTTGATGTTCGGTCTTACTGGCCCATGTCCGCGTGTTCCTGAAGCCACTTGCCGCCTTCGCCCTTGCCGGTCACCTGGCTGTAGGTCACGTTCGTCAGCTCTTTGATCATCGCATCTTTTTCTTCTTTGTACTCTTTTTCCGCAGCATCTGCAATGCTCTGGTCGTAACCATTTTCCCGCAGGTATTGGCGCAGCTCCGTAACGATTTCCTTGAACTCCTTGTCGCATTCGCTCTGCAGTTTGGTCAATTCCATCGTTTTCCCCAGCACGATGGAGACCTTCAACGCCAGATTCCGTTCTTCCACGGGGTGCTCCATATATTCACTGTACGCACTGCTTGCGGTCTGATACAGTTTTTTGCTGCTGCGTTTTTGCAGGTTCCGGAGCCGTCGCACATACGCATTGACCTTTGCATCCGTGGTCTCCGTTGTATGCGAGCTGCCAGACGAGGCCGATGTCGAAGACGACGCCGAATGCGAGGACGACGCCGCATGAGACGAAGCGGCCGAATGCGAGGACGATGCCGCGTGGGACGACGCCGCCGAATGTGCAGCGGGCTTCGAAGAAGCGGCGTGGCTCGAAGCTGCCGAGGAAGCGGCTGCTTCGGACGAGGACGCACTTGCATCCCCGCTCTCTGCGCTGCTGTCCGCTTCCTCCGAGGATGCGTCCGGCTCCTCTTCCGGCTGCGGCTCCGGCTCACTGATGGAGTCTGCGGCACTGGCCGCACTGGAGGACACCGGCGCTTCTACCTGCGCTTCCGAACTGCTGGCCGCAGCGCTGGCCACAGTCTCGTCGGTGGAGTCTGCGTTTGCGATGTGCAGTGCGAGCGGCACCGCTGCAATAAGAAGCAGCGCAACGGCTGCGATCAACTGTTTTGTGTGTTTCTGCATCTTCTATCAGACGCTCCCTTCCCCTGAAATTTCCCGCAGGAAGCTGCAAAGTGTCTCAAGCATACCATTTTGCACCCCGGAACACAACCCCTAAATCGTGAAATTTCTGTTTGATTTTCGTTTCGGGCCGGTCCGCGAGGGTTCCCGGACGCAGCGTTCAAAGGCTCTGCCGCCAAAGTGCAACCAAAAAGAACCGCCGTCTGCCCAAACGAATCCAAAAGCAGACGGCGGATTTCAAACGAGAAGAGGGAAGGACTGTTTTTCAGGGGGGTCAGCGGGCCAGCAGGATGGCTGCGGTCACTTCTTTTGCGTCCGTGCTCAGGTCAAAGTCGCCGCCGTCCTGCAGGGTGAAGCGGATCTCGTACACCTTCTGCGCGCGGAGACGACCGGAGGCATTTTCCAGCGACCAGCTGCCCGTAAAGGCGTGATACTGCCCATCGGTGCCCTTGGCGTAGAGCTTGTAGTCGGAGGCCTTTCCGGTCAGGCCGTTGACCCGGATGGCGGCAATGGTCTGGGGGTGGAGGTTGTCGAAGGTGACGGTGTGCAGCCAGGTCGCCGGGGTGCCCTGCCCGCCTGCTGCGGCAAATTCTGCCGCCGAAACGACGGTGCGGCGGGTCTTATCCAGGTCCACCTTGCGGTAGGGCATCTCCGGCAGGTAGACGAAGCGGTCCTGCAAACGGAGCAGCTCCTTGTAGCCGGTGGGGCAGTACAGCTTGTTGCCGTCCCGCCCGGCATACATGCCGATGGCCATGTTGTTGTAGCCGTACAGCGACGCGACGTCCACGGTGAGCACGGTCCTGCCCGTCTCAAAATCCAGCACGATGTACTGCCACATACCGCTGTCCACATCCTGCACGAAGCCGTAAATATAACCGGTGGCCGTGGAGAGCTTCATCATGGAGGTGTCGCTGAGGTCGTCGCGGCACCAGACGCTCTTCATGGTCCAGCCGTCGTCGGTCCGGATGGTATCCACCCGCTCGATGCCGGGCATGATCATGCTGTTGCCCTTCATCAGCCAGTTGCGGTCGTAGATGTTCTCGTAGCTCTGGATGGAGGAATCGTTGTCGGGTTTGGCGAGGTTCGGGCTGCCGGCGCCGAACCAGTTGCAGACGATGGTGCTGATGGTGCCGGTGCCGTGGTCGTAGACGATGGCGGAGTTTTCCACCGAGACCGGCATATTGGCGGGCAGCTCGTCGATGACGGGCAGGCTGGCCACGATGGCACCGGTGTGGATATCCAGCGCCAGCAGGCTCACGGTGTCCAGATTGTCGGTGAAGAAGACCAGGTCCCGGCTGAGGGAGGGCGAGCAGCCGCTGCCCCAGGCCAGACCGCCGCCGGTGGTGGCGTCGCCCTCATGGCTGTCCTTGGCACCCACGCTGTTGTAGCCGGTGTGCCAGACGACCTCCACACCGTTGTTGGCCCGCAGCAGGTAGCAGGCCAGGTTCGTCAGGATGACCGCACCTTCCTTGCAGGCGGCGATGCCGTTTTCGGCACCTTCCCCGGCGATGGGCGCATAGACGTGGACTTCGTGGTCGAGGTCGGCCGTGCCGCCCGCCAGGATGGCCTCGATGGCGGCATGGGAGACATAGCCCATCGCGCCCTGCTGGCCCCGGCTGGGGTAGATGCGGAAGCCGCCCGTCACGAACCAGAGGTTGCCCTCGTAGTCAAAGACGACGGAAAGGAGCTTCTGGTCCAGCGTTCTGCCCAGCACCTTTTCGGCTGCGGCCTTGATGTCGATGTCCAGCATCTTTTCAAACACCGGCAGCGGGGTGCCGTTCTCGTCGGCGGCGCGGAGCATCAGGACGTGGTTGTGGCTGGTGGGGCAGACGATGAGGTTCCGCCCGTCCACGAACGAATAGGAGCTCTGGATGACATACCCGCCGCCGTCGTGCCTGGTGGGCGAGAAGAAGCCCCGCGTGGTCACCTCTTCCGCATCCAGGTCCCGGATGGCGAGGCCGCCCAGGAACGGGCTGATGGGGTTGTCGAAATTGTCAAAGAAGATGGCCGGAGAGGCATTGGGGTTGACCTTTTCCATCGCCACATTGACTTCCGGGCAGATGCCGATGGGCAGTACGGCATCTGTGGAGTCGGTGTTGTAGCAGTCGTGGTGGATGTTGGACTCGCTGAAGCCCATAAAGGGGTTGGCATCCACGACCTTGGCGGTCAGAGGCTTGGGCGGAAGGGCGGTCTCCGCCTTGCTGCCCAGCAGCCCGGTCAACAGGCTGTTGGTCTCCTCCGCATGAGCGGCAGGTGCAAGGCCGCAGGCCAGCAGGGTGAATGCAGATGCGCTGAGAAAGCTGCGTCGTGTCATTTTCATCGTGTTGATCCTCCAATTTTCCATTGATGCGTTGTCGATTCGTTATAAATTCAGGAGCACATTGGCTCGGAAGACGTTGTTCTTCGTTTCTACGGTCAGATCGCCGTTGTACTTGCGGACGGCGGTCTCGATGGAGACCAGCCCGATGCCGATCCCCTCGTGCTTGGTGGAGTGCAGGATGCCGCTCTGCTTTTTCAGCACACCGTCGTAGCGGTTCTCCACCACGATGCCCAGCATGGCCGGGCTGAGCATCCGGGCCATCACCCGGATCTGCCGCTGATCCGGCGTCAGCTTCCGGCTGGCATCGAGCGCATTTTCCAGCAGGTTGCCCAGGATCATGCACAGGTCAGCTTCCGGCATGGGCAGCAGAACGGGCAGCTCCAGCTTCCATTCGATGGGCACCCCCTTCTGCCGGGCCTCGTGGTCGTAGTGGCCCGCCAGCGCATCCACTGCGGGGTTTGCGCACAGGGTGGGGCGGGCCTCGCTGAGCTCGCTCTCGTACTGGCTAAGGTAGTGTTTCAGCTCGTCCAGCTGCCCGGACTCGGTCAGGCCGGAGATGACGTGCAGGTGCTGGCGGAAATCATGCCGCAGGCTGCGGGTCTGCTCCATGTATTCCCGCAGCTCCATATAACGGCGGGATTCCACGCCCAGCAGCTGGTTTTCCCGGTCCAGCTGGGTGTTCCGGGTGTACTCCTGCGCCACCCGGTACATCTCGTACAGCAGCAGGAAGATGCCCAGCAGCGAGATGGACACCGCCAGCACTGCAATGATCATGATCCGGTTGAGCAGGACGACCGACGGGTCCAGCGGGATGCAGAAGATGAGGAAGGCCGCATAGATGGCCGGCAGCGGCCACGCCGACTGCCAGAACGCTTCGCCGTGGTATTCCTGCAAGAGCCATGCGCTCCACCGGACGGCTGTGAAATGGAAGAGGACGCTCAGCACCGCCGAGAGCCCCAGCGCCAGCAGCGCTGTGGAGACCAGATTGGCTTCCTGCTCGTTGCCGGTCTCGGCGCGGGCGTTCAGCACCACGGCCATCAGCGAACAGACCGCCAGCATGACAGCGGCGACCGAAAATAGGAAGGCCGTCTGGCTGACGGTCACTCCCTCCGTCCGCCATCGCAGCAGCCAGAACGAGACGATGAGGATGGGGAGCAGGAAAACGTTGCTGGGCAGTTCAAAGATCGTGCACAGTGCTGCACACCCAATGCACAGCGCCGTGAGGGCACCGCCCGCGATCCAGCAGGTCGTTTTTGGGGCCTTCAGGTGGTTCCGCAGCGGGGCCAGGCAGAGATAGGCCCCCGGATACAACAATGCAAATTCGAGAAAGTAGCGTCCGAACAACACAGCATCCACGGCGTTTTTCTCCTCTCAGAACTCCCGCTGCATGTGGCGGAATTGATATTGTGTGAATTGCGCAAACAGGCTGTTTTTATCCTTCAGGCGGACGGGCAGCCGGGCACCGTCCAGCATCTCGATGCAGTCGCCCTCGAACCGCAGCACCTTATCCATGTTCAGCAGCAGGCCCCGGTTGCAGACAAGAAAGTTCTCCTGTGTCTTCAGCTGCTGCTCCACCTGCGCAAAGGTGGCAGCGGCCCGGCACTCGCCGTCGTCGGTCACGATCCGGACGAAGTGGTTCTGGGATTCCGCATACAGGATCTTATTCAGCGGCAGCTGCACGGTCTGGCGGGCGATGCGCACCTCCAGCTCCGGCTCCTGGCGGCAGAGCACCCGCCGCAGTTCGGCGGTCAGCTGCCGGATCTTTTCCTCTTTATACGGCTTGAGCAGATAATCGAACGGATGCACCGGAAAGGCTTCCCACACGTATTCCGGCGACGAGGTCACAAAGACGATGAGGAGATGCGGGTCTTTTTCCCGCAGCAGCCGGGCCGTCCCGATGCCGTTCGTGCCCTCCATGCAGATATCCAGGAACACCACGGCATACGGCCCGGCGGCGGCTCTGTGCAAAAATGCGTCGCCGCTCTCGTACAGGTCGCAGACGACAGGATCCCCCCACGCCTGCCGCAGCAGCCGCTCCAGCTGCTGGGCTTCAAACTTCTGGTCTTCAACGATCGCGATCCGCAGCTCCATCGCTACGCTCCCCCCTTGCAACTTGATTGTACCACATTTTTCCGCCCCCTGCACCTGCCTTTCACGCGCGAAACACCCCCTTTCACGCAGAATTGCCCCATCTGCGCTGCCAAAGCGTGTCGGAACGCATTGAATCCGTCCGGTCTGCCCGGTTCCCGCCGCCTTCTCCAGAATCTGCATTTTTTCATTCCTTTTTTACATTTTTTCAAAAAAGGATTGACAGCACGAAACCGGCATGATAAGATAACATTTGATTTTGAGAGACAAAGCATGTCGGAGTCTTTTCAAAGCAATTTACCTGGGACCGCCCATCGGGGCTAAGGCCATACGGACAGCCGGGTCCACTGCCGACCGACGGCATCGCCGCCATTATTGATCGAGTTAAGAGCTCGAATTTTATAAGTTGGTTCCTTTACAGCCATGAAATTGCGCACCCGCTGCGCAGACTTGTGAAACGGTCAATAAGAGTAGTAAAAGTGTAATTGCTATATAGACTCTCCTCATCCCGTCTTTTGGATCCTGCACACCGTCCGGTTCCGGCTCGCCGCCGGGGGCTTTGTGCGCACATTCAAACGCTTTTTGCAAAGCGCAGGTCTGCACCTTTGGGTGTTGGTCCTGCGCTTTTTTGTTTGTCAGGGGATCAGGGACGGAGGAAAAGAACATGAGTGAGAACCGTACACGGTTCCGGCTGGACCAGCGCCGGGCACCCATCTACGAAGCGCTGGAACAGTTCCGGCAGATGCGGGTGGTGCCCTTTGACGTGCCGGGCCACAAGCGCGGCCGGGGCAACCCGGAGCTGACCGCCTTTCTGGGCCAGCAATGCGTGGGCGTGGATGTGAACAGCATGAAACCGCTGGACAACCTCTGCCACCCGGTATCGGTCATCCGGGAGGCCGAAGAACTGGCCGCCGACGCCTTTGGCGCGGCCCACGCCTTTTTGATGGTGGGCGGCACCACCAGCTCGGTGCAGAGCATGGTGCTGACCGCCTGCAAGCGGGGCGATGAGATCATCCTGCCCCGCAACGTGCACCGCAGCGTGCTGAACGCGCTGGTGCTCTGCGGCGCGGTGCCGGTGTATGTGAACCCGGAGGTGGACAAGCGCCTGGGCATCTCGCTGGGCATGAAGCGGGAGCAGGTGGAAAAGGCCATCCGGGAGCACCCCAACGCCGTGGCCGTTCTGGTGAACAACCCCACCTACTACGGCATCTGCAGCGACCTGCGCGCCATCGTCAAGATGGCCCATGACGCCGGGATGCTCTGCCTGGCGGACGAAGCCCACGGCACCCACTTCTACTTTGGCGGCGGGCTGCCGGTCTCGGCCATGGCCGCAGGGGCCGACATGGCCTCCGTCTCGATGCACAAAAGCGGCGGCAGCCTGACCCAGTCGAGTCTGCTGCTCATCGGACCGAACGTCCACCCCGGCTATGTGCGGCAGATCATCAACCTGACCCAGACCACCTCTGGCAGCTATCTGCTGATGTCCAGCCTGGACATCTCCCGCCGCAATCTGGCCCAGCGGGGGCGGCAGGTCTTCCACCAGGTGGCCGACATGGCCGAGTATGCCCGCGAGGAGATCAACGCGGTGGGCGGCTACTACGCCTTCGGCAAGGAGCTGTGCAACGGCAACTCGGTCTTCGACTTCGACACCACCAAGCTCAGCGTCCACACGCTGGACATCGGCCTGGCGGGCATCGAGGTCTATGACATCCTCCGCGACGAGTACGACATCCAGATCGAGTTCGGCGACATCGGCAACATCCTGGCCTACCTCTCCATCGGCGACCGCCCGCAGGAAGTGGAGCGGCTGGTCAGCGCACTGGCCGAGATCAAGCGCCGCTACCGCACCGACGGCACCGGCCTGCTCAGCCAGGAATACATCGACCCCGTGGTGGCCACCAGCCCGCAGGAGGCTTTCTATGCGCCCAAAAAGAGCCTGCCTCTGCGCGAGACCGTGGGCATGGTCTGCAGCGAGTTCGTCATGTGCTACCCGCCGGGCATCCCCATTCTGGCCCCCGGCGAGCGCATCACGAAGGAGATCCTGAACTACATCGAGTACGCCAAGGCCAAGGGCTGCAGTATGACCGGCCCGGAAGACCCCGACATTTTACAACTGAACGTTCTGGCTTGAGGAGGAAAACATGGAATTTTGGTTTTCGGAATTTCACACTCCGGATGTGAAACACAGCATCCGGGTGAATAAGCAGCTCTACTCCAAGCAGAGCGACTATCAGCGCATTGACATCTTCGAGACCCCGGAGTTCGGCCGGGTGCTCACGCTGGACGGCAACGTCATGCTGACCGAGCGGGACGAGTTCATCTACGATGAGATGATCGTCCATGTGCCCATGGCCGTGCACAAGGAGGCCAGGGACATCCTCGTCATCGGCGCAGGCGACGGCGGCGTGGTGCGGGAGCTGACCCGCTATGACCGGGTGGAGCGGATCGACCTGGTGGAGATGGACCCGCAGGTCGTGGAGGCCTGCCGTGCCTATCTGCCCGGCAACGCCTGCCGGATGGACGACCGCCGGGTGCACATCTACTTTGAGAACGCGCTCAAGTTTATCCGCCGGTGCGAAGAGGAATACGACCTCATCATCGTGGACTCCTCCGACCCGTTCGGCCCGTCCGAGGGCCTGTTCACCCGCGAGTTCTACGGCAGCTGCTTCAATGCGCTGCGGGCCGACGGCATCATGGTCAACCAGCAGGGCAGCCCCTTCTACGCCGAGGACGCCAGCGCCATGCAGCGCAGCCACAAGCGCATCGCGTCCACCTTCCCCATCAGCCGGGTGTATCAGGCACACATCCCCACCTTTGCCGCCGGGTACTGGCTGTTCGGCTTTGCCAGCAAGAAATATCACCCCATCGACGACCTCGACGCCGACGCATGGAAGGCGCTGAACATGCGCACCCGCTATTACACCGCCCGGCTCCATGTCGGCGCATTTTATCTGCCCGCCTTCCTCGAAGAGATGCTGCGGGAAGTGGAGGAACACTGATGCAACCCAACGTTGAGACCTTTATCGGCTGCGACAGCAGCTACCGCGCCGCCAGCATCGTGCTGTACGGTGCACCTTATGATTCCACCACCAGCTACCGCCCCGGTGCCCGGTTCGGCCCGGCAGCCATCCGGCACGAGAGCTATGGTCTGGAGACTTACAGCCCCTATCAGAACGCCGACCTGACCGACTTCGACATTTTCGACAGCGGCGATCTGGAGCTTTGCTTCGGCTCCAGCGAATCGGCGCTGGCCGACATCGAAGCCCGCGCCGAAGAGGTCCTGAAGGACGGCAAGTTCCCGCTCCTGCTGGGCGGTGAGCATCTGGTCACGCTGGGGGCCGTGCGGGCCGCCGTGAAGAAGTACCCGGACCTGCACATCGTCCACTTCGACGCACACGCCGACCTGCGGGACGACTACCTCGGTGCCCGGCTCAGCCATGCCTGTGTCCTCCGCCGCTGCCACGAGCTGGTCGGCGACGGGCACATCCACCAGTTCTGCATCCGCAGCGGCGACCGCGCCGAGTTCGAGTTTGCAGCCCAGCACA
>OGYR01001146.1_pt1 | contig 9985 bp, 8 predicted proteins | sample 1576661 | NCBI WGS metagenome assembly OGYR01 (sample SAMEA3541490, study PRJEB24748) | human gut metagenome | biome: human gut; feature: human-associated habitat; material: faeces | place: China | collected 2012
CCATTTCAAAGATCCTCCTTTGTTGTTATAGGTAAAATTATACAATTTTTCTTTCAGTATTTCAATCTATTTATGTATATTTTACACTTTATATTTTACCCAGACAAAGCCATATCCTTTTAAAACTGGATCTTTCACTTCTACAATTTCACCATTCACTAGATTTCTGAAAATGCCTTCTTCCTGCATCCACGCAGTCTGTTCATTTTCGCTGAAATTAAACAGTGCAATAAATCGTTCTCCCTTATACTCTCTGAGGATTCCTAAAATACTGTCATTGTGAACATCATAAGTATATACTTCTGCTTCCTGAGAAAAGACATTTTCCTGTCTTCGGATCTGTTCCAATCGGTTCAACATCTGGAACAATTGTCCCTGTACAGTAGAAAGATCTTTTCTCTTATCCGCGAGTTCCCACAGGAATGCTCCTCTGTGGAGATAACGTGAATCAGATGCTTTTTCAGCATCATCTTTATAACTATAATCATTTACCTGTCCCAACTCATCCCCGCTGTAAAGCATCGGAATTCCCGACTGTGTCAACATGTAAGTGTGGAGCATGAGATCTTCTTGAATTGCCGTCTGCATTTTTTCTGCATTTCCTTCAAATCCCGCTGCTTCAATTCCACACATGGATGCTGTTGTTCCACAAAATCGTGCATCTTGAGTTACAGGATCATCGTTATATAACTCTCCACGGCTGATGCTGTCTGCTATCTTTCCGGTGAAATAATCATTCAGATAACGCTTATGAGAAGGCTCTTCCATTCCCCATTGTTTCATTGTATCAAAATCAAGTCCCCACCCGATATCATCGTGACAACGAAGGTAATTCAAAAATGTATATTGCTTTGGCAGACGGCTAACTATATCCATCTGTTTCTTCAAAAGCCGGATGTCTCTTGTCGCAATACTATTCCAGGTCGTCGCCATTGTTGTCACATTATAGAGCATATGACATTCCGGTTTTTCAACTGTACCAAAGTACGGCACCACCTTTTCCGGCTCCATAACCACTTCGCCAAGAAGTATCACGCTCGGACAGACAATTTCTGCAATCATACGCATCATTCTGACAATCGTATGTACTTCTTTCAGATTACGGCAGCTCGTTCCAAGTTCTTTCCATATATAAGGAACTGCATCGATACGGATAATATCCATTCCCTGATTCGAAAGAAAAAGAAAGTTATACATCATTTCATTAAATACTCTTGGATTACGGTAATTTAAATCCCACTGATATGGATAAAACGTCGTAAGCACATAATGCCCGATTTCCGGAAGCCATGTGAAATTTCCCGGTGCAGTTGTAGGAAATACCTGTGGAACAGTTTCTTCGTATCTTGCCGGAATATCACCGTTATCATAGAAAAAATAACGGCTCATGTATTCTCCTTCGCCTGCTCGTGCACGTTTTGCCCACTCATGTTCCTCAGAAGTATGATTCATCACGAAATCCATGCATACATTCATACCATTTTCATGACATTTTTCTGTCAATCTGGCAAGATCTTTCATTGTACCAAGATCCGGTCTTACTTTCCGAAAATCTGCCACTGCATATCCACCGTCTGATTTTCCTTTTGGAGTATCCAGAAAAGGCATAAGATGAAGACAATTTACATTACACTCTTTCAGATAAGCTAACTTTTTTTCTACACCTTTCAGATTACCGGCAAAGTTGTCAATGTACAACATCATGCCAAGCATTTCTTTTTCCTTAAACCAGTCAGGATTCTTTTCTTTCTTAATATCTCTTTTTTTCAACTCTGTGCTACGCTTCAAGTAGTAATCATGCATCTGCTCACAAAGTTCTGCATACATTGCATCATTTCCATACAACTCCATGTAAAGCCAGCGTAATTCATCCTGATGCTTTTCTATACGCTGTTCAAAGATTTTTTCTGTATTATTCACATTCTTCACCATTTTCTGTTCCATCGTCAACCAATTTATTTTACTCTTTCACAAAACAATACTGATATGCCTGATATTCGCCCGGCTCTATCGGAAGCGGCATGCCGCCATACATAAGTGCAGCTCCGGTGTATCTTTTTCCACTCTTTTCTTCTCGATATACAGCTGTTTCTTCAAGCCCTTGAAGTTTTACATAATTTACTGTCATATTTCCATGAATCACCTGCATAACTATATTTAAAAGAACTTTACTTTGTTCTTTCTCATCTGTATGCACAAACTCCCATGCGCAGATTTCTTCTGTTGTCGGATCTGAGAGACGATAGTACAATCCGTTCTGAATGATCGGCGCATAGCTCTTATATTCTGCGATTTGCTCTCTGATCTCCTGCTTTTCTTCTTCAGAAAGTTTCATAAGATTCAGCTCATACCCAAAAGTTCCGGACATTGCAACAACACCTCTTGTATGAAGTGGGGTCTTTCTTCCCGTCTGATGATTCGGCACTGCTGACACGTGAGAACCTACTACCGATACCGGATAACCGAAAGATGTTCCATACTGGATCCGTAATCTGTCAATTGCATCCGTATTATCACTACACCAGATCTGCGGAGTGTAATACATCATACCGGCATCAAATCTTCCACCTCCACCGCTGCAGCCTTCGATCAGCAGATTCGGATATCTCTGCACAAGACGTTCCAGAAAATCATATAGTCCCAATACATAATCATGTAACACTCTTCCCTGATCTCTTGTTACAGAAGAATAAACATCCATCAGGCTTCGGTTCATATCCCATTTTACATATTCGATATTACCCTGATCCAACACCTTGCAAATCTGATCATAAATTTCATCTACAACTTCTTTTCTTGAAAAATCCAATACAAGCTGATTTCTGCTTCTGACCGGATTTCTACCCGGAACCGTCAATGCCCAGTCCGGATGTTTTCGATAAAGATCACTGTCTTCTGAAACCATTTCCGGCTCGATCCAGATACCAAACTTCACACCCAGATCATTAATCCTCTTGATCAGATTTCCAAGTGTGCCACCAAGTTTCTTCTCATTCACAAACCAGTCACCCAGTCCGCTATTATCATCATCACGTTTTCCAAACCAGCCGTCATCCATAACAAGCATGTCAATATTGACTTCCTTCGCCGCTTTGGCAAGCTCATAGATTGTATCTCCGGTAAAATCGAAATAAGCTGCTTCCCAGCTATTAATCAAGATTGGACGAATTTCTTCTTTATATTTGCCTCTGCAGATATGTTGTCTGATACAATGATGCAGATTCTGAGACAAACGATTCATTCCTTCTGCGGAATAGGATAAAATCACTTCCGGAGCCTGGAACATTTCTCCTGTTTCCAACGGATAGCGAAAAGCTTCTTCCTGAAGTCCCAGCATCATTCTTGTCTGGTTTAACTGATCTTTCAACACTTCTCCCTGGAAACATCCACTGTATACAAAGGACATCGCATAACAATTTCCTTTGTCTTCTGTCGTTTCTTTTTCTGCAAGGATCATCATCGGATTGTACTGATGACTGGAGGTTCCTCTGACACTTCCGATCTTCTGTGTTCCATGCACAACCGGAACTCTCTGAACATTTCGCTCCATCGCATGTCTACCATAAAATGTTAGAAGTTCATAATCTCCATAAAGGAAATCAAGACTTGCTGACTCAATTTTGTTTAAATAGATTTTGCCACTGCTTTCATTTTTCACACACACACTTCTTGTAATAACATCCTGTGCAGGAAGCACTCCATAAAGAAGCACCACCTTAACTCCTGTCACCGGATCTTCCATTAAGATTTCCAGTGTCTGTGATTCCTCCTCACTTGCATAAACTGCCGGAAGTCCTTGCAGATTATATTTTCCATCACAGATTGTATGACTCTTGTAACGAAGGTCACAGCTCATACTTCCATCTGCATTTTCTACTGCAAATGCTGTACTTCTGAAATCCCCATTCCCGTAACAAGGAAATTCCTGTGGAAGTGTATCCATTGAATACGTACGATCTTCTCCTGCATCATATGGATTTCCCGAAAATCCCCTGTCATAATATGTCAGAAGATAGTCCATACATCCATCGGTTTTCTTCCCGTAATATAGATGTAACAAAAATCCATAGCAATCCACCTGCATCTGATATGTTGTATTCTTTGTCTGTAAAGTAAATGTTCTGTCTTTCTCGCAATATATAATTCCCATATCTAAATACTCCTGTTTTCAATTTTAGCGAAGCAAGATCTGCATTACTGTCTGTTCCCGCTTCGCTATCTTTTACTTTTTATTATTTCACTGCTCCATTAACAACTCCGTTGAGGATATGCTTCTGACAGATCAGATAGAAGATCAGAATCGGAAGCAATGCCAACAGATAGGAGGCAAATGCCAGATTATAATTTGTTCCAAACTGTGTCTGGAAGTTTAACTGTGCCAGTGGAAGTGTATTCCCGCTTCCTGAACCGGACATGATCACAAGCGGTGTCATAACATCGTTCCATGTACCAAGTGCTGTCAGAACTGCAACTGTCGCATGCATTGGTTTCATGATTGGGAAAACAATCTTCCAATATGTTTTCCATGTACTCGCACCATCCACGCAGGCTGCTTCTTCCAATGCCAACGGGATATTTGTCAAATATCCGGAGTAAAGCAGTACATTCATAGGCATATAAAATACAACGTACAGAATAATAACTCCAGCTCTGTTTGCCAGTCCCATCTGCGCCGTCTGTTTTACAACAGGCATCATCAGAATTGCAAATGGAACAAACATTCCGCTGACAACATAGAAATAAATGAATTTGTAAAATTTGCTCTTCTTATTTCTTCCGATTGCATACCCCAACAGTGAATGAATCAGAATTGAAAGGACAACTGTTACAAGTGTAATAAATACACTGTTTCCGAGAGAATGCCAGAAATCTGTCACTCTCATTGCCTCAGCAAAATTATCAAGGCTCAAATGACTTGGCAAGGAAAGGATTCCGCTGATACTATTCGTCATCTCAGAAGGCTTCTTCAGTGCAATTACGATTGTCATATACAGTGGAAAAGCAACCGTAATCAGACCAAGTAAAAGTAAAATCGTTACAGGCCAGTTTACTCGTTCTTTTATTTTCATTTTTTCCATTACAGCTGTTCCTCCTTTTTCCCTGTGATTGTCATCTGTAATACAGAAATTACAACAATAACGATAAAGAATATCACTGCGTTTGCACTCTGGAATCCAAACTGACCGCCACTCATACCATTGTTATAAATCAGATAAGAAATGGATTCTGTACTCTGTGCCGGACCTCCTTTGGTCAACGCCATGATCTGATCAAATACCATCAGGAAGTTTTTCACACAGAGTACCATATTTATGCTAAAGAATGGAATAATGAGAGGGAATGTCAGATGTCTGAACTTATTCCATCCTGTTGCACCGTCAATCGCTCCTGCTTCGTAAATATCCTCCGGAACTGTCTGCAGTCCTGAAATATAAATAATTGTATTCATCGCAATCGACTGCCATGCACACACGATCACAACTGCGATCCATGCCAGCTTTGTACTGGACAACATACTGGAAGAAAGGGTCTTGCTTCCAAGCATTTCTCCGAAAGCCGGAAGAATATATGTAAAAAAGTAATTGAAAATATATCCTACAACCAACGCTCCGAGAACATTTGGAATAAAGTATGCACCACGAAATGCACTCTTGAATTTAATCTTACTATTCAGTCCAAGTGCAAGGATCAGACTGATTACATTTGTCACAATCGTAGCTACAATTGCAAGTTTAAATGTAAACAGATAAGAACCTCCGACTCTGCTGTCTGTAAAAAGATCCTGATAATTTCTAAGTCCTACCCAGTCAAAGCTTCCATAACCTTTGAAATTCGTAAAACTGTAAATCACACCTTTGATCAGTGGCAATGTATTAAAACAGAAAAACAGTGCCACGATCGGAATTGTTATCAGAAGAAAGGTCATTTTTCTTCCACTCATTGATTTCTTTCCCATGCTTGAATTCCCCTTCCTTAATCTTCGTCCGCATGCTCTTTCTCGTAATCTTCCACTTTGCGGATGATATCACGGTTATATCTCTTCCAGTCTGTATCAAACTTTGTTAAGAATGCATCCACATCTCCTTTCATAAGAAATGTCTGGATCTGTGCATCCACTGACATCTCTGAAGGATAGTAATGATCCTGGTAATCTGCCATTCTTCCTTCTTCTATGAAAGATTTCACTCCATCAAGTGTTGAAGCCAGTTCAAAATCTCCTTCTTTACAAGGAACCGCTTTCTGTTCATCCAGATAACTCTGTACATTTTCATCTTTCAAAAGAAAATTAAGTACTTCATATGCTGCTTCTTTATTCTCGCAGTCTTTCATAACACTGAACTGAAGATCCACACCGGAGTTCAGCTTATTCTCTGATGCGTCATTATTGGCCGGCATTACAAATGAATCGATATCCATATCCGGATTTACTGTATGAATCTGTGGGATTGCATAACTTCCGATCGTGTACATTGCAGATTCTCCGTTTGCAAATGCTGTACAAGCTCCATTGTAATCATAGGCAAATGGATCTTTTGGCCCATAGGCAAGCAGTGCCTGTGTCTTTTCTGCTACTTCTCTATATTCATCTGAAAATGTTGTCTCTCCTTTGTTCACCTGGCTGCAGACATCTGCCGGTGCAAGATCAACGGCGATCGCATTCCACGGTGCAAGACAAGTCCATGTATCTTTAAATCCAAAATACAATGGCTGGATTCCTTCACTCTGGATCTGTTCACAGAGGGCTATAAATTCATCCCAGGTTTCCGGAATTTCCCAGCCATATTCCTCAAACATTGCTCTGTTGTACAGAACTCCTGCTGCATTTGCCACATATGGAACGGCATACACGCCATCCTCCGGTACAAATTCAAGCGCTTTGTCTATATCCAGGTAAGCCTGTTTAATAGAGTCCAGACCTTCATAATCTGAAATATCCATCAACATATCAGAATCAATAAAGTTAGAGAAATTGACATCTCCACCGATTCCGATAATATCCGGAGCATCTTCTCTGATAAAACGTGTTTTAAGTACTGTCATTGCATCATTCGGAGATTCAATCGTCAAATGAATATCGTCATGAGTTGCATTGAATTCTTCTTCAATCTTTTCAAAGGTTTTTACTGCCTCCGGTTTATACTGCACAAGCTCGATTTCTATTTTTCCACTGCTTTCATTCTTCTGCCCGCAGCCTCCAAGTATCATTGCCGAAGTCATACAAAGCATCAATCCCATGCAAATGATTCGATTGCTCTTCTTATACATTTCCTTACTCCTTCCTTCACCATACACCTTTCATTTTGACACATTCCGGAATATTTTTGTCATTTCACTCAGGTCATCTATTTGATAATTATATTCTAACATATCTTTATGCAACTATAAATAGCAGAGTTTTTTAAGTTTTATAGCAAAATGCAATTTTTCTATTCATATATTGAAGTCATCTAGCATTTTGATATATAATGACACTAGAGGTGATTTATATGAGCGATTTACTTTTTTCCGTATTTCCAAATGAAAATTTTGTTGATCTGGGATTATATCAATATGGATGGGAACAATGTGCACCGGCACATTCTTTTGGCCCTGCCGCAAGAAATCATTACATTTTCCATTATGTAATTTCCGGAACAGGAACATTACTTGCAGATGACGAGCATGGAAACACGACCGAGTGGCAAGTGAAAAGTGGACAAGGCTTCATGCTTTTTCCAGGTCAGGTCAATACCTATATTGCTGATTCTAAGCTTCCTTGGGAATACACCTGGGTAGAATTCGATGGACTTCGCGCCCGTGAGATTGTTACAACTGCAGGATTAAGTCCGAACGAGCCTGTTTATCATGCCAGTTCGAAGGAACTTCGCAATCAGATGATGGAAGAGATGCTTTATCTCAGCCGACATTCGGAAGAGTCCCCTTTTCATCTAATTGGACATCTCTATTTATTTTTAGATTATTTCATGCGTTCTGCTGCGACAGTTCATGTGAAGCAAAACGGAAGTATCCGGAATTTTTATATTAAAGAAGCTCTTTCGTACATTGAACAGAATTTTCAGAATGATATTTCTGTAGAAGATATTTCCGCATTCTGCGGATTGAATAGAAGTTATTTCGGAAAGATTTTTCACGATACGATTGGACGTTCTCCACAGGAATTCCTGATCAGTTATCGTATGACTAAGGCTACAGAGCTTTTAAAGATCACTTCACTCTCAATTGCAGATATTGGGAATGCTGTAGGGTATCCGAATCAGCTCCATTTTTCACGTGCATTCAAAAATGTCTATGGGATGTCACCAAGAAATTGGAGAATTGAAAATAAATTAGAATAGGAGCCAGATAGGGACGGAGTTTAGTGGACCAGATAAGGACGGAGTTTAGTGGCTTCAGTCACATCTGATACTTTTTCAGATCCACCTTTCCATCTATAACCTCCACACCATCTTCTCTCAAAAGCTCTGCCTGCACATTCGCTCCACCAAATGCAAACGCTCCGGCGAGTTCTCCTTTTGCATTCACGACACGGAAACATGGAATGTGCTCCGGATCTGGATTCTTGTGAAGTGCATTTCCAACAGCCCTGGACATCTTTTCATTTCCTGCCATCTTCGCAACCTGTCTATAAGTTGCCACATGCCCTTTCGGAATCTGTTTCACAGCCTCATAGATTCTTTTCGTAGGGCTATCTGTCACAAGGTCATAGCTCTCGCCGATCATTTGTTTAATATCCTTGTCCGGAACAGATCCATCCAAAATAATTGTATTCCAATGCTCTTTATTCTGATGATATCCTGGTATTACTGACGGATATGCGGCACGCCAGAAATCTCTCCATCTAAAATCAGTCTTTACATTCAAGCAAATCTTTTCGTCTTTTTCATAGATCCACAAAAATATCTTTTTACTTGGCTTTACACGGATTACTTGCCATCGTTGGTCTTTGAATGGTCTGTCTTCATAGCTGTCCTGAAAAGTCAGACCATAGGCAACCGCTTCCTCTCTTGTTTTCATCTCATCTCACCACTCTTTTTTTTACTCTAAACATAAAGTATATTTTCCAAAATGCCCCCTTGGAGCAAAGCTTGTCATCTATTAGAAATGTGCACTGCAAGGCACCTAGTAAAAAACAGGAACAAACTCAGCTCCTGTTTTTGTTACCCATATTATATTCTTACAGCATAGCTCCAAAATCTGTTACAATTGCCTGTCCTGTAATCGCCTTTGATTCATCACTTGCAAAGAACAAAATTACATTTGCTACGTCTTCGGCTGTACAAGATGGTGTTCTAAGATTACTATGTGTTGACATCGCACCAATCATATCTGGATCAAGTGCTGCCGGATTTGTTCCTGATGTCATTGGTGTAATAATATTTCCCGGGCAGATTGCATTACAACGAATACCTGTTGCCTGGAAACGAAGTGCTGTATGCTTTGTCACACCTACAATTGCTGCTTTTGATGCTACATAAGCAGCTCCTCCACATCCCTTTACTCCGGCAATAGAAGCAACATTTACGATGGATGCTCCTGCCTGCATCTTCTGTGCTGCTGCACGCATGCAGCGCATAGTTCCTTTTTCATTCGTCTCTACGATACGATCAAGATCTTCGTCTGAGAATCGATCGATTGGTTTCAGTCCTTCCTCAAGAATACCTGCATTATTCACAAGAATATCTACCTTGCCATATTTCTCGATCACGAGATCCATCAGTCGCTCCGGATCCCCCTTCTTTGAGATATCTGTTGAAACAGCGAAAACTTCTCCTCCTGCTGCCTTAATCTCTTCTGCTACTTTCTCCAGTGCAGCCTCTCTTCTCGCTGTAATAACAACAGTTGCGCCCTCTTTTGCGAACATCTTTGCTGTTGCTTCTCCAACTCCTGAGTTACCTCCTGTAATAATAGCTACTTTACCTTTCAAACGATCCATTTCAAAGATCCTCCTTTGTTGTTATAGGTAAAATTATACAATTTTTCTTTC
>OGYR01001149.1_pt1 | contig 9970 bp, 8 predicted proteins | sample 1576661 | NCBI WGS metagenome assembly OGYR01 (sample SAMEA3541490, study PRJEB24748) | human gut metagenome | biome: human gut; feature: human-associated habitat; material: faeces | place: China | collected 2012
GGGCAGACCGCACACGCGGCCAGAACCGCCGCCGCACTGCCCGCAAATGCGGCCCCGCACAGCGCAGCCGCCGCCCACCGGCGCAGCTTTTGCATGGCATACACCCCCTTGTACCAGAATTTTATGCGATTTTTTTGGTTTCTATGAAGTTTTTTTCAAAAAGCCCTTGCAACTTTGCAAAAAGTGTGGTAGGATAACTTGTACTGTTATGGGGAACCAAGGAGGTGGAACGAATGCCTAATATTAAATCTCAGAAGGATCGTGTTGTTCAGGCCAAGAAAGAGGCTCTGCACAACAAGGTCGTCAAGTCCAACCTGAAAACAGTGGTCAAAAAGGCAAACGCTGCCATCGACAGCAATGCTGCTGACAAGGAGACCGTCGTTAAGGTTGCTGTCTCTGCCATCGACTCTGCTAAGAGCAAGGGTGTTATCCATAAGAACACCGCTGCCCGCAAGATCAGCCGCATGGCTAAGCGCGCCAACAAGGCTGCTGCTCAGTAATTGATCGCATGAACAATGCCCGCCGTGGAAACACGGCGGGCATTTTCATTTATATTTTGCGGAAAAGGCTTCTCCCCTGGGGGAGAAGCAGTCCGCGAAACGGACTGATGTGGGGAGAGTGTGCCCTGACAGCCCGTTACCGGGTGGCAGTGGCAAGGTCTGCCCTCATCCGTCTGCGGGCGGGACACCTTCCTCTGAGAGGGGAAGGCTCCCATTTTATAGCTCCTGCTCCATCAGCAGCTTCTTCAGCGGCAATAGCGCCGCGGGTTCGGCGCTGAAGGTGCGGATGCCGAGCTTTAAATAGGCCGGCATGGCATCCACGGCGGCCACGGTGATGCCGCAGAGGTAGACCTGTGCACCGTGCTCCTGCGCCTGCTCCAGAATGCCGCTGACAAGGCGCAGCACGGCGGGGTTCGTCAGCTGGTTCACGGCGGCGGTGGGGTTCTGCACAAGGCCCAGCGTGTAGCGGGTCAGGTCCTCAATATCCACAGCCATCAGCTGCGCGCCGTGCTCCATCATATCCCCGGCCATGACCGCGGCGGACGGCATGTCCACAACGCAGCCCAGCATCATCGGGCCGGTCTCGCGGCCCTCGGCCAGCAGCTCGTCGCGGCAGGTGTTGACCTCCTCCACGCAGCGATCCCAGTCGGCCACATCTTTTATCATCGGGAACACGACCCGCAGGTCGCCGTCCGTGGCGGCGCGCAGCAGCGCCCGGATCTGCGGCTTGAACAGCCGATTGCCGCGCAGGCGGTCCTGCGTCTCCCCGGCCCAGGGGGCGTCGTCGTCGGCGCGGGTATCGCAGGTGCGCAGCAGCACGGGCACGCCCTCGGCGCTTTTCAGCAGCTCGCGCAGACGGGTGGTCTGCACCTCGTCGCTCTGGTCGTACAGAATCGCGGTCTCGGTGCGCACAAGGCCGATGCCCGCCGCGCCGCGCGTATGGGGCACGTCGCTGTCGCTGATGTTGCAGGTCGGCATCAGGCGGAAGGCCGTGCCATCCTTCGTCAGGCAGGGCAGGGCGGCCACGGGGTCGGGCTTCTGGCCGTGCAGGCGGCTCAATGCAATTTTACAGTCCGCCTGGGCGATCTGCGCACCGTCCGGCTCCACAATAAGCGTGCCGTTGTCGGCGTCAAGGATCGCACGGTGGCCCACGGCCATGGCCGCAGTGCCGCCGCCCAGCTGTACCACCGCCGGGATGCCCATGCTGCGGGCCATGATGGCGGCATGGCTGACCGTGCTGTCCTGGTCGCTGGCCAGGCCCAGCACCATGCGGCGGTCCAGACTGAACAGGTCACTGGGGAAGAAGCGGTCCGCCACCAGGATGCTGGGGCGCTTCAGATGCAGGCGGCGGCGCGGGCGTCCGTCCAGAATATCCACCACGCGGCGGCAGACGTCGCAGACATCGACGCTGCGCTCCCGGATGTACTCATCATCGACGTTTTTCAGGCGGCCCGCAAAAATCTGCTCGGCGCGCTCGACGGCGGCAGCCCCGCCCGCACCGGCGGCGATATAGTCACCGATCTCGTTCGTGAAGGACTCGTCCTCCAGCAGGGCAATCTGGAACAGCAGAATATCCGCGTCCGGCCCCTTGGCGCGCTGGCTCAAACGGCGCAGCTCGTCCTTGGCCAGCACGACGGCGACGTCGTAGAGGGCACGCTCCCGGAACGGGTCGCAGACGATGCGGTGCAGGCCGGTGGTGCCGTGGTCGATCTGCTCAACCGGGCCGACCACAATGCCGGTGGACGCCGGTACGCCGGTATAGGTGTGCATAGGATGCCTCCTTTTTTCTTCTTGGCCCCGTCCGGGAGGGGACTCCCGCAGGGTCGGATGAGGGGTGGGTTCGCCGCAGACACCCGTTAAAGGCTTACCGCCCGGTAGGGGCCGCACATGTGCGGCCCGCAGCTTTACGGCGGGCGCTCCTCTGCCATACACGCGCGGGGCCCCAAGGGGGAAGCCTTTTTACAAAATCGGCAGCTCGCCCAGGGTCTTACTGACCAGGGCAGTCACGAATTCCTCGGGCACGGCGGCGGCAATGGCACGCTCGGTCACGAGGGTGTTGTCCCTGCCGTCCAGCAGGGCGGGGAAGCGGTCTGCCGGGTCCTTGTCAAAGCTGCCCATGAAGGTCGCGGCCAGCAGCTTCGGCGTGTAGGGCATGTCCTCGGGCACGCCGACGTGCTCGGCGGCCAGCTCCAGCGGGGCCAGTGCGCCGCGGGTGGGCGCACTCGGGTTCGGTGCGTAGGGTGCCGGGTAGTTTGCGCGCAGCCGCGCGTTTTTCTCCACAAGGTCAATTTCCGGTGCGCGGGCGCAGACCTCGGCCAGCAGCTTTTGGTATTGCTCGGCAAAGCGAGCCAGAAATTCCTCATTGTCGGGCAGCATGGCGTAGGCCGTGCCGCCGCAGCGGCCAAACAGCCGCAGCGTGTCAAAGTAGCCCAGCGCGATGTTGCGCCCGGCGCGGGCGGGGTCAAAGTCCAGCGTCGGGCCCAGATCCCAATGGCTGCGCACGATGCGCGTCGGCAGGCCGGTGGTGTTGGGGCGTACAATGCCGATGCCGTCCACATCGACGCCGAGCAGCTCCGCTGCGCCCATTTTTGCGGCCAGATCCAGCGGCATATTGTCGCGCCAGCCGCCGTCAATGTACTTTACACCGTCAATTTCCCGCGGGCGCAGGGCCGGGAAGCAGGCACTGGACGCCAGCATATAGTCCTTTAACTGCCCTTCGGGGATGTCCTCGATGGGGCACTGCACGCTGCGCAGGCTGCCCAGCTCTGTCATGACAAGGCCGAAGCGGATAGGCGATGTGCGCACGGCGTCCTCGTCGATCAGACGGTCGATCATCTCGGCCAGCGGTTCAACGTTTAGTCCTCCGCTGCGGATGATGTCGAGGAAGAACGCGCGCAGCTCCTCGGGCTTGAGCGTTGCGGGGACTTCGAGAACATCGTGAATTTCCAGGCTGCGCCACAGGTCCTCGGCCTCCTGGATCTTGCCCATCGTGAACAGGCAGCCGTTCAGCGTGCCGACGCTTGCGCCCGTGATGATGTCAGGCGTCCAGTCCAGCTCCTGCAGAGCGCGCCAGACGCCGATCTGATAGCTGCCCTTGGCCCCGCCGCCAGCCAGCACCAGCGCACGTTTTCCGGTATGTTCCATCGGAAAAAAGCCCTCCTGTTTTTTAGTTTTATTCATTATAGCATTTTCTGTTTTAAGTTGCCATAGCAAACCGGGTCACAATCTGCGGAAATTGCGCAGTTTTTTCAAATTTTATAAGGTGCTTGCAATAGCAGGAGAAATGGAGTAAACTTAAAATACGCCCGTAGGGGAGGGATTCATCCCTCCCGTGGACTTAGCAACGCGGCACACGTCCCGGAGGGGTCAAGACCCCTCCCTACAGAATGACGTTTACGGGTGCTTTGTAGGGAGCGGTCTTGACCGCTCCGCAGGTACGCCGCGGCAGCCGCAGAATACCCGGGAGGGATGAATTCCTCCCCTACAAATATTGGGAGAGTGCAAATTATGCAGACCAAACCGATTCTCGTTGTCATGGCCGCCGGTATGGGCAGCCGCTACGGCGGACTCAAACAGATCGACCCCGTCGGCCCGTCCGGCGAGGCCATCCTCGACTACAGCCTGTACGATGCCCGCCGCGCCGGGTTCAAGACCGTCGTCTTTATCATCAAGCACGAGATCGAGCAGGCGTTTAAAGAGGCCGTCGGTGCCCGTGCCGTGCGCGCCGGGTTCGAGGTCCGCTACGCCTACCAGCAGCTGGAGAAGCTGCCCGAGGGCTTCACCGTGCCGGAGGGCCGCGTCAAGCCCTGGGGCACCGCCCATGCCATCCTCGTGGCCGAGGAGGCCATCGGCGACGCACCGTTTGCGGTCATCAACGCCGACGACTACTACGGCCCGCAGGGCTTCAAGCTCATCTACGACTACCTGAGCACCCACGCCGACGGGGACCGCTACGCCTGGGCCATGGTCGGCTTCCTGCTGGGCAACACGGTCAGCGCCAACGGCAGTGTCAGCCGCGGCGTCTGCGTGACCGACGAGAGCCGCAACCTCGTCAGCGTGACCGAGCGCACCTGCATCGAGCCCTACGCCGACGGCATCCATTACAGCGAGGACGGCGGCAAGAGCTGGGCCGACCTGCCCGCCGACTGTGTTGTCTCGATGAACCTGTGGGGCTTCACCCCCGCCTACGTGCAGGAGGCCAAGGCCGATTTTGCCGCGTTCCTGCAGGCCAGCCTGCCCGTCAACCCGATGAAGTGCGAATATTACCTGCCCACCGTCGTGACGAACGCGCTGGAGGCCGGCAAGGCGGATGTCCATGTGCTGACCAGTGCCGACAAATGGCACGGCATCACCTACCGCGAGGACAAGCCCGAGCTGGTCGAAGCCCTGAAAAAGATGAGCGAGGATGGGCTGTACCCGGTGGATAGGCTGTTCTGAAAATCGTATAAAAATGCGGCCTCCTGCGCGGAGGCCGCATTTTTGTTTTGCGTAGGGGAGGGATTTATCCCTCCCGTAGAGTGGATGGCAGCCGCACACTTCCCCGGAGCGGTCAAGACCGCTCCCTACAAAGCACCCGTGAACGGCACACCGTAGGGAGGGTTCTTGACCCCTCCGCAAGGGTTTCCGGCCACGCAAGCATTCCGGGAGGGATACATCCCTCCCCTACAACCTTCCCACATACCTCATGCCGCCCTTGGCTCAAATGTACCCTTTGTCCTGCAGCGATCCGCGTAAAAACAGCAAAAAAATACCTTTAATATTTTACAAATGTTCGGGTTGTAATTGCCCTCTGCGTCGGGTATAATAAGGTCAGCACTATTGCTTTGTATGCACGCCCGCTGCGGCGTTTTTCACGAAAGCTGCGTTGCAGCGCAGCATTTGCAAAAGGAGAACTACTATGATGAAGAAAACCACCTTCGGTGCCGTTCTGGCGTTCCTGTTTGCCGCTGCCGGTGCCCTGACTGCCGCCGCACTCTATCTCTACCACCGTGAAAAGGAGCTGGACGAGTACGAGCGCCTGCTGTTCAGCGACGACTACGAGGATGACGATTACGACGACGAGGATTCCACCACCTACGAGAACATCCCCTCCGCCCCCGCAGAGGAGAAGGAGTAAATGATCCTCAAGGCTTTCCCTGCGGGGGAAGCCTTTCTGCCACCACAACCCGGCTGGGCACCGACCTGACGGCGTCCGGCTTTTTGGCAATGCCATACTGCCACGGAGAAAACACAATATGCGTAAACTGCTGCTTTGGCTTGTGATGGTCGCCGTTATGATTGCCGCCATCCTGGGCGGAACGGCGGCTTTTCTTTACAGCCGCACCGGGACGGATGCCCTGCCGCAGGAGGCTGTCACCTTCGGTGAGCAGACCCTCGAGCCCAACGGCTGGAGCTGGGTCATCCCGGTGCTGGGCGATAAGGTCAACAAGACCTACGAAAGCCCGACGAACCTGACCGTGCAGAAGCTGGGCACCTTCACCGATACCGTGCCGCAGCTCGTCCTGCCCGACTGGGTCACCGCTGCCGAGCTTCAGATCACCGCGCCCGACGGCACGGTCTGGACCGGCGCACTGGCCGACTGCAATACCTATACCTATACACAAAACGGAGACTATCAGATCATCGTGACCGCGCACCACAGCAGTGCGGACAACCCCGGCGACCCTGTGGGCTGGTACGCCTACCGCGCCGGCTACACGATGGCGATGAACCCCAAGGTCACCCTGAGCACCGAGCGCGCCCCGCAGGGCAGCATCGTGGCTGTGCAGCTGTCCGGCATTCTGGACGGCGAGCCGAGCCTGGAGACCGATCTGGGCACCGTCTGGTTCCGCAAGACCGCCAGCGGCTACATGGGCTATATTCCCGTGACCTACAACGCCGAGGGCGGCGACCATACGCTGCACCTGACCTGCGGGAGCCTGGAAAAGGACATCACCCTGACCGTCACCCGCACCATGTATGATACGGTCACCGTCCCCGCCGAGGAGGACACCGGCGGCGGGGAGGAGTTCCGCAACGCTATATGGCCGCTGTACACAACGGGCAGCTCCGCCAAGCTCTGGAATGGCCGCTTTGAGGCCCCCAGCGCGGGCGCTGTCGTCATGGAGTACGGTGTCACCCAGATGGTGGACGGCCAGCGCAGCGGCCAGGCCACCGGCCTGACCTATGCCGCCGCGGACGGCGAGACCGTCACCGCCCCGCAGGCAGGCAACGTTGTCTTTGCGGGCACGCTGACCCTGACCGGCGGCACGGTGGTCATCGACCACGGCTGCGGCGTAAAGAGCTACCTGTACGGGCTGGAGACTGTCGGCGTGGAGCGCGGGCAGAGTGTGTCCGCCGGCGACCCGCTGGGCACCGCCGGGACGGCCCACAACCTGATCTACGAGCTGCGCATCGGCAGCAAATCCGCTGACCCGCAGACCGCGCTGGACGGAAACAGTGGTCTGCAATTCCGCGAGGCTGAATAAAATAGCTGCACACGGCATACCCGGCCTGCCGTGCCGCTGCCATTTTGCCGGGCATCCATAAAGATCCCTAAAAGAGTGAGTGTGAGTATGGAAGAAGATAAGAAATCCACTGCGGTACAGCCGGAGGAGGCCCCCAAGCCGAAGCCCCGGCGCCGCAAGGCAGCCAGCCCCCAGTCTGCCGCCGACACGCCCCCTGCGCCGACGGACAGCGCCGAGCCGCCCGCCGCAGACGGGCAGAGCACAAAAAAGCCTGCCGCGTCCCCCAAGAAGCCGCGGGCCAAAAAAAACACAAAGACAACAAAAAACGCAAAGCCCAAGACGCCGAAGGCTGCTAAGACGGCGAAAAAAGCCCCGGCGGACGAGACCCAGGAGCGCAAGGCTCCCGCACAGGACAGCCCCGTTCCCGCCGCGCCGGAGCTTGCCGAGCCCAAATCCGAAAGCAAGCCCGAACCGCCGGAGACCCCCGCCCGGGAGGACGCTGCCGCACCCACCGTGCCCGACGTCCCGAGTACCCCGGAACTGCCCGAGCCTGCGGAAAGGGCCGAGCCCGCCGTGACGGAGCCCGAACCGACAGCGGACGCCCCTGCCGCCGACGATACGCCTGCGGCAGAAGCGCCCCCCGAGGCCGCCGCGGCAGACACAGCCGTTACCGACACGCCCGAGCAAACCGGGGACGTCCCCGCGGAGGACGCTGCCGAGCCGTCCGGCCTTGTTTTCAGCGATGACCTTGCCAACGATAAAGCCCTTGCCGCTGAGGCCGCCCGCATGGCGAATATCTCCCGCACGGCGCAGCTTTCGATTGCGCAGATCATGGCCGGGCTGGAGGAGAACCCCGCGCCGTCTGCCGGGCCTGCCCCGGCTCCCGAGGCACCGCAGCATGACAGCGCCGCCGACGACGAGGACGACGAGCCGCAGGATACGATCCCGCAGGCCCTCGGGCGCGGTGTGTTCGGTATGTTCAAGTGGCTGCTCCTCGTTGTGCTGTTCGTGCTCATCATCGCAGGCGGCGGCGTAGCATGGCTTTACCGCAGCGCCACGCCTGACATGCTGCCCGAAGTCAAGGTCACCTTTGACGGCCAGGAGCTTGCTCCCACGGCCTACAAGTGGCATGTGCCGGTGGTCGGCAGCTTTTTCAGGCGCACCTACGCCGAAACGCTCAATTCCTCTCCCGTTGTGCTCGAGGATGCCATATCCGACGCATCGCCGGATATTATCGTGACGCCGTCCGACTACAGCACCCAGCTGACCATCACCGACGCCGACAGGGAGACCGTGTACGAGGGCAGCGCCACCGCCTTCCGCAGCTATCTGTTTGCGGAGAACGGCACGTTTGACGCCAAACTCGTCGTCACCGCGTCTGACAGTGCCGCCGAGGACCGCTCCAGCGTCACCGGCACCGAGACCTGGCAGTTCCGCTTCACCGTCAGCATCAAACCGTCCGTCACGCTCTGCACACCGACGGTGCAGCAGGGCAGCGTGGCCGCCGTGCGTGTCGGCAGCACCATGAGCCGGACCGAACCGACGCTGACGGGCCCGCTGGAAAGCACAGGCTTCGTCAGGGCCGCCAACGGCTGGATCTGCTACCTGCCCATCCCGTGGAACGCCGAGACCGGAAACACCGAGCTGACCGTGACTGCCGACGGCTATACCGAAACGCTGACGCTGTCGGTCCGCGCGGCCTCCTACTCCTACAAGGATTACAGCGCCAAGTCCCAGCTGACGTCGCCCTACATCGGCGCGGACGACGCCCCCGATGCCGTCCGCAGGCTGCTGACGACTGACGGCGGCGAGATCCAGTGGGCCGTGGGCGGCTTTGTGCAGCCGTTCCTGGACAGCTTTGACACGCCGCTGCTCTACGGCATGACCGAGTACGTGGGCCGTTCCTACAGCGAGCGCAGCACGAACTACGGCTACGGCGGGCGCACCTCGACAAATGTCGTCATCAAGCCGAAGAAGTCGAAGGATTCTATGATCGTGCCCGCCAGCGGCCATGTGCTGCTGGCCGAGGACCTTGGCGGCAGCTACGGCTACACCGTCGTCATCGACCACGGCGCGGGCCTCAGGAGCATCTTCTACGGCCTGACCGCACTGGACGTCGAGGCCGGGGACGATGTCAAGCAGGGCCAGCTGCTGGGCACCAGCGGCAGGACCGTTGTGGCCGAGCTGCGCATCGGCACCGTGCCCATCAACCCGCTCCTCGTCTGGCGCGGCCAGTGCGACGGGCTGAAATATTTTTGAGTAAAAAGGCATCCATCTTTTAGGAAAAGGTGGGTGCCTTTTTTTGCGTGCCGGGGCTTCCCCCTCGGGGGAAGCTGTCGCTGAAAGCGACTGACGAGGGCAGAGCCGCCGCAATTGCCCGTGAATTGGCAATAGGGCACACTCTGCTCTCATCCGGCCCTGCGGGCCACCTTTCCCCCGATGGGGAAGGCAGAAGGCACAGGTACACGTGCCCCGGCATAGTATGGCGCAAATCAAACCGAGGTGAGCGCCTATGCCGAAAACATTTTGCGTGGTCGGGCACGATGCCCGCCAGCAGGCGGCGGCGCGCGTGCTGCGCCGTGCGGGTTACGGCGTGACCGCCGCCGACAATGCCGCCGCAGCCGATTACATTTTGCTGCCCATGTCCCAGGGCCGCGTCAGTGACGAGGTCGCCCGCGCACTGCAGGGTGCGGGGCAGGGGACGCTGATCTTAGCGGGCCGCCCCGGGATGCCGGTGCGGATGGCCGCGCGGGAGGCCGGGCTGCCGCTGATCGATTATTTTCTGCGGCCCGAGCTGGAATGCCTGAACGCCGTGCCCACCGCCGAGGGCTGTCTTGAGCTGCTGCTCCGCCTGCGGGAGCGCACGATCTGGGAGAGCGGCTTTCTCGTGCTGGGCTATGGCCGCGTCGGGCGTGCTGTGGCACGGCGGCTGGTGCTGCTGGGCGGGCGCGTCACCGTGGCCGCCCGCACTCCTTTTTTGAAGAATAAAATGATGTTTTATCGCATCTCTACTTCTTTTTATCC
>OGYR01001150.1_pt1 | contig 9966 bp, 7 predicted proteins | sample 1576661 | NCBI WGS metagenome assembly OGYR01 (sample SAMEA3541490, study PRJEB24748) | human gut metagenome | biome: human gut; feature: human-associated habitat; material: faeces | place: China | collected 2012
TTAATATTTTGAGTGGTTTTCTTTGATTTTTACTTGTTTTTCTTAAATTATTAAGAAAAATTTGAAATCTAAATTCATATTTTGTATCAGTTATACATTTATCGTCATGAAAAAATTATAGTTTGCTATAAATACTTCTATATATAACGAAAATAATACAAAAAAAAGCTACCTTACACGGTTTTGGCGAACATTGAGGTAGTTATTTTTCTCAAGAAAATCCAAGGCTAGTCGTTTATGACTATTCCTTTTTTCATTTATATTATAATTTATGATAATTTCTAAGTCAATATCACAAAATGACAGTTTAAAAAAAGGTTTTTATGCAAATAAAGAACATCTTGTGCAATAAATATATCATTAATGCTAATCATCATATATAATTGTATTAATTAGGGAGGATTACCATATGAACAAGAAAAGAAATATTATAATTGGGTCAATAATTTGTGTACTGCTTATGACAGTGGTATTTTTTGTTTTTAATCATGGAAAAAGTAATGAACAAGTTGTTACAGAATATTTTGAACTTTTAAAAAAGAAAGATTATAAACAAATGTATCAAATGCTAGATCAAAAGACAGTCTATACTCCTACACAAAAATATTTTATTGAAAAGCATAAAGAAATCTATGATGTAATAAATCCAAGTAATATACAGGTAAAAGTAATAGATGAAAAAGATAATATGGTTCAATATCAAATATCGATGGATACTGTAGCTGGAAAAGTTAAATATAAAAATAAGATTGAAATTAAAAATGAACAAATTAAATTTAATAAGCAACTTATTTTTGATGAATTTTCTGATAAGAACAAAGTAAAAGTGATTACGACACAACCTTATAGAGGGTATATTTTAGATAGAAATGGAAAATATTTAGCTAAACAAGGAAATGCTTATTCATTTGGTCTTGTAAGAGGGAAATTAAATGGTGAAAATGATTATGCACAAATAGCTAAGTATTTAGAAACGGATGTTGAAGCCATTCAAAAGAAAATGAGTGCATCTTGGATCAAAGATGATTCTTTTGTACCTATTAAAAATGTATCAGAACAAGTAAAAAATCAATTGATTCAACAAGGAATTTTAAATATTAAAGGTGTTAAAATCAATACGATTTCTATGCGTGTTTATCCTTATGATAAAATAACATCTCACATCATTGGATATGTCCAAAATGTTAATTCAGAAGATTTAAAAAAACATAAAAGTGAAGGATACACAAGTAGTTCAGTAATTGGAAGAAGTGGGATTGAAGCCACTTATGAAAAGCAGTTACGTGGAGAAGTAGGTGGAAAAATTGTCATTGTTGATGAAAATAACAATATCATTAAAACAGTTGCCCAAAAAGAAGCGAAAGATGGAAAAGATATTCGACTAACAATCGATATCAATTTACAACAAAGTCTTTATAATGAATATCAAAATGATAAAAGTGCTTCTGTTGCTTTAAATCCACAAACAGGAGAAGTTTTAGCGCTTGTTTCAACGCCATCTTATTCAAATAATGATTTTGTCTTAGGACTTTCAACGGATAAATGGAACGCTTTAAATAATGATAGTAATCAACCATTAATGAGTCGTTATAAACAAACTTATACCCCTGGATCAACTATGAAACCAATCACAGCAGCTATTGGCTTAGAAACAAAGACAATTGATCCAGATAAAGATTTAGGGGCTAAAGATAAATGGCAAAAAGATTCAAGCTGGGGAAGCTATTATGTAACAACATTACATGCTCCTTCACCTAATAATTTAAAGAATGCGATCACATATTCAGATAATGTTTATTTTGCAAGAAATGCGTTAAATATTGGAAAAGATAATTTATTTAAATATTACAAAAATTTAAAGATTGGTAAAAAGATTCCTTTTGAACTATCTTTGAATAGAAGTCAATATATAAACAAAAATCAAAAAGTAAGTGATCAATTAATTGCAGATAGTGGTTATGGGCAAGGACAAATTTTGATGAATCCCCTACAACTTGCAAGTATTTATAGTGCTTTTGTAAATAATGGTTCAATCTATCAACCCCATATCGTTCAAGGAAAAACAAGAACATGGATTAAAAATGTCTTTTCTAAAGAAACATCACAAACAATAAAAGAAGATTTAATTAATGTTATTGCAGACGAAAAAGGAACAGGCCATAGTATTTATCATGATAATGTGACTCTTGCTGGAAAAACAGGAACAGCAGAAATCAAACAAAGCCAAAGTGATACAACAGGAACAGAACTTGGTTGGTTTACAGTAATGACGACAGATAGTAAACAACCTCTTTTAATAACAACAATGGTTGAAGATGTTAAAGATAGAGGTGGTAGTGGTTATGTTGTTGAACATACAAAAACACCTTTAGATTTATATCTTTTTAAGTAGGTAAAAACTATGAAGAATAAGATAGTTTTAAGTTATCGATTCATTATACTAGTTTATTATTTATTGGCTTTTTTGATTGTTATTATGAATATTAATCATTTAGAAAGGGTATTAATCTATTCTTTGATTTTAATCGTTTTGTTTGGTATTGTGATGAGTATTTATATAATGAGTATTCCTAAGTTATTATTGAAAAGTGAATATATAGAAAAGAATTTATCTACAGTAAAAGAAGCGATCGATAAAATTCATAATAAGTCTATTAATGACAGTTTAATAACAATATATATTTTTCTTTTAGAAATTTCTAATTATAAAGAAGAATATCAAAACTTTGTAGAACAAAATAGTAAAAGAATTTTTGATGAAAAGCAAAATAAACATTGGTATACTATAAAATTACAGTATTATTATAATTTGAATAAAAAGGATGAATATTTAAAATTATATGATCCTCAATTGGATAATAAAGTTAAAAACCCACTTTTTAAAATTATGTATCTCATTTTAAATGAAGAATATGAAGAAGCTCTTGAATTATCAAAGAAGGTTACAAGTCAACAAAAAGACATAGGATATGTTATGAGGCTATATTATAGAATTATTTGTTTAGAACATTTAGAAAAAGAAAATGAATTGAATGATTGTATTAATGAGATGGTAGAATTCAATGATCAAATACATTATGTTAAAGAAATTAAAGATAAGTATAAAAAATAATAATATGGTATACTTCTTTTCGTAACTTTATTTAGAAAGAAGTGAAATATGAATGTTAATAAAGATAGTAGATGATGATCAAGTTTTTGTAAAAAAGATAAAAGATATTGTTTATGATAATTTTAAAGATATCTTTCTTGATTATTCGATAGAATGTATAACGAGTAATTTTGAAGCTCATTATTTTGAAAAAGGGGATATTTTCTTTTTAGATATTGATTTAAAAGAAAAAAATGGCATAAAAATTGCTGAAGAAATTAGAGAAAATAATTCTAATGCAATCATTATATTTGTTTCAGCAATGAATGATATGATTTTTGATTCATTAATTGTACAACCTTTTTACTTTATTAGGAAAGATAATTTTGATAGAGATATGAAAATCGCATGTACTCTAATTCAAAAATATATTAATAAGAATCATAAAATTATTACTTTTGATTTTAATGGTAAAAAAACAGCTATTCAATTATCAGATATCATTTATTTAGAATCGTTTTTACATGAAATTACGATTCATACATCCTCTAATTTTTATAAATATTCGAGCACTTTTAATAAAATGATGTCTCTTATAAATTCTACTAATATTGTTAGAATTCATAAATCATATGCAGTTAATTTATTTTGGGTCAAAGAAATTTATAAAGAAAAGTTATTATTGAGAAATGGAGTTACTTTAAAGATTGGAAAGAAGTATCAACAAGATGTACTTGCATCGTATAAGGAGTATTTATTAAAATGATGTATTTATTTTTAGATTATTTAGAAGTGTTATTGGTAGCTTTATTAATTTGTATTTTTTGTGATGTTGAACAAAAAAATAGATATTGTTTGATTTCATCAGTAATTAGTTTCTTAGTTATGGAATTTATGCAAACTTATGATTTGTTTGGCAATGAAATGGCATATGCAATAACAATTATTAACTTTATAATTGTTTCTGTTATGAAAAAAGAAATTAAATTTTATAATTTTATTCCTTGTATATTTTCTCAATGGATATCTGTTTTTACTTCAACTATAGTTTTATTTTTCTTTAAAGTAATAACAAATTATAATATAGGAAATATTATAAAGCTGTATAGAATACCTATCATTTTTTTAGCAAGAATTCTTTTCTTTGCACTTATTGTGGTATTAAATTATTTCAAATCTAAAATAAAAAATACAATTATTGAAAAAAATAAATATTTATTAACAATTACTATGATGTTGATTTTTGGAATATATTTTATTCTGTTGAATGATATAGGTCATATGCATCTAATTATAGATGATATCTATTTAGTTTTACTTTTGTTAACAGTTTTATTTTTTGTGGTTTGTATTTTGTTTTTACATATGACACGAATTTATAATGAAAAAACAGAATATATGTTAAAGAATCAAGAATTAGAATATGTAGAAAAAAATCAATCTTTAGTACATTATCTTCATGATAATATTTTAAAAATACAACATAGTTTAAGATATGGATTAATTTTGATAGAAAATAACATAGATGATAAAAAATATGATGATGCTAAACATCAAATAGAACAATTTTATGATTTATTAGATAATAAAATAAATATTATGACGAATAATTATATATTTGATACTTTGTTAAATGATTATATTTTTCTCATAAAATCTAAATATAATGCCAAAGTAAAATCATTGATCAATATAGGAAATGATTCCTTTTTTAAAGATGTAAATAATTGTACAGAAATAATAACTATTATCTCCAATTTCTTTGAGCAATCAGATAAAACATATTTAGAAATAAAATTAATTGAATATGGAACATATATTGAATTAGATTTATTCGTAGAAAGTAATTTTGATAAAATAAATGATGATACCAACATTGATTACTTTGATGATTATGCACATCTAAGAAGAATTTTTGATAAATAATAAAAAGGACTTATACAAACAGCATGGTATAAGTTCTTTTATTTCTAATCAACTTTTAACCTAAACTTAACATAATCTCCCCTTTGCTATGTTAAGATAATGTAAAGGATGTGGAAATAATGAAAGAATGTATATATGTAGTAGAAGATGATGAAAATATTAGAGAAATTATAGATTTAGCTTTAACAAGTGCAGGTTATACTGTTAAACAATATTCAAATGCTTTAGATGCTTTAGAAAATATGAAAACAGATCAAGTGGATCTAGCTGTTTTTGATTTAATGTTGCCTGGCATTTCAGGAATTGATGCTATCAAAAAGATACGTGAAACTGATCAAGAATTACCTATTTTGATTTTAAGTGCGAAGGACCGAGAAATTGATAAAGTCAATGGTTTAGATAGTGGTAGTGATGATTATATGACCAAACCATTTGGTGTTTTAGAGTTACAAGCTAGAGTACGTTCTTTGCTTAGAAGACATGCTCCTAAAGCAGCGCCAATTATCGAAAGTCAAACTTTAAAAATTGATAAACAAACAAGAACAGTGATGCATAATGGACAAGTCATGGAACTTACCAATAAAGAGTACCAACTACTTTTATATTTGGTAGAAAATCATACACGTGTCGTAGAAAGAGATGAAATTTTAAATCATATTTGGGGGTATGATTTTATTGGTGAATCAAGAGTTTTAGATGTGCATATTCGTGCTTTAAGAGCTAAATTGGATGATGATGGAAGTAAGTATATTAAAACTATTAGAGGTGTAGGATACCGCTATGTTGAGGAAGTGAAATAAGATGAATAAAGCTCTATTTAAATATTTTGCAACAGTTTTAATTATTACGTTATTATTTTCTTCAAGTGTTTCAATGGTGATTCTTTCTGATCAAATGATGCAAACAACAAGAAAAGATATGTACTATACGGTAAAGCTTGTAGAAAATCAAATTGATTATCAAAAACCTTTAGATAATCAAGTAGAGAAACTTAATGATTTAGCTTATACAAAAGATACTCGACTTACAATTATTGATAAAGAAGGAAATGTTTTAGCGGATAGTGATAAAGAGGGAATTCAAGAAAATCATAGTGGACGTAGTGAATTTAAAGAAGCTTTAAGTGATCAGTTTGGTTATGCGACACGTTATTCTTCAACTGTTAAAAAGAATATGATGTATGTGGCTTATTATCATCGTGGTTATGTTGTTCGTATTGCGATTCCTTATAATGGTATCTTTGATAATATAGGACCACTTTTAGAACCATTATTTATTAGTGCTGCTTTATCATTATGTGTTGCTTTAGCTCTTTCTTATCGTTTTTCTAGAACACTTACTAAACCATTAGAAGAAATTAGTGAAGAGGTTTCTAAAATTAATGATAATCGTTATTTAAGTTTTGATCATTATCAATATGAAGAATTTAATGTTATTGCGACAAAACTTAAAGAACAAGCAGATACAATAAGAAAAACGCTAAAAACTTTGAAAAATGAAAGATTAAAAATAAATAGTATTCTTGATAAAATGAATGAAGGGTTCATTTTATTAGATACAAATTATGAAATACTTATGGTCAATAAAAAAGCTAAACAACTTTTTAGTGATAAAATGGAAGTGAATCAACCTATCCAAGATTTTATCTTCGATCATCAAATTATAGATCAATTAGAAAATATCGGTGTAGAACCTAAAATCGTTACTCTAAAAAAAGATGAAGAAGTTTATGATTGCCATCTTGCTAAAGTAGAATATGGAGTGACTTTGCTCTTTGTAAATGTTACTGAATCTGTTAATGCTACAAAAATGAGACAAGAATTTTTCTCAAATGTTTCCCATGAACTTAAAACACCTATGACATCCATTAGAGGTTATAGTGAATTATTACAAGCAGGAATGATTAATGATCCTAAAGTAAGAAAACAATCTCTTGATAAAATACAAAAAGAAGTTGATCATATGTCACAATTGATAGGTGATATTTTAATGATTTCAAGACTTGAAAACAAAGATATTGAAGTCATTAAACATCCTGTTCATCTCCAACCAATTGTTGATGATATTTTAGAATCATTAAAAGTAGAAATAGAAAAAAGAAAAATTAAAGTTATATGTGATTTAACACCACAAACTTATCTCGCAAATCATCAACATGTCCAACAATTGATGAACAACCTTATTAATAATGCTGTTAAATATAATAAACAAAAAGGAAATTTAAATATTCACTCTTATCTTGTTGATCAAGACTACATTATTGAAGTAAGTGATACAGGTCGTGGAATTTCACTTATTGATCAAGGGCGTGTCTTTGAACGTTTCTTTAGATGTGATGCAGGGCGTGATAAGGAAACAGGTGGTACAGGTCTTGGACTTGCAATTGTAAAACACATTGTTCAATATTATAAAGGAACAATTCATTTAGAAAGTGAATTAGGTAAAGGAACAACATTTAAGGTTGTTTTACCAATCATTAAGGACTCATTGTAGTCCTTATTTTTTTATGAAAAAGTATCTAACTTGATAAAATATGTAATTTTACATATTTTATCAAGTAAAAAAATGTATTTTTGCGTATTTTATCAAGTTGAGGATAAGAGGTATTCATTTTCAAGATATTTTGAATATGATAAAATGACTTTAAAGAGAGGTTGATAAAGATGCTTCAACAAGAAAGACATGAACAAATACTTGCAAGATTAAATACTGATGGAAAAGTAAAAGTTAAAGAATTAGCTGTTGATTTTGAAGTCACAGAGGATTGTATTCGTAAAGATTTAACAGCTTTAGAAAAAGAAGGACTTTTAAAACGGATTCATGGCGGGGCTATGCAAGTAAGAAAGAATCTTCATGCTTATCATGTAGATGAACGTATGAGTGTGCGCTTAACTCAAAAGAAAATTATTGCTAAAAAAGCAGTTGAATTAATAGAAGAAAATACAGTGATATTTTTAGGAATTTCTACCGTGAATTTAGAACTTGCTAAATGTATTTATCAAAAAAATATACCACTCACTATTGTTACTAATATGATTGATATTATGCAATTATTTAAACAAGGTGATCATCATGTAAATCTTATTTTTATTGGAGGACATTTTAATCGTGCTAAAGATGGCTTTATTGGTGCATTGACAATTGAACAAATTCACAATTATCGTTTTGATCTTGCTTTTATTGGAACAGTAGGCATGAATATTCATGATGATAAGGTAACAACGTATGATGTAGAAGATGGACTTACAAAAAAAGAAGTCATGGATGCAAGTAAAAAATGTTATCTTGTGGCAGAAAATGAAAAGTTCAATTTGGATGGGAATTATGTTTTTGGGCATTTAAGTGAATTTACCGGATATATTGGTGAACAAGAGTTAGGAAGTCCTTTTAAAGAAAAAATAATGGAGCATGGATTAGAAATCATTTAATGATTTCTTTTTTTATATAAAAACAATAAAACGATTATTGAATATTATTGTTTTATAGCTTATAATACCCTTGTAATAATAAAAAGCAATAAAAGGAGGCGTGTTATGAATTGTTTATATCAAACAAAAAGAATTTCTGATTTAAAAGAAAAGATGTTGAGCAGTAAACGTTATGCTTCTATTGAACAAGCACGAATCATTACACGTGTTTATCAAGAAAATGAGAAATTATCTATTCCTAAAAAAAGAGCTCTTTCTTTAAAAGCAGCATTAGAGGAATTAGAGATTTCTGTTGAAAATGAAGAGTTGATTGTTGGAAATCGTACAAAGGGTGTACGTTATGGAGTGGTTTTTCCTGAAAGTGGTTGTTCGTGGATCAATCAAGAATTTGAAACGTTACCAACAAGACCACAAGATCAGTTTTTAGTAAAAGAAGAAGATATTAAAGAATTTAGAGAAAAGATTTATCCTTATTGGAAAGAAAAATCTTTAGAAGATGCAATTAAAGGAACTTATGGAATAGAAATTAATGAAATAAGTAAAGTAGTAAAAATTAATCAAAAAGATCATGCTCAAGGTCATATTTGTCCTGATAGTGCTTTATGGTTAAAACTTGGTCCTCAAGGTTTAATGGAAAAAGCAAAAGAAAAATTAAAGAATTGTAAAGATGAACAAAAAGAATTTTATGAATGTACGATTCTTGTATTAGAAGGAGCAGTTCATTTTATGCAAAGATATCATGATTTGATTGAAAGGGAAAAAATCGAATCATTAAAAGAAGTGGGAAAGATTTGTATGAATCTTTCTAAAAGACCTCCAGAAACTTTTCATGAAGCGGTGCAATCTTTATGGTTTTTATTTGTGATATTACATATGGAATCCAATGCTTCTTCTTTTTCACCAGGGAGAATGGATCAATATCTTTATCCTTATTATCAAAGAGATATAGAAAAAGGTAGTCTTACTAAACAAGAAGCTTTAGAAATATTAGAATGTTTGTGGTTGAAATTTAATCAAGTTGTTTATTTAAGAAATCAAAATAGTGCTAAATATTTTGCTGGATTTCCAATTGGTTTTAACATTGCTATTGGAGGTGTAGATGAAAATGGTCAAGATACGTACAATGAGCTTTCTTTACTTTGTTTAAAAGCTCAAGAGCATTTAGGATTACCACAACCTAATTTATCTGTAAGACTTAATAAAAATTCTAGCCATGAATTAATGCAAGCTGCTATTAAAGTTGTTTCACTTGGAAGTGGTATGCCACAATTTTTCAATGATGAAGCTATTATTCAACCAATGATTGAAGATTTAGGAATTGAAGAAAAAGATGCACGTAATTATGCTATTGTTGGATGTGTTGAACTGACAACACATGGCAACAATTTAGGATGGTCTGATGCAGCCATGTTTAATTTAAATAAAGTATTAGAACTTACTTTGAATCATGGAAAATGTTTACTAACAAAGCAACAAATAGGATTAGATTTAGGAAGTTTAGAAACATATCAAACTTATCAA
>OGYR01001165.1_pt1 | contig 9860 bp, 7 predicted proteins | sample 1576661 | NCBI WGS metagenome assembly OGYR01 (sample SAMEA3541490, study PRJEB24748) | human gut metagenome | biome: human gut; feature: human-associated habitat; material: faeces | place: China | collected 2012
ACCTTCTTATATTTCTCTATGATGCCCTTGCAGTTGAGCAGTCCGAAGCCGTGACCGCCCGTATAGGTCCGGTCGAAGACATGCGCCAGCTGCTCCTCGTCCATACCCTTTCCGGTATCAGAGATGCTGATTTCCACGAAGTCAGAAACCTTGGCGCTAATGGTTACCTTTCCGCCTTCGGGTGTAAACTTGCGGGCATTATCGGCTATGGTATTGATCATGAAGAGCGTAAGGATGCGGTCGGCCTTGACCACGGCATCTGTAGGTTCTACATCGAGTTTCACGCCCTGCATCTGGAAGCTCATCTTGCCCTTGCTTACAATATCGAAAAGCTGCTGGAGCGGGAAACTTTCGATACGCAGGCTGAGTGAGCCCTGGCGCATCTGAATCCACTCCGTAAGCACGTTGTTATATTGGTTAATCTTATCTGTGAGTTCGGCGATATATTGGTAACGTTCCTGCCGCACCTCATCGCTTTCGCCCCCTTCGGAAAGTCGGTTTACCTCGTGAATCATGCGGTCGATGAAAGGCGTAATGCTGTTTACGAGCGAAACTTTAGCCCGTTGTTCCAAATTGCGTTTCTTGTTTTCTTCGATATGCAGTCGGGTTACGTTCAGTTCATCCTGAACTTCCTCCTGCTTATCTTTTAATTCGTTGATTTTCTTAGTGTTATTCTGGCTCCACTCACGCAAAGGTGCAAGCAGTTCATCCATCGACTGGTTCTTCATCTTCTTGCGCTTCATGTGGTCGAAAACATAGAGCAGAACCACCACGAGCACAATCATCGCCACCACGGCAGCAATCATCAGGTTGAGCTGCTGGGCGTTTTCGTCGAGCGCAGCCGCACGTGCTTCAAGCTGGCGATCTTGACGAGAACGGTCCTGCAAATCCAGATAGATATTGCGGTTATAATCGCTCTGCTGCTTATCATCTATAGCCGAATAAACCAGACAGAGTCTTTCACGTATCGACGCTACGAGGTCGGGTGCCTGCTCTATCGCCTTGTTGTCGTTCATGGCATGATTCAGGCAATCGAGCGCAGAAGAATAATCATGGATATCCCAGAAACATTCAGCCAGCGTACGGTTGGCTCCGGCAGTCTGATAAACATCTCCGTAGCCCGAAAAGAGGTTGAGGGCACGCTGGGCAAAGTTGCCTGCCAGCAGATTGTTTGGCATCTGCTCGATGTTGAGATACTGGAAGGCAGGCAGGTTGTTGCGTATGAGGAAATCGCTCACCTCTCCTTTTCTGAGGTGCTCGCTAATAGACTGCAGGGCGTTAGCCTGCCAGTAAGGATAAGGATGGGCAGGGTCGCTAGCCAGCATGTAGCAGCTGATCAGCCGGTCGAATTCCGCCTGATTGATTTCGTTTTCGGTTCCCTTGACGATAGCTCCGCCCGAACCTATATTATAAAGATAGTTGAGATATTGTGCCGAATCCTGTTCCAGCTCATCTGGGTCCAGACGGTTAAGCTCCTGAAGCATCGGCTCGTCTAAGCCCACATAATAAAAATAGGTGGCGGCAACAATACTGAATTCAGATTTCGCATAAATCACGCGTTTGCTTTCCCTCGGGGGCATGGAATTCACCTCTTCGCGAATTCTGCGCAAACGCCTCATCGCCTTTTCGCGATAAGCATAAAAATCTTTGTTGTGCGATTCTCTCTGGCAGAGTCGCATGTTCTGAACATCGGCAATAGCGAGTTCTATCTGATTATCGCTCTCCTCTTCAACTTTCCTCAGCCATCCCTTGGCTCCCTTGTAATCCATCTTGGCTATACAGACAAAGGCAAGGTTGTTATAGGCTTCGGCACGGCCTGAGGAATAATCTTCTGAAAGCTTCAAAGCCCTATCAGCCAGCACTTTAGTAGAATCAAGATTGCGATAATGATAAGCATAGGATTGCTCGTTCAGCTCATCTACCCTAGCCTTATTCGCAGGAGAACAAGCTGAAAGAAAAAGTGTCGCCACCACCAGAACTGATGATGGCGACATGGAAAAAAAGGATGCTGAAATTTGCATCTAGATGAAAAATAGTCTCTAAATTAAGCGCGAGCCTTCGCGATGTAACCGAGAGCCTCCTGACACTTGGCTGTGATGGCAGCCCAGTCGCCAGCAGCAACAGTCTCCTTAGGGAAGAGCTTAGAGCCCATACCTACGCAGAGAACGCCAGCCTTGATCCAAGGAGTAAGATTCTCCTCTGTTGGCTCTACGGCACCTGTTACCATGATGTTGCTCCAACGCAAAGGTGCCATTACGTTCTTGACGAATGAAGGACCGCCTACGTTACCTGCTGGGAATACCTTGGTTACGTCGCAACCGGCAGCCTGAGCATTATTGATTTCTGTTACAGAACCGCAACCTGGTGAATAAGGAACCAGACGACGGTTGCAAACTGGAGCAATCTCTGGGTTGAAGTTAGGACCTACGATGAAGTTAGCGCCGAGCTGGAGATACAGAGAAGCTGTACCGGCATCAACAACTGTACCGGCACCCAAGATCATCTCAGGACAAGCCTTGTCGGCCCACTTTACCAACTCTCCGAAAATCTCGTGAGCGAAGTCACCACGGTTAGTAAACTCGAAAACACGTACGCCACCCTCGTAACAAGCCTTGATGACGTTCTTGCAGATTTCAACATCCTTGTTGAAGAAAACAGGTACCATACCAGTCTCTTTCATGGCTGCCATAACCTGCATTTTGCTAAACTTTGCCATTACCTTATATTAATTAAGAATGAATAGTTTATAGGAGCTACGCCGTAAGCAAGACTGCCTATAAACTATCAACTATAAACTTTAAACTATAATTATCTCTGAACGCGACCATTAGCGTTACCACCAGCCAGGCTCTCTACCTCGTCAGCAGATACCAGGTTGAAGTCGCCAGGGATAGTATGCTTCAAAGCAGAAGCAGCTACCGCAAACTCAAGAGCCTCGGCCTGAGTCTCCTTAGTAAGAAGACCGTGAATCAGACCACCAGAGAAAGAGTCGCCACCACCAACGCGGTCGATGATAGGGTTGATGTCATAGTGCTTGCTCTGATAGAACTCCTTACCATCATAGATAAGAGCCTTCCAGCCGTTGTGTGTAGCAGAGAGAGATTCGCGGAGAGTAGAAACAACATATTTGAATCCGAATTCCTCCATCATGCCCTTGAAGATTCCGTAGTAACCCTCAGCATCAGTCTTACCGCCCTCTACGTCAGCATCTGGCTTGAAGCCCAGGCAGAGCTGAGCATCTTCCTCATTACCGATGCAAACATCAACATACTTCATCAGAGGACGCATAACAGAGATAGCCTTCTCAGAAGTCCAGAGCTTCTTGCGGAAGTTGAGGTCAACAGAAACAGTTACGCCGTGACGCTTGGCAGCCTCACAAGCCAACTTGGTAAGTTCAGCAGCCTTGTCGCTGATAGCTGGAGTAATACCGCTCCAATGGAACCATTGGGCACCCTCCATAATCTTGTCGAAATCGAAATCAGATGGGTCTGCCTCAGCAATTGCGCTGTGTGCACGGTCGTAGATTACCTTGGATGGGCGCATAGAAGCACCAGTCTCGGCATAGTAGAGACCTACGCGGTCGCCACCACGAGCGATGAATTCTGTGTTAACGCCGTAACGACGGAGACCGTTGACAGCAATCTGACCGATCTCGTGCTTAGGGAGCTTAGATACGAAGTAAGCATCATGACCATAGTTAGCCAAGCTTACAGCTACGTTAGCCTCACCACCACCAGGGATGATGCGAAGTGATTCACTCTGAATGAAACGATCATTGCCTTCTGGTGATAAACGAAGCATGATCTCGCCTAATGTTACAATTTTTGCCATGTTTGATAGTTTTAATTTTTTTGTTTTTATTTTGTTTGTTATGAGTAACAAATTAAAATTCCACGTTTCTGTTAAGAAATGAAGTTCAATTATCAGTTGTCGTTCAATTTCGAGGGCAAAAATAACCATAATTTCTCGAATAACGAAATAAAATTGCATTTTTTTTTGTTTTTCGTGCAAAAAAGTTGCTGTGTCTTCGCACAATTCAAAAAATTGTTGTATATTTGCGGCAAAATACGTACTTGTGGTCGCACACAACAGAATTGCTTAATACTAATTGTGGTCTGTGCACAGCTAGGAAGTACCTGCGACGTTTTATCTATCGTAGCCCCCAGGAGAGGCTCTTTATATAATAAGTACACGCGAGGCAACCAGACCCGTAATGCTAAAAAACAATGGCCGAAAAAATCAGAATCAAGGATATTGCCGAGAGAGCTGGCGTATCCGTTGGAACCGTTGACCGAGTTCTGCACGACCGCCCAAACGTGTCGAAACCTGCTCGCGACAAGGTCGAGAAAGCCCTCAAGGAAATGAATTATCAGCCTAATGTGTACGCCAGCGCTCTGGCTTACAACAAATCCTATACCTTCTACCTGCTGATTCCGAAACATGAATCGGAGGCTTACTGGGAGGAAATAGAGGAAGGCGCAAAAAAATGTGAAGATACCCGACGTGACTTCCATATCGATGTAGAGATTCGTTTCTATGAGCGTTCCAGCGAGGAATCGTTCCGCGAAGAAGGCAACAAGATTCTTGAGGCCAGTCCGGAAGGAGTCATCGTGGTGCCTTCATCGCTCGACGTAACCCGCGAGTTTACCGAGGCGTTGCATCACAAAAGCATCCCGTTCATCCTGCTCGACTCCTACATGCCCGATCTGCGTCCGCTCTCTTTCTTCGGCCAGGATTCGTTCTGTTCCGGTTTCTTCGCAGCCAAGATGCTGATGATGCTTGCAGCAAAGGAAGATGAAATCCTGCTCATGAGGCAGACCAAAGACGGAAGAGTGGTCAGCAAGCAGCAGGACAACCGAGAGGTAGGATTCCGCCATTACATGCACGACCACTTCCCTAACGTAAAGATTACCCTGCTCGACCTGCCGTTGAGCGGCACACGTGCAGAATTTGCCAAAATGCTGGAGAAGTTCTTTGCCGTGCATCCGAACATCCACCATTGCATCACCATGACTTCGAAGGCGCACATCGTGGGCGACTTCCTGCTGAAGACCAACCGCCGCGACGTTCAGATCATGGGCTATGATATGGTAGAGAAAAACGCCCGCTGTCTGCGCGAAGGAAGCATCTCCTTCCTCATCGCCCAGCACGCCTACATGCAGGGTTACTCCTGCGTAGACACGCTCTTCCAGGCCATCGTGCTGAAGAAGAAAGTTACGCCGGTAAACTATATGCCTATCGAGCTGCTGATGAAGGAAAACGTAGATTTCTATCGCAGAACCCAGCTCTAAGACTATCGGGCAGAACAGGGTTTCCGCATGGAAGAATATTCTTACAGGAACATTATAAATTATAAACAATAAATAAAAAACAGACTACGTATGGAACAATCAAGTTTTATCAAGATTAACCCTGCCGACTCGGTAGTGGTTTGCTTGCGCCCTATGAAGAAGGGTGAAACGATTGAAGTAGATGGCAAGACCATCACATTATTGCAGGATACTCCTGCAGGACACAAAGTGCTCATCAACGATGCTGCCGAGGGTACAGATATCCTGAAGTATGGCTACCCTATCGGTCATGCAAAGACCGGTCTCAAGGCGGGCGAATGGGTAAACGAGAACAACCTCAAGACCAATCTTGCCGGTACGCTCGAATATACCTACAACCCGGTTAACGAGCAGCTGAACATCGCTAAGGAAAACCGCACCTTCAAGGGCTACGTTCGCAAGAATGGCGAAGTAGGCGTAAGAAACGAAATATGGGTAGTTCCTACCGTGGGCTGCGTTAACGGCGTGGCTGAGAAGCTGGTAGAACTCCTCAAGAAAGAAACAGGCTGCGAAGGCATCGACGCCATCCACGCATGGCACCACAACTTCGGTTGCTCACAGCTCTCGGGCGACCATGAGAATACCCGCAAGGTGCTTCGCGATATCTGTCTGCATCCAAACGCAGGTGCCGTGCTCGTTCTCTCGCTCGGCTGCGAGAACAACCAGCCAGATGATTTCATGAAGATGCTCGGCGACTATGATCACGACCGCATCAAACTTCTTGTAACACAGAAGGTTGAAGGTGATGAGCTAGAGGAAGGCATGAAGATTCTGCGCAATCTCTATGCCCAGGCTAAGGAAGACAAGCGCGAGGAAGTTCCGGTAAGCAAGCTGCGCATAGGTTTGAAGTGTGGCGGTTCTGACGGCTTCAGCGGAATTACAGCCAACCCGTTGGTAGGTGAATTTAGCGACTGGCTCGTAGCTCAGGGCGGTACAAGCATCCTGACAGAGGTACCGGAAATGTTTGGCGCAGAAACCATTCTGATGAACCGTTGCGAAAATAAGGAACTCTTCGACAAGACCGTTCACCTGATTAACGACTTCAAGGAGTACTTCCTGAGCCATGGTGAACCCGTTGGCGAGAACCCTTCTCCAGGTAACAAGGCAGGTGGTATCTCAACCCTCGAAGATAAGGCTTTGGGTTGCACCCAGAAGTGCGGTCGTGCTCCGGTAAGCGGCGTGCTCCAGTATGGCGACCGTCTGGAGACAACCGGTTTGAACCTGCTTTCAGCTCCGGGTAACGACCTTGTAGCAGCCACAGCTCTGGCTTCAGCAGGTTGCCAGCTCGTTCTCTTCACCACAGGTCGCGGAACCCCATTCGGAACCTTCGTGCCAACGATGAAGATTTCTACCAACAGCAATCTGGCAAAGAACAAGCCAAACTGGATTGACTTCAACGCCGGCGCTCTGGTAGAAGGTGTAGAAATGAAAGACTTGGTAAGCAAGTTTATTGATAAGATTATAGCCGTAGCAAGTGGCGAAGAGGCTCGCAACGAGTATAATGGCTATCGTGAAATCTCCATCTTCAAGAATGGAGTAACTCTTTAATTAAGAAGGAAAAAAGAAGTATGAGTAATAAAAAAGGTTTGCTGGCGTTGTCGCCATTATTTTTGCTGATTGTCCTCATCGTGGCTTTTACCGTATATTCGGTAGACAGCAGCCATCAGGACACCAGCCTCTCGCTCACAGTAGCGTTCATGATTTCGAGCATTTATGCCGTGGCTATATCCGGCGGAATGCCTGTCAGGAAACGAGTGGACACATACAGCAAGGGTGCCGGCGCCAACAACCTGATGCTCATGCTCTGGATTTACGTGCTGGCTGGCTCGTTTGCCGCATCAGCCAAGGCGATGGGAGCCGTTGATGCAACCGTCAACCTGGCGCTCAGCATCCTGCCAGCCAACATGATTCTGCCAGGACTCTTCCTGGCTGCCTGCTTTATCTCCGTATCCATCGGAACAAGTGTGGGAACCGTGGTGGCTCTGGTTCCGATAGCCGCCGGACTGGCCCACTCGATGGATGCTAACGTAGGCATGATGACCGCCATCATCGTAGGTGGCGCTTATTTCGGCGACAACCTCTCGTTCATCTCCGATACGACTGTTGTTGCTACGCAGACGCAGAACTGCAAGATGAGCGATAAGTTCAAGGTCAACTCCATGATTGTGGTTCCGGCCGCCGTTCTCGTACTCATCGCCTATTCTGTCATGGGAATCGGGCTTCAGGCTCCTACCCATATCAACGAGGTAGAATACATGAAAGTATTGCCGTACCTCATCGTCCTCATTACCGCTATTGCCGGCATGAATGTAATGGCTGTTCTCACTCTGGGCACCCTACTCTGTGGCGCCATCGGCATAGGTAGTCATCTTCTGGGTGCCTCCGGAAGCTACGACCTCTTTGGCTGGTTCTCAGCCATGGGCAACGGCATTATCGGCATGGGCGAACTCATTATCATCGCCATGATGGCAGGTGGTATGCTCGAAATCATCCGCGAAAACGGCGGAATCGATTTCATCATCAACAAGATTACAGCCCACGTAAACAGCAAGCGTGGAGCCGAACTTTCTATCGCCGCCCTCGTTTCGATGGTAAACATCTGTACAGCAAATAATACGGTAGCGATTCTGACAGTAGGAAATATTTCGAAAAAGATAGGCGACCGGTTTGGCGTAGACAACCGCAAGGCAGCCAGCATTCTCGACACCTTCTCATGCATGGTTCAGGGATTGATTCCTTATGGCGTACAGATGCTCCTGGCAGTCGGTCTGGCCAATCTCAGTCCGATGGACATTCTTCCTTATCTCTACTATCCGCTGGCGATAGGTGTGGCAGCCCTGCTGGCCATCCTCTTGCGCTATCCTAAGAGATACAGTTAGGAAGACTTCTCAAATCAGAGGAGGGTCTCCTTCTGCGTTAGAGATTTCTTGACAGGAAGAACAAAACTTTATTATTGACTATTTATAAGAACAAGGCATATGAATTTTCTTCAGCGCAACCTTTTTACTAAGCTCCGTGCCGACAACTTCGGCATCAAGGAAGAAATGGAACCGATGACTACCTTTAAGAAGAAAAAGATAGCTCAGATGCTCAAGAACGTGAATGATATTCCTGCCGGAGAGGTGAAGATGAACAACGGTTTTCTGAACCGACGGCTCAGCAAGATTCAGGAAGATGAACGCCACGCCATCGATACCTCTATCGAGACCATTTATCTGCTGCGCATCATCGTGGCAAACGTAAATGGAATGCTGGCTAACGGAATCAATCTCAGAGGAATCATCCAGTTGGGAGACTACCTGAGAACCCGAGGCGACAAGGTAGATTTCGTGAAACTGGAGAAGTGGCTTGCCAAGCTCCGCATCCAACGCATCGCCCAGCTGGAAGGAAGCGTGCTCATCACCTTCTTCGATTTTGAACAGGACGAAATCCCATTCGTTCATCACATAGAAAGAGGCGCCTACAAGCTAACGCTCCGCTCGCTCTACTATAATATCATGGACCAGCAGGCCATTCAGTTTGAGCAGACCAGCAGCGGCTTTGTACGCACCAGGGGGGGGAACCATGCGCAAGAATCTGCGCCGCAGCATGCGCTATTTGCAATACGCTCCGATAGAAACCATGAGCAATTTCATGAACAATTTCTTCCGTTCATTATCTGAGATTGAAGAGTAAATTTCAGTAAGGATTGAAGGGGTTAACCTGGGATTCATCAGGACGAAGAGTAAAATATCTATAAAATTAATCTCTTAGTAGTACGATTTTCATCTGATTTTCGTATCTTTGCATCTATGAAAAAAATATTTATCTCTATTATAGCATCCATTATTGCCTTGGGAGCCCATGCCCAGGTGCAATGCGAAGACACATGTCGGCACGTTCACGGCATCGACTTGAGTCATTATCAGGGCAACGTGTTCTGGGAAACCGTGGGCGACAACTCTAAGATGGCTTACGTTTATCTGAAAGCTACCGAGGGCGGAACCAACATCGACAGCAAATACAAGAAGAATATCGACCTGGCTCATCGCTACGGAATGAAAGTAGGTTCTTATCATTTCTACAGACCCCGCATCCCACAGCAGACGCAGCTGGAAAATTTCATGGCCCAATGCCGTCCGGGAGATCAGGACCTCTTGCCTATGATTGATGTGGAGACGAAAAGCGGCCTGAATACAGAAGAATTCTGCGATTCGCTCTTTAAGTTTCTGCATCTCGTAGAAAAAGCATATAAGCAGAAACCCCTCATCTATACGGGAGCCAATTTCTATGACAACTATCTTCTGGGCAAGCTAGACAGCTACAAGCTGATGATTGCCCAGTATACGAAGCGCATCCCTGTATTGCGCGATGGTAGAGATTTCGAAATGTGGCAATATACGGGTAAGGGCAGACTCAACGGAATAAACGGCTATGTTGACAAAAGCCGTTTCATGGGGCGCCACAAGCTCAGAGAAATCAGATTCAGACATCGATAGTACTTTAAACCTTGAAGTTGGAACTTGATGATTAGCTTCAAGGTAAAGAGTG
>OGYR01001173.1_pt1 | contig 9788 bp, 5 predicted proteins | sample 1576661 | NCBI WGS metagenome assembly OGYR01 (sample SAMEA3541490, study PRJEB24748) | human gut metagenome | biome: human gut; feature: human-associated habitat; material: faeces | place: China | collected 2012
AATTTACGAACACATTATGTGTTGCATCTGCCCGGTGAAACTTTCCAAAGCAGGACTTTGCTATAACGCGGAGACCAACAGCATTCAGGACCGCATACGCGACTGGATCGTAGAACTTCCGGATGTTGCTTTTCTTTTCCCGCAGTTTAATGACCGCAGTACGGATATTCATGGAGTTCTTTATTATAGTAAGAACGTAAATGAACTCAGAGATATTTTTATTGATGAACTCCTTGGATGCAATGCCCCTCTCTCCGCCGGTGGACAGCGTGACTCTTTCAATGCACTGGTCGAAGATACACTTGGTGAGGACTGCTGCTATGATACGGTATTAAATATTCACGAGAAATTAAACGACCTGATTGAAGCTCAGAAAGATGAACCGGAGCCTGTAGTTCTGACTAAATCCGAAGTGAAACGTCTTTTCGAAGAATGTGGCGTAGAAGATGACAAGTTACAGTCTTTTGACGAGCAGTATGAAATTACTGCCGGAGAAAAATCCTCTCTGGTTGCTTCTAATATTACCAATACACGAAGATTCGAGATTAAGACTCCTGATGTTGTCGTTCACGTAGACCCTGAACGTGCCGATCTCGTTGAGACACGCGTGATTGATGGACGAAAATGTCTTGTAATTCCAATGGAAGGTGAAGTCGAGTTTAATGGCATTCGCGTACATACAGGAAGTGAAGATTCTTCGAACGAGGAATTCAGCGAAAAATTTAGCGAAGATTTCAGCAACGGAAGCCATATTAAAGCAAACGATGAATTCAGTGACACAATAGAGGAGGCATCTGATGCAGAATAATCGTAAACTATTATTTTTTGACATTGATAAGACTTTACTTACCCCTTATCCATGGGCTGTTCCGGCCAGTGCAAGAATTGCTTTAAAAAAAGCCCACGATAATGGACACCTGCTTTTTGTCAACTCCGGACGTACTTATGCCATGATTCCTGAAATAATCCGGGAGATTGGCTTTGACGGATATGTCTGTGGATGTGGCAGCCAGATTTATATGAATGGAGAACTTTTATTTTCCAGCTCAATTCCCAATTCACTCTGTCGTGAAATAATAGAAATACTAAGAAATTGCAAGATCCCCGCATTTTTTGAGCGTCCGGACAAAATTTTATATGATAACGGATCCTGTTCTCTTCCTGGTGCTATCCAGAATCTGAAAACAGAAGTTGAAGTAGAAGATTTATCTCTCTATACTTCCGAAATCTACCATAGTTTTACATTTGACAAGTTTCTGGCATTTCCTGCCGCAGACTCTGATACGGATACCTTCCGCAAATTTGTTGATGAACATTTTCTGTGTTTTATCCATGATGATAAAGCCTGGGAATTAACTCAGAAAAATTGTAGCAAGGCAACAGGGATCCAGTTTCTGGCTGACCATCTGGGAGTATCAATCAAAGATACCTTTGCTTTTGGCGACAGCACAAATGATCTTCCTATGCTTCAGTTTGCCGGAAACAGCATTGCAATGGGTGATTCAGATCCTTTGATTCTTCCTCATTGCACTTACCAGACAACCAATATCGAGGATAATGGCATCACTAATGCATTAAAGCATTTCCTCCTTATTTAATATAAAGCATATAGAAATAACATTTTTGAATAGGTTATTTCTATATGCTCAGGAGAATCAATATGAGTATATTTAATCATGAATTTGATGCCGAAACTACACCTTTGTATTTTTCTCTTGCATTAACAAGATCTTATAACATCTACATTGTATACTTTCTGCTATTTATAGTCTGTATCACATGTTTTGGATATCCGGTTAATGCTCTTCCTGTTGCGGGATGGCTGGCTACATGTCTTCTTGCAAGACATTACATGAATCGTATCTTTATACGATGGAACTTTTTATTTTATGTTATCATTTCCGCGGGATGGATTTCTTATTTCATCTATTATTATGGATGGAATGTTGGCGGTTCCAACTTCATCCTGCCACTAATGTTAATTTCAATGTTTTCCCTGTATGATACAACCTTTAACAAAATTGCATTTGCAGTTTTTTTATTCATACTGAGAATGGCACTGTTTTTTCATTGTCAGAATTATCCGCCAATATACGTCCTTACAGAAGCACATATGCTGATTGTACAAGTTTTAAATACTATTTTATCATTTGTGATCACGGGTGTGATCTGTCTGACATTCAGCGATAATCTTCAGAAAGCAGAGAAGCATCTCATGCTGTATAACATTGAATTAAGACAACAGGCCGGAACCGATCCTCTTACTACTCTGTATAACAGACGCCGTATGGAAGAGGTTCTGGAAAATCACATTAAAGCTAATCCTTATGAAAATTTCAGCATTGCCATTGGCGATATCGATTTTTTCAAAAAAATCAATGATACTTATGGTCATAATTGCGGCGATCAGGTTCTAAAATCTCTCGCAGAACTTTTTAAAGAAAAAACGCTTGGTTCAGGACACGTCTGCAGATGGGGCGGCGAAGAATTTCTCTTCTTCTTTCCGGGAATGAATCTTGACAATGCAAGTACAATCATGAATGAAATTAATATAGCAGTCAGCAAATGTATCATAACCTATAAAGATATTACAGTTCACGTAACTATGACTTTCGGTGTAGAAGAAAACGACTATCAGTCAAATCTTTCAGAATTAATCAAACATGCGGATGATAAGCTTTATTACGGAAAAACACATGGGCGCGATACCGTAATTTCCTGATATTGCAGAACTTTCCGGTACCATTGCATTTTATGGCATACACAAGGGTATTCCTGATTCGAGGTTTTTGCGCAATTCATCAGAAAATATTATTCTGGCAATGCAAAAGCAGCTATATGAGAAACGTTTTTTGTTTTCCATATAGCTGCTTTTATTATGTTACCTTATGTTTATTATTCATTACCACAATTCTCTGCGATACAGCAATATAATTTTCCTGTCTTATTCCGCAGCTTCTGTCGGTGTTGCTTCTGGTGTTTCTGTAGCTTCAGCTTCTTCTGTTGGTGTTACAGTTGCATCTGTATCTTATGCTGCCGGTGTCTCAGATCATCCGGAATTGCGTCAATTGCATCGTATACTTTACTGTAATCTGCTTCTGTTTCTTCTGCTGCCGGTGTCTCAGTTGCTTCAGCTTCCTCTGTCACATCAGCCTCCGGTGTTGGTGTTGCTTCTTCTGTTACTTCTGGTGATGGAGTAGGTGTCGAAGTTGGAGCTGTAAAAGTATGTTTATCTGTGATCTTAAGTGTCTTAAGAACTTTCTTTACTACTTTTACATCCGCATCATCCAGCCACTGATTTGTTGTCTCTGTGTAATATGTGCTCTCTTTGGAATTCTGAAGAGATTCTCTCTTGGATGCTGTTGCATCCTCATCATTAATCTTATCAAGTCTTACTACATAATATCCTGTATCAGTCTCAATAATATCATCTGCAACCTCTCCGTCTTTCAGTCCACGTAAAACACTAATAACTTCGTCCGGATATGCTGCCCCGCTGGAGTCTTCATCCTCATCTTCGCTTTCTTTAGTTGTAAAATTACCCTGTACTGCTGAGTAACTCTCATCTACTCCCTGAGCAACTTCGCTCATATCAGCTGTCGGATCTTCTTTCATTTTGTCAAGAATCTCCTGAGCCTGTTCTTTCTTAGTTTCTTTATCTTCGTCTGTTACATCATCACCACTTGTAGAGATACTTACATAAGTAAAGGTTGTCTGATTTGCCTCATCATCAGAAACTGTGATATTTCCCTCTGCAACAATCGGGTCATACATCTTTTTCTGAATTGTCTGAAGCTCCAGTAATGTTTTTACCTGATCCTCTGTTACAGCGAGTTCTTTGATTGTCTCTTCGCTGTTTGCAGCCATAAACTGTGATGCAGCATCTGCGATTGCTGTTTCATCTTCATCTGTAAGTTCTACATTGTAATCAGATGCTTTCTCTTTCAGAATATACATTTTCTCAATGGATTCCAGACTGCTTGTCACTGCCTGATCACCATATGTCTCTCCAGAATCTTCATCTGCTGTCTGATCCCAGATATTATCCGCGCTTCCCATATAAGACATATACATGGCGGTTGTCCGCTGCTGCTGTTCACGCGCATAAAGGCTGACAACTCCAAGCGGAATATCTGTTCCGTCTACTGTAGCCACTGTTTTTGTTCCATCTAATGTTTTACTTCCGCAGCCTGTAAGCATACCAACTGACATCACACCTGCCAGTGCTGCTACGGCTGTTCTCTTTGCCATTTCTTTCATTTCTTCCTCCATATTATCAGTCTGGTCTTTCTTCATGTCCCACTTTTCCAGACTGTGCTATTACTAGAGTATAAACTTTTTTCCTGCTGAGGGCAAGGTAAATTAAAAAATAAGTGCTATATTTCACATATTTATCACGATCTTCAAACACACTCTTCAGCCATATTCTTAAGTTCTTCTGCAAATTCCGTCAGCGCAGGAATCAGACTGCCCTGAGGTTCCAGGATAAATTTCGGTTCCTGCTCATTCTTAAACTGCAAGCTTCTTCTGTATTTCTGCATGAGAAGCGGAATCCCTTCCGGATTCAGCTTTGCTTTTTCATAAAGTGTAATGCGCACTGATTTTCCAGTCTGCTTAATTTCTGTCACATAGCCCTGATGTGCGATAGCTTTTAACTTCGCGATAGCAAGGAGATTCAGCACTGCCTTTCCAGGTTCACCAAAACGATCCAGAAGTTCCTCTAACATATCATCATAGTCCTGCTGCGTTTCGATTCCAGCGATTCGTTTATAAATATCAAGTTTCTGGAATTCATTGCTGATATAGGAATCCGGAATAAATGCATCGATATTGAGGTCAATCGATGTCTCAAAATCTTCCATTGTATGGATTCCTTTTGCCTCTTTGACTGCCTCGCTGAGCATCTTGCAATAGAGATCATATCCCACCGCATTCATATGTCCATGCTGCTGTGCACCCAGCAGATTTCCCGCACCTCGAAGTTCCAGATCTCTCATGGCAATTTTAAATCCACTTCCCAGATCCGTATATTCACGAATAGCCGCCAGACGCTTCTCCGCAGTCTCCTTCAGCATCACGTTCTGCCTGTACATCAGGAATGCATACGCCGTTCTGTTAGATCGACCGATTCTTCCTCGAAGCTGATAAAGCTGGGAAAGTCCGTATCTGTCGGAATCATGGATGATCATGGTATTTACATTGGAAATATCCAGCCCTGTTTCAATGATCGTAGTCGAAACCAGTACATCAATATCACCATTTACAAACGCATACATGACATTCTCAAGTTCTCTCTCGCTCATCTGTCCATGTGCAAAATCCACCCTTGCGTCCGGCACCAGTTTGGAAATCCGCAGGGCAACCTCATCAATATCTGTAACCCGGTTATAAACATAATAAACCTGACCGCCTCTTCGAAGCTCACGGTTGATCGCCTCTCTTACCGTTTCCTCATCATACTCCATAACATATGTCTGAATCGGAACACGATCCATCGGAGGCTCTTCCAGGACACTCATGTCGCGGATACCGATCATACTCATATGGAGTGTTCGCGGAATCGGTGTTGCCGTTAACGTCAGTACATCAATATCTTTTTTCAGCTGTTTGATCTTTTCTTTATGAACCACACCAAAACGCTGTTCTTCATCGATGATAAGAAGTCCCAGATTTTTATATTCCACATCCTTCGAAAGTACTCTGTGTGTACCGACTACGATATCCACCTGACCTTTTTTCAGATCTGCGATCGTCTTTTTCTGCTGCGCAGCCGTACGGAACCGGCAAAGAAGATCTACTCTCACCGGAAACTCTTTCATTCGCTGAATAAAGGTGTTATAAACCTGCTGTGCAAGAATCGTGGTCGGTACAAGATAAACAACCTGGCGGCTTTCCTGAACTGCTTTAAACGCAGCTCGCAGCGCAACCTCTGTCTTGCCATATCCGACATCCCCACACACAAGACGATCCATAATCTTGGTACTCTCCATATCTTTCTTAGTATCTTCGATCGCAGCCAGCTGATCTTCTGTTTCCTCATACGGAAACATCTCTTCAAACTCTCGCTGCCAGACGGTATCTGGTCCACAGACATAACCTTCTTTTTCCTGGCGGACTGCATAAAGCTCCACAAGTTCCCTTGCAATATTCTGCACGGCACCGCGGACTCTGGATTTCGTCTTTTTCCATTCCTGCCCACCAAGCCGATTCAGTTTCGGCGGTTTTGCTGTTTCTGCCCCGGAATATTTCTGCAGTGCATCCAGCTGTGTTGCAAGAATATACAGATTACTTCCATTACGATATTCGATTTTGATATAATCCTTTGCAACTTTATCTACTGCAACTTTCTCAATACCTTTGTAAATGCCGAGTCCATGCTTTTCATGCACTACATAGTCTCCAATGGAAAGTTCCGAAAAGTCCTGGATTCTCTTTCCATTGTATTCTTTTTTCTTTTTACGCTTTTTCTGCTCTTTTCCAAAGATATCTGTCTCTGTGATGACTGCAAATTTAATCAGCGGATATTCAAATCCCCTCCGTGCATGGCCATACGCCACCATGATCTCTCCCGGCTGCAGAATACGATCAGAATCCTGTCCGTAGAATGCGTTCAGACCTTCTTCCTGAAGATCTTTTGCCAGACGTTCTGCACGGGTTCTGGAACCGGACAGCAAAACGATCTGATATCCTTCTTTTTTGTACTGTTTCAGATCCTTTACCAACAGTTCAAAACTACTTTGATAAGAGCTCATAGATTTTACTGTGATATTAAACTGACCTGAAATTTTCCAGTTTGATTTCTTCGGATCCAGCAAAGACATGGCAACACAATTTCTGTCATTTATCTTATGACACAATTCCTCCCATGTACACATCCAGTCACCGGAAAGACTGATCTCGCCCTTTTCCTTTCGATTCTCACAACTTTGCTGAAATTCCTCCTGCACAGCTTTTGCATTTTCCTCCAGATGATTGAGTTCGTCCAAAAAAAACAGAGTTTCAGTTTCTTTAAAATAATCGAGAAATGAGACACCATTTTTCTCCATTGGCTGTTCTGCTGCAGGATAAATTGTAACATCATCCAGGTTTTCAAGAGAACGCTGGCTCTGTGCATCAAAACTGCGGATCGAATCAATTTCATCTCCCCACAGTTCAATACGCCAGGGATTTTCTTCTGTCAGAGAATAAATATCAATAATTCCTCCACGGATGGAAAACTGTCCTGGCATCTCTACCTGTCCAACACGTTCATACCCCATATGGACAAGCGCAGCTGTCAGTTTATCCATATCCAGGGTACTGTCGTTGCGAAAATGAATCAGTTGTTTTTCTATTTTTTCCAGAGGTGCAAGATAGTCCATACAGCCATCAATACTGGTAACGACCGTAATCTCATCCTCACGTTCCAGAAGAGCGCGAATCACCTGCATTCGCTGACGAATCAGCAGATTCCCATGTATATCTGCCTGAAAAAAAAGAAGATCCTTTGCCGGATAGTAATAAACACGTTTATCATAAAAACGATAATCTTCATACAGTTCTTTCGCAGATTTTTCATCTGCGGCAATTACCAGATGACATGGAAAAAGCCCGGAAAGCCCATACATAAGATGAGCTTTCTGGGACTCCATACAACCACTGATCTCCAGAATTCCACGATTCTTTTTTGCCTGTTTTTGTATTTCTTCCATCTCTGCAAGATTCTGCAGAGGCTGCAAAAATGTCTTCATACATTCTCCATTTTCTTGTTGAACTGGTTCATGGCCGCATCCACACTGTCAGCCAGGATCATCTCTACAGCTTTGCAGGCTCTCTCCTGCGCCTCTTCCACAAGCTTACGTTCATTGCTTCCGAATCTGCCAAGTACATGATCTGCCAGATCCCATCCTTTTGGTTTGGCTCCGACACCAACCTTGATACGAACAAACGTCTGTGTACCAAGCTGCTGAATGATATGCTTGATTCCATTGTGCCCACCGGCACTGCCTTTCTTACGGATACGAAGCTGTCCCGGTTCCAGATCAATATCGTCATAAATAACGATCATCTCTGTCTCCGGATCGATTTTGAAGTAGTTTGCCATATCCCGGACAGGACCACCACTGAGATTCATATAAGAAAGCGGCTTCATCAGAATGACAGGTTGTCCTTCGATTCTTCCCTTTCCGTACATGGCATTGAATTTCACGCCAGACTGTGGAACATTATATTCCTCCACAAGCTTATCAATCACATCAAATCCCATATTATGGCGTGTGGCTTCATACTGCCTTCCGGGATTTCCCAAACCTACGATCAGATACATCAGAATTTCCTCGCTGTATTAATTAAAATAAACCATTTCGTCTTCCAGTGGATCACACTGTTCTACATGCTCCGCAGCAAGTACGATACCTTCTTCACCCTGGTATTCGTTACGTTTCTCAATGCCGACTTTGGCTGTAACTTCTACCCATTCTCCCGGCGTCAGTTTCGGCGCATATGCGCTCTTACATACATAACCAAGAAATGTAGTATCATCTGCACAGCAAGTCATTGCAACACGTCCCGGAACAAAGAATTTGCTTCCCATTCCACGAGGTTTCATAACACGACCTTTAAAGCGTACAGTTTTACCCACATATTTCTCCGGGTTATCCATTGCATCTACAAACCAGATTCCGTAATCTTCCGGCTGGATCTCAATGACAGGTGCATCAATATCAAACGGCATCTCATCCTGGAAAATGTCGTCCATTTCACCTTCTTCATCCTCAAAAATAACCTCTGCACTCTGATTTGCGACCTTAATTCCACGTCTGTATGCAGGAAGCGGATCTCCCTCTTTACAACGGTTAAATACAACCATATCTGTATTTCTCACCATATCCATGAACAGAGACTTCATATTTGCCATATAAACCTGATAAGTTGTCGCATCTACGCAGGTAATCTCCTGCTCAATACCCCAGCCGTCCGGAAGCTCCATCTGCTCGAATTTACTTACAAGCCACATTCCATTGTATTCGATCACAACACGTTCCGGCTGATGGATGATATCCATCGCAGCCAGACGCTGAGGAGTCAGATCTTCTTCATCCTCGATCACTTCTATAACTGTGTTTGTAAGTTTCAGTTTATCCATATCATATTCTTCTTCGCCTTCTTCGCAAAGAATCAGCAGTGTCTTTCCATCAATGGCGAAATAGTCCTGCTGTAATGTAAAATCCAGGAAAGTTGTCTTTCCACTCTCCAGAAATCCTGTTACCAAATAAATGGGAACTCTGATATCATCCATAATTCTATTTCCTTTATCCTGATTATTTTGTCACTGCGCTACGGTTTATCTGTAAGCCGTAACTTTTTTTATTACCGGACGCGGTAATTGTTTTTTATTCTGCAAGGCCAAATAACTCTGCAAGTTTATCTTCTTTCAATTTAGAACCAATCACGCAGAGACGGCCCGTATATTCCGGTGCTCCCTCACGAATCTCTGTTTCTTCCGGAACCATATCAAAGTAGATCCATGTTCCATCTTCTGCCGGAAGCATTCCTTTTGCACGAAGGATGATACCGTAATCTTCAGAAGCAGAAAGAGCTTCGAGCATTTTCTCAAGTCCTTCTCTTGTATACTTCTTAATTGTCTCGCGTCCCCAGCTTGTAAATACTTCATCTGCATGATGATGGTGATGGTCGTGGTGATCATGTCCGCAGCCGCATTCATGGTCGTAGTCATGGTGATGCTCGTGATGATGCTCATGCTCATCATGGTCATGTCCACAACCGCATTCATCATCGTGGTCATGGTG
>OGYR01001176.1_pt1 | contig 9782 bp, 5 predicted proteins | sample 1576661 | NCBI WGS metagenome assembly OGYR01 (sample SAMEA3541490, study PRJEB24748) | human gut metagenome | biome: human gut; feature: human-associated habitat; material: faeces | place: China | collected 2012
ATAAGGTTCCTGCGGCGCCCGAGGTCGTGCTCGAGGCCATCCGCACCGGCAAGTGCGAGGTGCCGACCATGGAGCAGCAGCTTCAGGCGCTCGAAAAGGATTGCGAATGTCACCGTCCATCGGACGGTATGCAGTGAAATTGTCGTTGTTGACAATGACAGTCGAAACAGCATCACCACCCATAGTGCAAAGACCCGGAATCTTTCTTCGGAAGATTCCGGGTCTTTGCCGTTTTCACTTATTTTCCGTCTGTTTTTTTACCGCCTCTGCGATTTTGCGATACTCCGGCACATCCACGCCGTACTGCTCCGCCAGACGCACAACCTGATAAATCAAACCATCCACCTCGGACTGCTTGCCGGCTTCCATATCGCGCTGCATAGAGGTAGACGCGGTCGGTGCAAGTGCGTCCAGAATGCGCAGGTTGCGCTCGACCAGCTCCCCCGGTCTGCTCTCCAGCGGAATACCCATCTTGTCCGCCAGCGCAACGACCTCTTTTATCAGGCGTACAAAGCTGTCGCGCACCTCGCCCGGATGCTGCATTTCCGCAGCTTTCGCGTGATAATACTGTCCGCAGGCCGCATTCGGCGACACATACGCAAATTTGAGCAGCGTGTCGCGCTCGACATACGAAGAATAAACCGAGACGATCCCGGCGTTTTTGAGGTCTGTCTCGACCTGCTGCAGCACCGGATGATCGGTCGTGTGGCTCGGCAGTCCGTACACGATACGGCAGATCGCACCGTGCTTCTGAATGACGCCCGGCGCAATCCTGTTGGCCGAAATGTAGATGCAGCCGTCCGTGACGAGCAGCTCGGGCAGCTCCGCCTGCAGGGCACGGCCCGTGCCGTAGATGTTGAGCACCGGAATAACTACCGTGTCCCTGCCTGCTGCCTTGCGGATGAACGGCACGGTATCCGTGAGAGAGTATCCCTTGACACACACGAAAATCACATCCGGCGCGGGAGCGCCCTGCTCCCGCGCGGCAAGAAAGCCGTCCATGTCGATTGCCTTGACTGGAATGCTCTCGCGCTCATTTTCTCCGGATACAAGCGTCAAGCCGTGCTCCTGCAGGACCGCAAGATGCTTTCCGCGTGCAATAAGTGTGGTATCCGCACCGGATTTGCTCAAATACGCGCCTACCGGTCCGCCAACGCCACCGGCACCGATAATCATATAACGCAGCTTCATCCTCTGTTCCTCCGATTGCTTTTTCTGCATTATAGCACAAAATCGGCAATGTATCCACAAGTCTGTGGATATCTCTGTGAAGCGCGTGATTCTCCGCTCCTGTCATTGCATCTGTTCCCTTTTCACGATATAATGATTTTATATATAACTTTCTCACCCGTCTAATTTGTTCGACAAAATTCGACAGCCTGCAAGGAGGTCATTGCACATGGCTGGCAACCCCAAAAAGAAAAGCACCGGCATCGTCAACGCCGCCATTGGCGCGCTGGCAGTCGTGCTGGCTATATTGATCGTCTGGATGATGAACCTAGTGGACGGTATTCAAGGCACCGCGTGTAGCATCAACGACGCCGGACTCGTGCGCGGCAAGACCCAGCGTATCGTCAAGCTGGAAATCTCCGGTCAGCCGCAGGACGGCATGATCGCAGATATTGACGCGTTTATCGACGGACTGCGCTTCGGCAGCGACGAGCTCAGCCTCGTGCGGCTGAACAATGATGCCTTCCAAAGCAAAATGCAGGAACTGGATGACTATTTTCAAGCACTCAAGCAGGAGATCGGCCGCGTGCGCGCAGTCGGCTCAAATAACACGGACATCATTCCCATCAGCGAAACCTTTTTCGGCATCTGCGACGACGCGACTGGTCTGGCAGAGGCGTACTCGCAGCGCAAGGCAACCTCGCTTTCCGCTCTGGAGAAGTACATCACAGCGGATATCGTCGTGCTCATGCTGCTGATCGGCTACCAGCTGTTTCAGGCGCTGCACACGGCTGCGATGAACCGCGCTCTGCAGCATAAGGTCTATCTGGATGCCGCGACCGGCCTGCCCAACAAGAACAAGTGCGAGGAGCTGCTCGACGATCCGACGCCGCCTGCGCCAGAAACCGGCGTGTGCAGCTTTGACCTGAATAATCTGCGCCGCATCAACAACAGCATGGGCCATGAGGCCGGTGACGCATACATCCGGCGATTTGCGGTCGCGCTGCGTGCGGCCATGCCCGAGGAGCATTTTGTCGGCCGTGCAGGCGGCGATGAGTTCCTCGCGATAACGCACGGACCGGATGCCGATGCGCTGCAGAAATTGCTTTCCCATGTCCGTAAACAGCTTGCCGAGGAGTCCCGACAGCATCCGGATACACCGCTCAGCTATGCAGTCGGCTTTGCGCTTGCATCGGACAATCCGGACAGCAATATGCGCGATCTGTTTGACCTTGCGGACAAAAACATGTACATCAACAAAAACCACGTCAAGCGCGAGGAAGCCGCCGCCGAAAAGCGGCTGGATTTTCAGCTGCTGAAGCAGGTCAACCGCCTGCACCGCAGCTTTTCCGACTGCCTGTACTGCGATGCGCGTCTGGACACCTACCGCACCATCCGCGCGTGCGAGAGCTTTTTTCTGGCATCGGACGGTAGCTACACCGGCGCCGTCGAGCAGATTGCCGAGGAACAGGCTGCTAAAAGCGAGCGCAGCCGCGTCCGTTCTGCACTGCAGCTTGACGTACTGCAGCGCAGCCTGCACAGCGCAGAGGATACCCTCGAACTGCAGTACAACGCGGCCGAGGAAAGCCGCTACAGCCGTTTGACCGTTCTTCCGGTCGATTGGGACGAAAACGGCAGGCTGCACCACTTTATCCTCGCGTTCGAGACCATCCGGCTGAACGCCGACCAAGCCATCGACCCGAAGGAGCAGCTGACGCTGTACTACGAGCAGCTAAAGCAGTCTATCCTTGAGAACGACAGCTATGTGGACGCGCTGCTCGATATGGCGGGCACAATCTACACGGTAAACCTCACGCGCGACACCCTCGAGCGCAACATTTCACCTGCGGGCAAGAGTGATTCGGACCGGGCGCTGTTCCTCGACTACCCGCTTCCCTGCGCCTACCGCGACTACTGCGACGAGTACCGCAAGCGCGTCACACCGGCAACACTCGGCAGCTACCGCACGGCAGATACCAGTGCCCGTCTGCTCAAGCGCTTTGCCGCCGGTGAAAAACACATCACGGTGGAATACTGCGTGCAGGAGGATGACGGCGCTATCCGCTGGGTACAGAAAACTGCGCTGATGACGCAGACCACCGTGTTTGATCCGGAAATCAATGCCGAAATGCCGATGGTCACGGCGATTATCCTGCTGCAGGATACCTCGCAGATGCACGCCCGCGACGAGCAGGAGAACGCCCGTCTGCAGGCCGCCTTCGATGAAATGCGTATTGCGAACCGCACCAAAACCGAATTTCTCTCACGCATGAGTCACGATATCCGCACACCGCTCAACGGCATTATCGGTCTGCTGCAGGTGGACGAAACCCACTTTGATGACAAGGCGCTGCTGCTGGAAAATCACAAAAAAATGCAGATTTCCGCCAATCACCTGCTGTCGCTCATCAACGATGTGCTGCAGATGAGCAAACTGGAGGAGGGCACGACAGTCCTCACGCATGAGCGTATCAGTCTGGTGGAGCTGACCCGCGATATCATTACCATTATCGTCGGCCGCGCTGAAGAAGCCGGCATTGAGTGGGAGTACGAAAAGGACAAATGCATCATTCCGTACCCGTATATTTACGGCAGTCCGCTGCATCTGCGGCAGATTTTCCTCAATATTTACAGCAACTGCATCAAATACAACCGTCCCGGCGGTAAAATCACCACCCGTACGGACTCGCTCGGTGAACAGGACGGCAAATGCATCTACCGTTGGACGATTTCGGATACGGGTATCGGCATGAGTCCGGACTTTGTTGACCATATTTTTGAACCGTTCACGCAGGAAAAGCAGGACGCGCGCAGCTATTATCACGGCACCGGTCTCGGCATGACCATCACCAAGGAGCTTGTCGACCGGATGGGCGGCTCGATTGCGGTCACGAGTCAGCTTGGCGTCGGCTCCACCTTCGTGATCACCCTGCCGTTTGAAATTGCACCGTCTCCCGAGCAGACACCGGACGCACATGCCGCGCCGGATATCAGCATTGCAGGCTGCAGGCTGCTGCTCGTCGAGGACAATGCCCTCAACGCCGAAATCGCACAGATCCTGCTGACCGACGAGGGAGCAACCGTAACCGTCGTCACGGACGGCAAACAGGCTGTGGAAATCGTGCAGAACAATCCGCCGGACACCTTCGACGCGGTTCTCATGGATATAATGATGCCTGTGATGAACGGCATTGACGCTACGAAGACCATTCGCTCGCTCAACCGACCGGACGCGAAAACGCTGCCCATCATCGCCATGACCGCAAACGCCTTTTACGAGGATGCACAGAAGTGCCTCGCCGCAGGCATGAATGCCCATCTGGCAAAGCCGCTGCAGATAAAGAAGGTCAAGCAGACAATCGCCGAATGGGTGAAAAATAACCGATCTGCAAAAAAGGACGCGTAAAGCGTCCTCAGTCTGTCGAAAAGTCATATAGTCAGCATTTTTTCAGCATTTCGCGCGGCAGCGCGCATGAAATAGCATTTGCTCTGCAAATGCTCAAAAAGGGGGAGCATGTATCACCCTTTTTGAACTTCTGGAGGGAGAAAGTTTCTGTATAGGAACTTTCGGACGACTTTGGAACGGCCCACGGTCCGTTCCTGCTTGTCGGCGAAACTGTAGTTTCGCGACAGCCTCAAAGGACGCGTAAAGCGTCCTTTTTCATTCTACGGCCAACGCATCCTCGCTGATTACCGCCCGAATTCCCCAGGACGGCACCTTATCCGGATAGGCTTCGCCTTCGAGCATGACGAATGCCGCATCGTACTTTGGACGCTTTTTCGGGTAGATGCCGAGTCCGTCCGTGAAGTACAGCAGGCCGCGCAGATGGCGGAACGCGCCTTCGGCGTTTAAGCGGTCAACGTGCTCGAAAACCGGACGAAAATCGGTCGCAGACTGACCGATCAGTTCAAAATGCTCCATATATTCCGCAAGTTCCCGCGCATTTGTCACCTTTTTGTCCGAGCGCAGCTGATCGTCGCACTGCAGAATACGCAGGTTGAAATGCCGGAAAAAGCTGGTGTTCTCCTGCAAAAGCTCATAGGTGCGGCTGAGGAACGCGCGCACGAGTTCACCGGAGGTGGACATCGAGGTATCAATGGCAATGACGAAATCCTCTATTTTCCGCACCTCCCGCGTTTCTAACGGCTCGATCAGCGGCATATTTCCGAAATGACGCAGTCCGTAGGCGTAGTAGCCGTAGTCGAACGAATCCGCATCCACCGAGACCTCCTCCCGCAGAGCGGCAAAACGGCGCAGGAACGCGCGGAAATCAGTCGTTTTGCGGGTGGAAACGGCAAACTGCTCCCGCACAGCCTGACCGCCTTCCGCCTTGTTCGCGAAAACCGTCTCCATCGCGGTCTGCGTGCGCTCGGCCTGCTGCTGCCAGCGGCGCTCCTGCTGATCGTCGTCCTCCTTGTACCACAGCGTGTGCTCGTCTGTCGCAAACACGCGCGTGAGCGTGGCACAGTCATACGAATTCAGCCGCGTGCGGCGAAAGTGGCGATAGACCGCCTCAGCCGTCAGGACCGGCAGCTCGTCCCGCAGTTCGCGGTAGATATTCTGCCGCCGAACCGACACCTTTTCCGCCTGCAGGCAGCGGTAATCCAGCGAATCCAGCATGCTTTCGACCGCAATATCGCACGAAAGATCCCACAGGTCGGCATCGCGTCCGCGTGTCTTTCCGGGATGGCGCAGCAGACAGTGGAACAGCGTGTGCAGATAGGCGCGGTTGACGTTCGCGCGGGAGCGCTCGTACTGCTGCGCCAGCCAGGCACCGCTGAAAAACAGCACGCGCGTGTCGGTAGCGAGCGTGGGTGTATCGTAACCGTCTGCCGCAGGCAGCGCCGCCAGCGCGGAATCGAGGAACGGCAGGTTCATGTACAGTTCGGTGCGGGCGGAAAACAGGATTTCGCGTCCGATAGAAGTCCAACGGGAGAACTGCGACATAGAAAACATCACCTCACAGGTTCATCTTGCATCGTAGGGCACCCTGCCCTGCGGATTTATTGATAACTTTATATTATTTATATTATAATTCAAACGATTTGGCGCGTCCCTTGGACTGCGTTTTGCCGGCGGCTGACAGCAGAACGGACAGCGCTGCCGTCTGCTCTGCTTCGCGGGCAGACGTGCACGCGGCATCCACATCGGCGGCAGAGAGCACACCGAGCGACAGAAGGAAAGTCAAGGCAGCGGTCTCGCCTGCCTTGGCGCAGGACTGCGCCAAATTTCCGCCGTGTGCGCGCAAAACCGTAAGATACTCCGCTTTTGCGGCATCCGAGAGCACAAACGGTACGGCAAGCCGCCGCACGGCAACGCGTGCCGCGACCGCAAAATCGTGCCGCTCGAGCAGTTCGCTCAGGGCAGCATCATATTGCCGAAAATTCAGCACACCGCCGTCAAAGCACTGACGGTAGCTGTAGCCTGCACCGTGAATGCGCCGCTGAAAAATATGCGCCGGACTGAGGTCCTCCAGCTCCTCGACGTACTCGGGAAACAGCAGCCGCGCGTGCTCATCAAACCGCACATCGAGTTCTCCGGCGTACTCGCCGAGCAGCCTGGGCAGGCAGGTCGGCGCGAAAGGCGCGGCGTGCAGGATGACTTCACGCAGGCTCATGCAGTTCATCAGGGCACCGCCGCCGAATTCACTCACCGAATCAGTCAGTTCAATGCGTTCAAGGTTTCGGCAGTTATAAAATGCATAACTGCCAACACTTTTTGCATCCTTCGGGAGCGTAACCGTGCGGATAGCCGCTGCATTGTGCTTCGGCTCCGTGCCGCCGCAGGTAATACGGACAGCGAACGTGTCCCTGCCTGTCAGATCGGGGGCCCGCTCGCTGAGTACATACGCGCCGACCTCGGTGACGGGCACGCCGTCGATCTCGTCCGGCAGACGCACAATATCGTCCTGCGTTTCGCACCGCAAAAGCGCAATGCCGCCGCTCGCACTCCGCGAACAGGTCAGCCGCAGTTCGTTTTCCCCCTCGATCACGCGCATTTGCACTCGCTCCCTCGATAAATTCTCATTCTGCTACCCATTATAGCACAGTATGCAGAAAAAGACGATACTGCGGCCTTCATTCTCATGATAAGAATTTATATCGTAAATAATATATTATTTTTCGCAAATTACACTTGACAATCCCCTGTTTTGCGAATATACTGTGACCATACCAAGTAAACCAACACAAACCAATGACGAAGACGAGTAGCAGGGAGACCGAACCTCCAAGAGAGCCGCAGGCGGTGTGATTGCGGCAGGCAAGGACCGTGTGAATGGACTTCAGCAGGGCAAGGCGAACGGCTTCGGCCAAGTAACTGCGACGGGGACTCCGCCCGTTATCAGGGGAGCGCGCATTGTTTGATGTGTGAGCAGAGTGGACGCAGTTTGCGTCAATCTGGGTGGTACCGCAAGAGCGTATTCGCTCCTGTCCCAAGAGAAATCTGGGACAGGAGCTTTTTATTTTGTATAACCGAGTTGAGAGTGACGAATGAAGATATTCACCATCTCTCCACTCTATCTGAAATTTGCAAAGGAGCAATCACCATGGCTAAGATCCCCCACAGACTTTATTTGACCGAAGACCAAATGCCCAAGCAGTGGTACAACCTGCGGGCGGACATGAAGGAAAAGCCGAATCCGCTGATTCATCCGGGCACGCACCAGCCGCTGCCGGAAGAAGCGCTGTATCCCATTTTCTGTCAAAAGCTGGCGCACCAGGAGCTGGACAATGACACCCGCTACATTGATATTCCCGAGCCGGTGCTCGATATGTATAAGCTGTACCGTCCGTCTCCGCTGTGCCGCGCGTACAATCTGGAGAAGGCGCTGGACACCCCGGCTAAGATTTACTACAAGTTTGAGGGCAACAACACCTCGGGCAGCCACAAGCTGAATTCCGCGATCGCACAGGCGTACTACGCCAAGGAACAGGGCCTCAAGGGCCTTACCACCGAGACCGGTGCCGGTCAGTGGGGTACTGCACTCTCCGAGGCATGCGCGTACTTCGGACTGGATTTGAAGGTATTCATGGTTAAGGTCTCCTACGAGCAGAAGCCGTTCCGCAAGGCTATCATGCAAACCTTTGACGCAAATGTAACGCCGTCTCCGTCCAATACGACCGAGGCTGGCCGTGCTATTCTGGCACACGATCCGACCACCGGCGGCTCACTCGGCTGTGCCATCTCCGAAGCCGTTGAAGTGGCTACTACACACGAGGGCTACCGCTATGTACTCGGCTCCGTGCTCAATCAGGTGCTGCTGCACCAGTCCATCATCGGTCTGGAGAGCAAGCAGGCTATGGAGATGCTCGACGAGTATCCGGATATCGTGATCGGCTGTGCCGGCGGCGGCTCCAACCTCGGCGGCCTGATCTCCCCATTCATGCAGGATAAACTGCTCGGCAAGGCTGACCCGCGCATCATTGCGGTTGAGCCTGCGTCCTGCCCGTCCTTCACGCGCGGCAAGTACGTTTACGATTTCTGCGATACCGGCCACGTTACACCGCTGGCCCGCATGTACACGCTCGGCAACGGCTTCATGCCCGCGCCCAACCACGCAGGCGGCCTGCGCTACCACGGCATGAGCCCGATCCTCTCCAAGCTGTACCACGACGGTTATATGGAGGCGGTTTCGGTCAAGCAGACCGATGTATTCGACGCAGCGGTTCAGTTTGCCAAGGTGGAGACCATTCTTCCGGCGCCGGAGTCCAGCCACGCCATCCGCGCCGCAATCGACGAAGCGCTCAAGTGCAAGGAGACCGGCGAAGCTAAGACCATCCTGTTCGGTCTGACCGGTACCGGCTACTTTGATATGGCAGCATATGAGGCATATCATAACGGCACCATGCGCAACCACGTTCCCACCGATGAAGAGCTGCAGGTCGGCTTCGATACCATTCCGCCGCAGGAATAAAACGCAATATAAGGTATATGGCAGACCACCAACTTCTCTGCTGTATATAGCCGCCTGTTCCCCCACAGGCGGCTTTGTTTTGCCGAAAACAGGTTTCCGAAAAAACTTTCAAAAAATCTGAAAATAATTGTTGACATTAGGTCCCACCCATGATATTATAATAAGGCAGTCAGCGAGAGCGACAAAGCGAAACGCCGACAGCAAAAGAAAATAGATCGTGTATGCGCCAGTAGCTCAGCTGGATAGAGTGTTTGGCTACGAACCAAAAGGTCGGGGGTTCGAATCCCTTCTGGCGTACCAGATCAACCGGTTATTTCGTTTGAAATGACCGGTTTTTCTTATTTTCTGATACATTTAAGGCAACGCCGCAATACCATGACCGGTATGGCAGATGATTTTGAACACTGTAATTTATCCAAATAAATCGTTTCTTCTTTATAAGCCTAAAAAAAGAGATGGCAGAAGCATTTTTGCTTCCATCATCTCTTTTTCTTTATGTAACTTCTCGTATATCGTGTTGTGCTTGACACCTGCACATTCTTTGACACCAATCACATCTTCGGCGTATTCACCGAAGATTTTGCGGTTGTCGATCTCGTAACCCTGTCGAATTTTTCTATATTCTTCAAATGTACCTTGACTACGGATCCGCATTTCAATGCCTGTACCAAATATCTCAGCAGAAACATCCCATCC